>Ga0335395_10001835_pt1 | contig 13247 bp, 10 predicted proteins | sample MAT02_FD_205744 | JGI IMG/M metagenome (GOLD analysis project Ga0335395, IMG submission 205744) | Freshwater microbial communities from Lake Fryxell liftoff mats and glacier meltwater in Antarctica - MAT-02 (spades assembly) (version 2) ...
TACGCGGCTTTGCTGGCTAAGGCTTTTGAACTTGCGCCACGCCGTGATGCGACGAATTTTAAGGATGTGGCGGCGGATTTTTGGGCAAAAGCGGCGATCGAAAAAGCTAATCGAGGTGGCTTTTTGGTTGGATATCCTGACATCACATTTCGCCCAAATCAGAATTTGACTAGGGCTCAGGCGGTTGTCTCTTTGATAAATGGTTTGCAGCTTGGGGGCGGAAACCCCAATTCTTTGAGCGTTTACAGCGATCGGGCTTTGATTCCGAGTTTTGCCACCGCTCAGGTTGCAACAGCCACAGAGCGCAAAATTGTGGTCAATTATCCGGCGCGCGATCGATTTTCTCCCGCCCGTGACATCACCCGTGGTGAAATATCCGCTCTCATCTACCAAACTCTAGTCGCAACCAACCGGGCCGAGCCGATTAATTCCCCCTACATCGTCTAGAAAAATGGGGAAGGGGGGACAAGAAAGATTTGAAATCAGCCAGTCTCTGCTCTCTTCCCCGAAGTCTCGATTTCCTAGTACCAAATCGTTTTATGATGAGATCTTAAGAAATTCAGCAATCTTTAAGGTTCGATCGTTAAATTATGGCTACAATTCAGTTTTCCCGTGGTATGGACGAAGATTCTGTGCCCGAAGTGCGCCTAACTCGTTCTAAAAGTGGTACTCAAGGGACGGCTACTTTTTTCTTTACAACTCCCAAAGCTCTGACTACCGGTACAGAAGCTATTACTGGAATGTACATGATTGACGAAGAAGGTGAAATCATCACTCGTGAGGTTAAGGCTAAATTCGTCAATGGTCAACCTGATGGTTTGGAAGCTCTTTATCTAATGAGAAATACTGAAGAATGGGATCGCTTCATGCGTTTTATGGAACGCTACTCTGAAGCAAATGGCTTAGCCTTTAACAAGGCGTAGGGCATGGGAATGGGGCATGGGGAATGGGTTATGGGTTATGGGTTATGGGTTATGGGTTATGGGTTATGGGTTATTAGAACGAATAAATAACAACTAACAATTAACAACTAAGAACTAACAACCAACAACAAATAACTAATAACTGATCACCAATAACTAATAACTGATAACTTATTCTGTATGATGCAAATTCCTCATCCCGATTTATCTGAAATGACTGTGAATTGCGCTGTCATTACTGTTAGCGACACGCGCTCTGCGGAAACTGACCAGAGCGGTGTCTTAATTAAGAAGTTGCTGAAAGATGCTGGTCATTTGGTGGTGGCTTACACGGTTATTAAGGATGATGCGGCAAAAATTGTGTTGCAAGTGCAGGCTTTTTGTCAGCGGGAAGATGTGGATGCGATAATTTTGAGTGGCGGGACTGGTATTTCTCCGCGAGATACTACTTATGATGTGATGGAGAGTTTGCTGGACAGGATTTTGCCGGGGTTTGGGGAGATTTTTCGGTTTTTGAGCTATCAAGAAATTGGTTCGAGGGCGATCGCATCTCGTGCTGTTGCTGGCGTTTATCAAGGCAAATTAGTGTTTTCTCTTCCGGGTTCTAGCAATGCGGTGAAACTAGCTGTGGAAAAGCTGATTTTACCAGAGTTAGTTCATTTGGTCAAGCAGTTGCGTGGGTGAGGGGTGAAATTTGTTTTTTGGGCGCGATCGGGCTATGAGTACGTTTCAGTGCGATCGGGCGATTGATAAGTCGGGCAGCATAACGGCTGATGTCAACCACTAGGATAACTTTTGCATTCTCCCAGATCAAGCGGTGCTAGTAGATTGGAGCGATTTTTGATTTTGCAATCATTCCAGGCTTGACATCTGTAACTTTATAAGTTACTCTATAAGTGTAACTTATAAAGTTACAACAACCTTCGAGATTGAAGGATTATCTCACATGATACAAGGTTACAAAAACAAAGCATTAGAAAAATTATTTAAGGAAGGTAATGCAAAAGGTATTCCTAAAGAACTTGAAAAAAAGATTAGAGTAAGACTTGAAGTAATAGATACAGCAACAATTATAGATGACATTAACATACTAGGCTATCGTTTACACGAGCTTAAAGGCGATCGACAAGGAACTTGGTCAATAAAGATATCAGGTAACTGGCGTATAACTTTTACATTTAGTGATAATAACGCATACGATATAGATTTTGAAGATTATCATTAGACCATAAAATAAAATCTCAAAATTCAACTTCAAGCATAAGGAAAATTGCATGAAAGACATACAAGACATTATTCAAGGGAGGAAAGTAAGACCAGTACATCCGGGGGAGGTCATTTCAGATGTGCTTGAAGATCTTGAAATTACTCAAACCAGGTTTGCTGAGATACTTGGTGTATCCCGCCGTAGCGTCAACGAAATTGTTCTAGGTCAAAGACCAATTACAGTAGATATGGCAATTCGGATTGGGAAAGCGTTAGGGAACGGCCCTCAACTTTGGCTCAATCTTCAGCAAAAAGTTGATATCTGGGATGCGGTGCAAAAACACAGTGAAGAGTATGAAAGAGTATCTACGGTAGCATAGCGCGATCTGTTAATCTCAGATGTAAAAAGCTACCGCCTCGATCGTCCGGCGGTTGAAACCGCGACTATACGAACGAAGTCCACCTCCGTGGACTAAGATGTTGTCGATGATGCGGAAAAAGTATCATCGACAACATCTTTCCAACCCTCAAACCTGACTATTTATTGCCTCAGCAACAACAGTCCGATGTCTGGGAGTATTGCAAGTTATAGTCGGCGCAGCAAAACCAGAATCTACCAAAGCTTGCTCGATATCCAACCCAAAATACTGATCCAAATAAGGCTCCGTACTCTTGAGCAAAGTCAAAATATAAGGAGGCATTTTGGCATAAATTTCAGACTGAGGATTCATGTCCATAATTGCCAAATGTCCGCCAGCACGCAGCAAACGCCTCGCTTCCCGGAATATTTCCATCGTTGCTTTCTGTGGCAATTCGTGACAGACTAGAAAGATAGAAACTAAATCGAAAGCATTGCTAGGTAAACCAGTAGATTCAGCAGCAGCGTGCACCCAAGTCGGAGATTTTTGGTTTGACAATTCAGCTTGCTTTTGTTGGGAACGATATTGAGCAACTGCTAAAAAATAAGGCGACAAATCCACGCCGACTGTGTTTGCTTGCGGGTAAATATCCTGAATGGCAAAGGTACTCATTCCGACGCTGCATCCCAAATCTACAATAGTTTGTGGTGCTTTGGTAATATGAGTTTTGACGATTTCGTGATAACTTTCGCGGAGTTTGGCATCACCTTCGGCACCGGCTTCTGGCCAAATTCCGGCGTGAACTGCGCGGGCGGCTACTTCAACTTCTGTGGCGGCTTCCCAACTCATATTACCTTTTTCATAGGCGTGAAATGAAGTTAGATAATATTTCGGGTAAACTAGATTGGGATTTTCAACGCTGAGCAATTCTGCATCCCAATTCCGGGCTAAAAGTGCTTGAGCATCTTGTCGCCAATGGACTCCTATTTTTTCGGCTCTTTTAATCATCATTTCTCGCGCTTGGTGTTTGGCGAGACTAGCCAAAGGTTTGATGGAGAGTACACCGTTTACTAGGCGCGATGCTAATCCTGGAGTTTTGTTAACTGCAACAGTCATATTTTATGTTCTTTTTTTTGCGCTATCCATTTTAACATATTTCCGTCAGACAATTTTAGATTTATGTGGAAGCTGTCAGTGAACATTAAATCTGCCATGAGTAGGTTTGAGTAGGTTTCATAGAACGGGATCTGATAGCTAATTTGATTTGAAGGAAAACAGCATTTCCAATTGGGTGATTGAGGGCTCTGGGGAAGTGGTGACAACGCTAACTCCTCGAATAGAGTTGAGCACTTCGGCGGTGGGTGGCGTAACTAAAGTTGGTGCTGCTTTGAGCAGGTATTGGTTAGCCCAAGACATGGTTTTGTCCATATCTAAATAAAAGTAACCTTTATCCCCAGGTGAGACAGAAGTTGCGATCGCCCCAAAACTCGGACTGCTGCTTAATGGCTGTGACGGCGCAACAGCGATCGCATCTACTAAAGGCCCACCGAAAGCTACAAACATCGTATTTTTGTCCAGCCAGCCGTGGCCGAATAAAGTCCCTTGCTGGGGTATTGTCCACTCTATAACCTCCTTACCCTGGACTTTTCGGGGGGCGACGCTGACTGTAGGATTACTTTTGGCGATCGCATCAAGTTTTTTCAGTGCTGCTTCTGCTGCGGGGCGATCGCTCGTTTCAAAAATCATCGTCGCGCCCATGCCAAACTGAGACAGAATTCCTTCATTGGAAGCGATCGCCCCGATCGCAAATTCCCCATTCATCCAACCAAAAACATCTCGATCCGCATCCAGATTCACACCCTTCAAACCATCCCGAATCTGCTTCATACTACTACTAAGTTCGGGATTAGTTTTTGCCTCGGCGGTTGCTTCCGACCAAACTTGATCGATTCCCTTTCCACCAACTAAAGCCAGGGTTTCACCGGGAAATCTTGGCAACATTTTCGATGCGACTTGTGGATTTTGCTTGGCGAATCTTGGGTCTAATTGAGCAATAGTTTTTACCCTCAGTCCCGCCGCATCAACCCCAATTCCAGCAACCATTGACTTAACTTGTTTGAACTGCGAAATGATTGTTGAAGGCAACTTCACCTCTGGCTGTAAATTAGCTTGAAGTTGCTGCATCGCTGCTGGATAGTCAGGAATATAAACAGTGGCGATCGGGTTTTGCACTCCTGCACTTTCTGATAAAAATTTACTTGCATTCTGCTGTGAGGCCAGAGAAGGCTGTCCTTTAAAAGTATCGATCGCTAATTCCACAGATTTTTTCGCAGGAGCGATCGCTAATTGATCGTCCAGCAAAGCTACAGTGTAGGTATTACCACTTGTTTCTGTAATCTCAGAAATTTTAACCCCTTTATACTCACTTTCCTGAGTTTTTGTCCCTGGTTCAGACTTTAATCTATTAGCAAAATTCCAAGCGCTAATTTTATTTTTCACACTGACCACTAAAAGCAGTTGTAGGGGCTTTGTCTTCGTCTCACCATCAGGGGGAAGGAAAGCCACCATCACACCACCTAACCAGGGCTTTAAGTCTTTCTCAAAGTCAATTTGAGTGCCAGCCAAGCTCTGATTTTGAAAAGTCTTCAAATTCTCGCTGACCAATTTTTGAACGCCCGGAGTACCAAATTGCTGCAACTGAGACAGCGCTTGGGGATTGGGGGAGATGAATGCGGCCATCATTGCTTTGTCGGGTACAATTTTGGCGCTATCTTGAGGACTGGATACTTTGTTGGTTAGACTCTGGATGTAAAAGTAGGCCCCGGCGCTACCGGCTGCGAGGATGATGGTAGCAGCAATTAAAAGCTTTGATTTTGTTACAGGCATTGTTTTTGATTTTCGCGTCCCCTATTAGTTTAGTCAAAATGGACTTGACTTGTGGCAATGCGTTAGATAATCACTATAAACTGCTATAGTTGTTAATTATTCAGTAAAAAATGAAAGTAGCGATCGCAGGAGCAACGGGATTTGTAGGTAGCCGTTTGGTAGAGAGGCTGCATTCGGAAGGGCATAGTGTGCTGGTTTTAGCCCGCGATTCGGAGCGAGGGAGGCGGGTTTTTCCCGCTTCAGCTTATCCCAATTTGGAAATTGTCGCCTACACTCCGGCGGAGTCTGGTGATTGGCAAAATTCGATCGCGGGCTGCGACGGTGTGGTAAATTTGGCTGGAGTGCCGATCGCCGAGGAAAGATGGACGGCGGCAAGACAGCGAGCAATTCTCGATAGTCGTAAATTAACAACCGCAAAATTGGTTGAGGCGATCGCACTTGTTAATCCTAAACCATCGGTGTTTGTGAGTGCAAGTGCGATCGGCTATTACGGAACCAGCGAAACCGCTGAGTTTGACGAAAGTAGCCATGCTGGGGATGATTTTTTAGCGACGGTTTGCAAAGACTGGGAAGCAGCGGCACAACCAGTGAAAAATGTGGGCACGCGACTGGCAATTTTGCGCCTGGGGATAGTGATGGGAATGGGAGGAGCTCTTGCAAAGATGCTACCACCTTTTAAATTATTTGCTGGTGGTCCGATCGGCACTGGGAAACAATGGTTTTCTTGGATTCACCGGGATGATGTGGTTAATTTAATTTTGTATGCTTTGCAAAATCCGCAAATTGAAGGTGTGTTGAATGCGACAGCACCAAATCCAGTTCGGATGAATGAATTGTGCGAAACTTTAGGAGCAGTTTTGCAACGGCCTTCTTGGTTGCCGGTGCCAGCTTTTGCTTTAGAATTGTTGTTGGGAGATGGGGCAAAAGTTGTTTTGGAAGGTCAGAAGGTTTTGCCAAAACAGACTTTAGCTAGTGGTTTTCAATATCAATATCCCAACTTGAAATCTGCACTGGCAGAGATTTTATTGGGAAGTTAATTAGCCAAAATTAGTCCAAGGCAATGCCCAAGGAGTGTCAACTTAACGTCCAACCTTATCAGAGACTGTTGTTTGACGATTCGGCCCGGATCCCCCCTAACCCCCCTTAACAAGGGGGGGATAAGAGTCTTCTCAAAGTCCCCCTTATTAAGGGGGATTTAGGGGGATCTAGACTTAATGTAAAAACGAGATTTCTTAGGCCTGAAAACCCAATTCCCAATTCCCAATTTCCAAATTACCAGGGATTTCCAATCAGTGTAAAAGCAGCCCAATAATAAGGATGAGAAAGAATTCGATCGCCTCGCATGGCAATTTCTGGTGGTAAAACGATCGTATCATTATGGGCGATCGCGCGCAACACCCCATCTTGAATCCGCACCCGCCCCCGCAGCATCTCCAACTGCGCCCGTCGCAAAGCATCAGACTTAGTGAGCAAATTACCCCCAACTCTGGGTGTCCGCAACTGCCGATAAAACTCCGTCATCAGCCCCAAAGTCCCGTCATCACTGACTTCCCACAAACTCGCCAAAGCCGATTTAGCGCCACTAGCCACCGCCAAACCCGCAAACCCCAACTCCGCCTCTTCATCACCCAAAGCCGTACTACACGCGCTCAAAACTAACAAATTTACAGGCGGTTCATTCCACTGCAACTGTCGCATTTGATCGATTCGCAACTTAGTATCCCACAACTGAATATAAGAATTTTTCGGTTCCCCCGGCAGAAATTCACTGTGAGTGGCTAAATGAATTATCCCAAAAGGTCGAATTTTCCGCTGAGTTTGCAAATTCCCTAGGGTAAAATCTTGATTCAAAAAAGTTGTTCCCCGATCGCGTGGTACGATCGACTCTAGCTCGACAGGTACAGCAGGTAATGGCGCTTTATCCTCAAACACCGACGCGCCCATTGCCAAAATCTCATCATCAGCAATATTAGCATAGCGAATATCAGTCAAACTCAAACTCGGTATCACGCTAAGGCTATATTGTTCCACTAAAAATTGTTTACCATTGTGAAGTGCAGCAAACGGCACACTTCGCAAACCAGTGGCAGGAATAATCATTAAATTATCAATCTTTAAACCTGCGATTTCTGAGGATAATGGTGCAATTAACCAGCTATAAAGTTTTTGAGCAGAATCCAAGTAACTAATACTACTTCTCCTTCTGGGATTAGTAATTTCGGTTTGAAATGCGTCGGCCAATTGCAATACCTGCCATCTGGTAGCAGCCGGAATTGAAATGCGCCTCGGTTCAGCGTTGGCTGTCACGAAAACTAATTCCAAAAACTCTCCATGAGAAACATCGGCAACTACTTTTGCTTTCTGAGTTAACGCCTTTTCTAAGAAACTATGGGAATAATTATTCTCTAGATTTTCCTTCCCTTTTGGGAGATTTTGTCTGACGGGTAATAGATTAGATAAATCACGACTTGCTACTAGCACAGAATCATTTTCTTTGGTAGTTTTTGCCTCACCACTGCTCACCCAATTCATATAAATAATTGCAGATTTAACCCCGGTAATTGCCTCATTTTTACGAAGAGTTTCGTAAATCACCGACATATTAGTAATCGGGGTTCTCGGAGACAAATCTAGATATTTTTCGTACTCCCGTGTAAATGTTTCCTCAAAGGCTAAAACTCCCACTCCCGCAGAAGTGAATCGGCGAGAGGGAGTGAGCAATTCAGAACTGACTGAAGAATTTTTATTCGATCGTAATTCTACCTGCAAAGACGCAGGAATTGACAGCTTGGTAGCAGGATTGACGGTGGGAGTCTCTACAGGAATTGGTTCGGGGATTGGTTCGGGGATTGGTTCGGGGATTGATTCAGGGATTGGTTGGGGAATTGGTATAGGAGTCTGTGGCGCGCCTGTGGTGATTAGGGAAATCTGATTTAACAAACTTTCCTGAGTGTAAGTTTGCCCAAAAGAAAGAGTAGGTAAAATCGCATTTCCCGCCCCAGCATTAATGACTCCCTGTGTGCCATTTTCGCGTCCGCCACCAACTACAAAAGGTCGATCGCTACCGCCTCCGTGTCGAATTACGATCGCACCCGCATTCGCACCTCCAGCATTAGAAATACTGGAAAGATTGCCTGATATATCATTGAAGACATTGCTCGATCGAAATAAACCCCCGGTGGTAATCTCAATATTGCCACCAATTCCTGTGCTACCGCTTTGAGCGTTGATAAAACCCAATTGAATATTACCGATCGCATTCACAGATACATTACCACCATTTCCCTGACTACCACTGGCATTGATATCCAGGGCAGAAATGCCCCCAGACGAGGTGATAGAGATATTTCCGCCGTTCGGGCCATTCGCATTCAAACCCCCGGCAGTGAGAGCGCCAACATTGCTGGTGAGGGCGATCGGGCCACCAGTTCCCGTAGTCGTAGCCGAGTCGATCGCACCTACAGTCAAAGTATTGCCCTCAATCCGAATCCTCCCACCGTTCGAGGTAATATTGCCAGTCCGAACCTCGCGAGTCGCTTGCAGGTTAACAATCCCACCATTCGTTGTGAGATTACCGTCTAAGAAGATGTTTCCTGCCTTGATATCAGTGGCTGAAGTATTTGGTGTACCCCCCCTCACGGCAAGAAAATCTCTCGCCTTCACGGTCAAATTGCGGACATTGATTGTCGAATTAGCCGTCACAGCAGTAGCATCGGTTGATAGCAAGCCCAAGCCCTGAGTTTGACCGATCGCATTTCTGAAAGTAATATTGCCACCAGCTAGCACAGTCAAATTATTAGCTGTATCCAGGGCGCTGTCGATATTGGCAAGAGTGATATTGCCAGCAGTGGCAGAAATAGTCGCGTTGCGGCGGAGGGTCAAGGTACTATTAAAATCGATGTCACCGACTGTGGTTATACTGCCAGAAACTTCGGTATTGCGGGCGTTGACAGTCAAACTTGCCAGGGGTGTAACTTGACCAATCGTACCATCGAACAGCACTCGTTGAGCGTTTAGTCTGAGGGTGCGATCGCCGTCAAGGGCTGCCGGAAACAGAATGCTGCCCCTAGCTTCAGTGCTCAAAGCTGCATCACCACTCAGAAATACGTTTCCAGTAAAAGCGATATTGCCACCGTTGGTAGTGATATTGGCTGCGATCGCGGTTTGAGGCGCATCGAGAGTCAGGGAAGCGTTATCGGTTGCTGTCAAAAGGTGTTGGATATTGATCGACCTTCCTTGAAGCGTCAGCGGGCTGAGAAAGGTTGTGGGTGCGACGACTGCGATCGAACTGGTGTCAGTGCGCCCGATCGCGATCGAGCCAAAATTCCCTGCCAAAGCACCCAGATCCGTTGCCGTCAAGTCCAAAATGCCCAAAATATCCCCACTGCCGCCGATCCGAATTTCTCGGCTGTCATTGGGTTGTAAGCGAATTGCACCCCCCGCGCTGCTGACCGAACCGCGATCGCCTCTCAAGTCAATGCCGTTAGCACTGAGAGCGATATTGCCACCGTTAGCATTCAGTCCGCCCAGAGAGATGCTGTTGGCAAAAATATTGACATTAGCACCTTGAGTCTCGATTACATCCTTAGAGTCATTGACAAAAAACACTCCACCTGCCCTAAACGTCACAGCATCTCCCGTTCTACCTTGGAGGCCAAGTCGATTGTCAGCTAAGTCTTGAAGGATGATATTGCCGGTTGCTTCTACTATCAAATTGCTGCTGGCCGCCATCTGCTCTAACTGCACTTCGGAGATGACGGTTTGACTGGATTCTGCGGCCGTTGACCATTGCCCATCGGTGGAACTGCTGGTTTCGCCGTTACCGTTGGCGATCGTAATATTTGCCGGATCGAACAAAAAACTTCCGATCGCACCGTTAGTGGCGCGAGTATCCACCTCTCCTTGGAAAATCAAAGAACTTCTGCCCGAAACTTCCACGGCTCCACCGTTACCAGCGACATTGCCGCCACGAGCAGTAATATTACCGAAGAAGCGAGTGATATTATCTGCCCAAATTACCGCAGCGCCACCATTGCCACGGTCGATCGCATTGAGTGCGATCGTAGAATCAGGACTAACATAAGTTACGAGGGCGTTTGGTATCGGTTCCTGTCCTTGAAAACCACCTCCCACGCGCACCACACCTCCGCCGTTAGTCCCAGAAGCATTGATATTCGCACCGAACAAGCCTACTTTTTCGCCTAAAATATTGACGCTACCACCATTGACACCAGCAGAGGCAAAGACATTAAGCGTACCAGAGACGATCGCACTTGGGCTATTTACCGCTACTGTTTGGTCGCCAGTCAGCACCAATAGACCTTGGGCATTAGTCATCAAACCTGTAGCTGACATGACTCCTGGGCCTGTGAGTAGTGCTGGTAATGCGATCGGCGCGATCGCATTGTTTTCAGACTGTAAACCAGGAGTAATTTCTAAACTCAATAAATTACCAGTTTGACTAATCCGAACAGCATTGCTTCCCGGAATAGCAGCCACAGTAATTTGACCACCCGGAGCCGATAATTGTCCTGTATTAATCACCGTTCCTCCAAGCAAAGTTAAACTTTGCCCACTACCAACTGCCAATTTTCCAGCATTGACAATCAGACCAACTTGTGAATTACTAAAATTAAATTGAGTCGGATTTCCAACCAAGGATTGATAATCATTAATTCCGCTGCTATGAAACCAACTATTGCCGAAACCAATACCTGTAGCAGTCGTTGCAAAGAAAGATCCAGGCACATTCAAACTAGCATTTTGACCGAAAACAATTCCGGCAGGATTCATCAGGAATAAATTCGAGTTTCCACGGCTCACAGAGATGAGTCCATTAATCACAGAAACATCTCCCCCCGAAATTCGCCCTAAAATATTTTGAATCTTGGGATTAGTTAGAAAATTAGCAATTTGACCTTCGCTCAGATTAAATTGACTGAAACTGTGAAACAGATTTGCGCCATTGCCAGAAAGTTTGCCACCACTAATGTCGAAGCGATTTTGCTCAGTATTAACAACAGTATTAGTTCCGTCAGCAGCGGGAGTGACAGGTTGCGATTTAACTGCTAGCGGTAGCAGCCAAAAACCTAAAGTCAATATTAAAACAGAGCGAAAATATATCATTTATTTGTTAACTGTTGACTGTTAACTGTTGGCTGTTAACTGTTGACTGTTGACTGTTGACTGTTGACTGTTAACTGTTGACTGTTGACTGTTATTTATTCTCATAGCCCAATTCCCGATGCCCAATTCCCAATTCCCAATTCCCAATTCCCAATTCCCAATTCAACTGTCAACTGTTGCTATACTACCTTGACAAAAATTCCTCTAAGTCATATCATTATGAAAAGTTTTGATAAAACCTCAGAAACCAACTAATACAACTGGTTCATCTAAGAAAGTTAAAAACAGACTATTTATTATTTGAGAAACCAATCATGTCAACCACGCAAACTCAAGATTTCCCATTTTTAACTCAAAAAACAGTCGATGAAATATTTGCCCTTGGTGAACTAACTCGTGCTGATAGAGAGCGGATTAAGGCAATGCTTTTAAATCCAGGCATCAAAGATCACGAATTAAAACTGATTGAAAAAGTCATGAAAGGCGTAGTCAATGGAATACTTGACGTGTTGGATTAATTCATTGGAGAAACAGGCTTGATATCAATTCTGGTTCCACCGTCAGGTGATTATTGACGGTTGACTGTTGACGGTTAACCGTTAACAGTAGGCTTTTTGAAGACACCTTCATCGAGAAGTATTTCAAAAAACATCATCAGAACCTTCATCCACGCTTTCATCGCTACGCACTAGCTCAGAAGGAGGCCTATCGCTACTCCAAGCCCACCAGACAGCAGTACACTGACAGCGATAAAACTCCTGCCACTTGCGGCGGTTGAATTCAGTGTATACTGGCGATCGACGATTAATCCAGACCTCATGAGCCTCAGTGCAGCTAGCACCGCATTGAGGACAACAGAATTGATACGCATGAACGGCACTTGTAGTCCATTCGGGAGGATTTGGAGCAAAAGCTTCCATGTGTTCGAGTTTCTACTTTACTTAAACTGCTGGTAATTACGGCAAATCAAGGGTTGCGAAAGCTCCGCAGAACTCCCACAGTTAATTTTCTTGACATTTGCCATCCAATCAAGACTATAACTGATTTGATATAAGGCATCAGCCGATATTCTCAGATATTTCAAGGACTAGAGTCATGACTATTTACAACTTTATCTCATTTCTGGGCATTTTTGGGTTGTGTGGCATCGCCTGGATTTTTTCCGAAAACCGACAATCCAAGTATATTCCCTGGCGCGTCATCGGTTGGGGCATTGGGCTGCAATTACTCTTGGGATTTTTAGTATTCCTGTTCCCCCCAACTCGCATCGCCCTAGAATGGTTTACGAGCTTACTCGACAGCGTATTTACCGCCGCTGACACTGGAGCCAGATTTGTATTCGGCAAAAACATTGTACCAATTCCCGGTCAAGACTCCCCTGTAAATTTAGGATACATATTCGCCTTTCGAGCTTTACCTACAGTCATCTTTTTTTCCGGCCTCATGGCTTTGCTTTACAACATCGGCGTTATTCAAATTATCACGGAAGTTTTCGCCAAAATCTTTTATAAGACAATGCGTTTGAGCGGTGCCGAAGCACTCAGCGGCGCTGCCAATATTTTCGTAGGAATAGAAGCAGCTATTGTCGTCAAACCTTACTTGCCAGAAATGACTCGTTCCGAACTTTGTGCAATTCTCTCATGCTGTTTTGGGACAGCGGCTTCCTCAACCTTAGCAATTTATGTCAGTTTCCTCAAACCTGTTTTTCCCAATATTTTAGGGCATTTAGTTTCAGCGTCAATTATTG
>Ga0335395_10001836_pt1 | contig 13243 bp, 5 predicted proteins | sample MAT02_FD_205744 | JGI IMG/M metagenome (GOLD analysis project Ga0335395, IMG submission 205744) | Freshwater microbial communities from Lake Fryxell liftoff mats and glacier meltwater in Antarctica - MAT-02 (spades assembly) (version 2) ...
GGCTCGGGTATCTCGGGTATCTCGGGTGCCTCGGGTGCCTCGGGTGTCTCGGGTGTCTCGAGTGCCTGGGTTTTCGACGCACCCTGCACGACGGCATGACCGCACTCACCGCAGAACAAGGCGCCAGCTGGCAGCTCGGTGGGACAGAACGAACAGATCACCGCGCTCGACCCTCCCCTGGAAATTGGCGGCTTGGCGCTCGCTTACTGACGGAGACACGGCCGAACGAGCGCACCGAGACCTGCGCTTTGATGCGTTGCCAGCGGGTCAATCCAGCGTCGAGCGTCGAGCGAAGTTCGTCGACGGCTCGCCAGACTGCCTCAGCGTCCTTCTCACTCGCCGCATCTGGAGAGAAGGTTGCGCGATCAGCCACGACGGCAAGAATTCGAGGTTGCTGACCGCCGACGAGCGTTGCCACCTCACCCCGCGTCGAAGATGGTTCGAGCACTGCTCCACGGTCGACGACAGCGTCTTCAAACTCTCGCCAGCCGCCGGTCACCCGAGCGAGCGGCTCAGCGGCACGGCGACGCAATCGTCGGCGTCTGAGTTTTGTGGCGATGATCGCCGCAAACGGAGCCAACAAAATCAACAAGCCAACCGCGATCCCGCCGACCACTCGCAGCACAGCGAGCAGGGCCTGAAGCACCGGCTCAACGTCGTTAGCCTGATCTTCGACAGTCTCGGGAGGTCGCTGTCGATCGATATTGTCGGTTTGCAGCATCGGCGGTGGCACGACAGTCTGCGGTCGCGCGACCGAAGCGTTCTCGACGGGGAGTTCTTCCGGGATGTCCCGCACCGGCGGAGTCGGATCAATCGCGACCCAGCCGAACGCGGTCGTGTTGACTTCGATCCACGCGGCAATGTCTGAGCCACGCACCGTCGTAGCTGCGGGAGCGAATCCCATCACGACTCGCGTCGGGAATCCGATCTCAGTCGCCATCAGCGCCGCGGCAACCGCGTACTGTTCTGCGTCGCCGATCATACGTTGGGCGGTCAGGAGTTCCGAAATGCGGTCGGCAGAATGGCCGGATCTACTCGGCACCTCGTTGGCACCGGTCCCGTGGCTGATGAAGCCGTCGCGAGCGAGCCCGGCGAGCATCCCGGCAAGCTGTTCGCCAGGATCGGTGGAACCCGCACTGTACTCCTCAAGCTTCGCGGCGACCTCTGCTGGAACGAACTGCGGTTGGGGAACGCGTGCCGGTCCTGGGCGTAACGCAGCGATCTCGGATGCCTCTGGCCGAACCGGTTCGACTGCCGATACTGTGTAGCGATCGCCTCGCGCCAGACCGCCGATCATGGCACCGGTGCCGGTAACGTCGTTGTAAAAGAACGAAGCGAGCCGGTCGGGACCGTTGGCATCATCGAAACGTAATTCCTCGAGTTGGCCAACCGTTGGAAGCCACACTCCTGACTGCCCGGCGATCGTGACGTCGACCGTGAGGGCTCGACCGGCGATGCCGGATTGATCCACTCGGGTTGGTACCCGCGTAAACGACCCAGACTCACTCACCGTGCTCGTGCTACCGACGGCGTACACCACACCGTCGTAGCTGTCCATCGTTGCCAGCCTCATGCGGGCACCGCTCGGAAGACCTGAGGTCTCAAATAGCACGCTGTTGACAGTCTCGGGCTGCCAGTATCGCCGGAATCCAGCAAGTGGGCTTACATATTCGCGCGGGTCGAACGGCTGCTCGACAGCACTGCGCAATACGGTGCGATCGACGGTCGGAGGAACAAAGCCAAGCACCGCAACCGAGGTTGAGGTAACGACGAGCAACACGAGAGCCGCGCTGAGGACGGGCCCCGCTGCACTCGCTCTCGGCTTGCTGGCCGCACGCGGAGCATCCGCGCCCGCACCGGCACCGGCAGCGGCACCGGCAGTAGCAGTGGCACCGGCAGGGCCAGCCGCACCCGCAGCTGCACCGGAGGTCGCAGTCCTGAGTTGTGAGAGAGCCGCTTGACGCCGATCCCACCGCAACCAGACCAGCCAGAGGAGTGTTGCGACAAATAATGCGAGTGCGGCCTCCAGTGGGCGACTCGGATAAGTGGGACCGAATGCCGTTCCGAAGATAAAGATGCCGATCGCCGGAAGCACCGCCAACTCTGGGACTCTGGTTCGCGTCGCGACGCTGAGGCCGATCGTGACACTGGAAAGCACGACGATGAGCGCGGGCGCTAGGAGTGCTTCGTAGGTTCCGACCGGAAGCGTGATGGTGAGCAATTGCTTCCAGCTGAGCACGATCGCGGCGAGGAGGTCAACAAGCCCAGCGGCGCTCGGAAACACTCCTAGGATCGCCTGAGCTGGCACAGCGACGGGAACACCGACCGCGAGGAATGTGAAGAACGCAACGAGGAAAACGACCCCGGCAGACCACCGAAACCGAGCCCCGATCAAGGCAATCGTCGTGCCGAGCACAAGAGAGAACGTCACGACGACGATGATCCCCGCGCTCTCGTAAATCGGCCACAGTGTTGTCGCGGCGAGGATCGTTGTGATGACCGTCATCATCACATTCACGAGCACGAAGCCCGGGCGTCGCGAGCCGGTCGTGCTTCCGGTCGTGCTTCCGGTCAGGCTGTCATTGATGCTGCCCTTCATGCTGCCGCGATCCTCGCGAGTGACTTCTGCAGGTCTTCGAGGTATCCGATTGTCAGGACGCTCAGTCCTGATACTCGCCGAAGACCGGGAATGTGCTCGGGATCGCAGACGACCGCGACCACTTCTACGCCAGCTTCGAACTTTGTCGATGCCGCTCGGAGCTCTCTCGGCGTCACAGTCGAACCACAAATCATGAAGGCGACGGAAACCCCACTCACCTGATCCGCGGTTACCCGAGCAACATCACCGATTGTCAAAGCGGATTCTGCCTGCTCAACGAGAGCGAGATCGTCGAGGAGACGAGCACGCGTGATCGTCGTCAGCGGTTTGACGGCGTAGACCTTGCGCTTGGCGTAATCGGGGGTGAACTCACTGGCAACGACCGTGACGGATCGAGCATCCCGAATAGCGCGGGCACCGAGTGAGCCCGCCGCGCTCACTGCGAGTTCGAACTCGTCATCGGAACCGTAGTCAGGCGTTGCAAGACTCAGAGCAACAACCAGGTGACTGCGTCGAGTCTCTTCAAATTGGCGCACCATGTACGTGCCTGTTCGCGCAGTTGATTTCCAGTGGATGTAGCGGCGCTCATCCCCCGGCACATACTCGCGAAGCGCGTGGAATGCAACGTCGCTGTTCGAGAGATCGCGGGTCGGGTTGCCCTCGAGGTCGCGCACAAAACCAGCACTGACGCTTGGAATAGCGATCGTGCGAGGGTGAACGAACACCTCCTGTGGGGCAGTCCAGACAATCTCACGGCGGATGAGCCCGATCGGATCCGCGCGAACAGTCCGAACCGGACCGACCAGCAACCGACCACGGCGGCTCGTCGGAATTGCGAACTCGTGGCTGTGTGATTGTCCGCGCGCAAGCGATGGCACGGCGAAAGCGGCAAGGCCAGCACCGACAGGCACTTCGACATTCACACCAAATGTTCGCCGCCGTTCATTGTTGCTGATCAGCACTCGAGCGGCTGCTGCCGTTCCGACCACGACTTGACTACGAGTGAGGTCCAGGACAAAGTCCAACGTCCCTCGTCCGCGAAGAGACAGCAATGCGACGAGGATGAGCAGCAGACCGACAAACCCGACCGCAATGAACTCAACCCAGGCCAAGCCGTAGCCGAGCGCGAGCGAGGCTGGCACGAGAATGAGGATAGACCAGCCGAGCGGAGTGATGACTGAGGCAGCGCGCCGATACGCCTGCCGAAGAGCCGTGCGCGCGATACCGAACCCGCGGACGGCCCCAACGACGAGGTCGGCAGCAATGCCAGTTCGCTCGCCAACAATCCGGGTGCGGGCATTCGTGAGCCCCCGAGTGCCTGTGGTGTATTGGGCGTCGGTGCGATGCGAGGGCTCAGCGCCGCGCAGCGACGGCACCTGCGCGACCGGCGCAGTCTTCTTCGCAGCCATTACACGGCGAGCCGGTCACTCGGCGGCGGAGTTTCGAGCAATATCTGAGCAACGACGCTCGAGGTCGTCACGCCCTCAAACTCGGCCTCTGGATCAAGCATGAGGCGATGAGCGAGCACGGGTTCGGCGAGCGCCTTGATGTCATCCGGGATCACATAGTGACGACCGCTTGCCGCAGCGAGCGTCTTGGCAGTGCGCACGAGCGCGAGCGCGCCCCGAACACTCGCCCCGAGGCGTACTTCAGCTGTCGAGCGGGTTCCCTGAACCAGACGACTCACATAGTCATTGATCGTCGAATCGACGTGCACCGTTCGCGCAAGCTGACTCATCTCGCTCACGATATCCGCCGTGACGATCGTCGCGACGACAGTTTCATGGGCTTTGACTCCCGCGCCTTCGAGAATGCGAAGCGTCGAGGTGTGGTCGGGGTAGCCGATGGACGCCTTCATGACGAAGCGGTCGAGCTGCGCCTCCGGCAGACGATAGGTTCCCGCCTGCTCGATCGGGTTCTGTGTGGCGATCACCATGAACGGCGCAGCGACCGGATGGGTGATGCCGTCCACTGTGACCGTCGATTCCTCCATCACCTCGAGCAGCGCAGCCTGAGTTTTTGGGCTCGCTCGGTTGATCTCGTCAGCCAAGACAATATTGGCGAAGATCGGGCCACGGTGGAACTCGAATTCGGCAGACGACTGGTTGTAGATGCTGACGCCGGTGATGTCGCCCGGAAGCAGATCTGGCGTGAACTGGATGCGACTGCTCGTACTGTCGACAGACTGCGCCATAGCCCGCGCCAACGAGGTTTTCCCAGTGCCGGGAAAGTCCTCAAGTAGCAGATGGCCTTCGCTCAAAAGCGCGGTAAAGCCGAGGCGAATAACGAAGGTCTTGCCGAGCACAACAGTCTCGACATTCGCAACGAGTCGATCAAAGATCCCAGCGAACCACGTGGCCTGCCCTGCTGTCATCGTCATGGTCGATCCTCACTTTGCCGTGTCGCGCTTCGTTCAAACGACATAGTCGAATCCTTGGTAGACGATCGAATACGTCTGGCCGTTCGCGGTCACGATCACGGTCACGGTCGGCGGATCGGCGTTAGGGAGGGAGTCGCAGCTTGCATCGGTCAAGGGCCCGGGGTCTGGACCACAGATCACCTGCACGCTGTCATACGCGCCCGTGGGTGACCCAGTCCAAGAGAACGTCCCGCCGTTATCGAATGGATCGCCGGTTGGCACGAACAAGATCCCACTCAGCCGCGGGTCGACCGGCACTCCGCCGAGGCTAAACGGACCGGACCAAGCGCCGCACACCGTCGGGTTGTCTGCACGACACGCAGCGACCCGAACGTCAGTTGCTTGACCGTATTGCGTGCCGTCCGCCGTCAAGAAGCTGTTGAGACTGACTGGACCGTACTCCGTGACTGGAACTGACCCGCCAGCTAAGGAATAGCGCACAACGAAATTGCCGTCAAGGGCGGTCGAGCCCATCGAACCGCCGAGCAATCTGAAATCGAACGTCGGCCCGTTCGATTCCGGTCCAGAACCGACATCGAGTGCCGTAATGACGCCCGGTATCGTCGTGGCTGACACGGTTGCGCTCTCGGCGCAGCCCTGACCGTTAGTGGCGAAGACAACGAAGGAGTAGCTCTGGTTCGGGCTCAAGCCGGAGAATTCGAAGCTGGTGGCCGTTGTGGCCGTGCCCGCTGTCGAACAGCTGGGAGGCGGACCGTCGACAGCGAATGCCCGGTACTCGGTGATCGTGCTGCCGTTCGCAGTGAACGAGCCGCTCCAGTCGAGAACGATAGCCCTATCGCTGATGGCGGTGGCGGTCGGCGCCGCAGCTGACAGTGGCGGGCCAGCTGGTGTGCCCGCGCCAGATGAAGAGTTCCAGATCGACAGTGCGGGGAAGGCCTCGTTCCTAGCGCTGATCGTGAAGCTGTAGTTCGTTCCATTGCTGAGTGCCCACGCGGTTGGGGTGTTCCATCCGCAGACGCCAGCCGCGCAACCGGCAGCGGCGGGAGAGACGTCTGCGGTAAACCCGGCAAGCGAGACGCGGTAATTGTTGACCTCTGAGGCGCCAACTGGACCGTTAACCGCGTTCCAGCGCAGGCTCAGACCGCCATCGCGAGTACTTGCTGAGACGCCCGTCGGCGCGGCAGGAATGACGTCTGACCATACTCCGCCGCCAAGCCTGCTGGGATCGGAGTCGCCAACCGAATTCGTTGCCACAACCGTGACGCGAATGGCGTTGCCCTGCCCGTTGCCCGGCGTTGCGATCGTGCACGTTGTTCCTGAGCAACTCGTCGCTGCTAGCGGTGCCCCTCCGAGGGTCTCGGTCGCAACGCGATAGTTACTGATTGGCGAGTTGTTGAACGGACCGGCATTCCACCGCACGGTGATCGAGCGATCTCCGAAGCTGGTCATGGAGATGTTGCTCACCGGATCCGGACGATCCTGAACCGAAATGCGCACCGTCGACCAGACGAAACGATCTGGATCGCCCGTCGCATCCGCCACTTGATATTGCAGGTTCGCATCGATCGGCTCTGCACTGGCTGAAACGGTCACCGTTAGTGCACTCTGGTCCGCGCTCGGGTTGACGGTCACGCCAGTCGGCAGGCTTGCTCCATCAAGACCGCGAATGGCGACCACCCTGAGAGGCTGGCCGAGAAAAGGATTGGTCGCTTCGTCGTTGGCCAATACGTTCACCACCGTGGTCTGGCTGCGAACCGTCACCGCGGTGTCTGCACCCGGTCGAACGAGAGGGCGCGTCGAAGGCACGATTGTGAGCTGGATGCGACCGGCTTGGCCAACCGTGAGGTCGTCCCGAACTCCAAGGCTGAGCGTTGCGACGGAACCCTTCACCGCGCTTGCGGCGGCCCGCAAGGTGAGCGTGGGTCCTGCGAGCGTGTAGCTGAAACCCTGAGGTTCGGCTCCTACGACGGAAAACACAAGCTCGCCGAGGTCGTCAGGATACGGATAGTTCGTGAGCTTCAGAAGGTCAAACTCCCTCTCTTGGCCCGGCTCGAATTCGAGAACAGCGCCAGCGAACACTGGCGCTTGGTTTTCCCGCGGGTTCACCCTGATCGGGAGGACAAGGATGGCGGTACGCCCAGCCGGATCGGTGGCTGAAGCGCCATCCGTCACCTCGAAGGAGATCGAAGCTGGGCCGAAATACTTGTCGGCCGAGGTGTAGACGAGCGTGTCAGCGTCGCGCACAAGCTCGTCCCCGTTTGAGTTGGTAGCGCGCACTGTGCTGGAATCCGTCAACCGCACTGGATTGTCGCCGACGGCGATCACATAGTCGTTGAGGTCGATAACCAGCGAGTCTTCACTGATGACCTGCAGCTCACCGGCCCGGCGGTCAATCTGAGGAAGTGCGTCGTTGAGGCCCGGAACTCGAATGAAGGCGTAACTGAACACCGAGTTGTCGTCAGGGTGCGTGATCTTGAATGGAATGATCTGGCGACGGTCGCCAATAGTCACCTCGATCTGCTTACTCGAGGTCACTCTGGCGGCGTCGCCGAAGCCCTCATAGATCGAGAGACCAAGAGTGGAGGGATCGCCGTCGGCAAAAAATACCTTTGACAACACGTTGACGGTGACGGTCTCACGGTCAATGATGTCTGAAAGCGTCAGCACGCTGTCGCGAGCGACGGGATACGAGAACTCGGCATCGGGATCAACGGTCACCCGCACGAAGTTCTGGCTTGAGCCGCCGAACTCGTTCTCAATCGTGTAAATCACGCCGTACTGCCCCGGTGTTTCAGGTGGTGTGATTCGCACAAGGTCATCGATGATTTCCGCCGTTGTGAGCTGGTCGTTTGGTTCGACCGAGGTGACAGACAACGGGCTGCCGTCTGGGTCCGAATCGTTCGCGAGCACCTCGACAGACACAGTAACTCCCGGTCGAACGACGACTTCATCGACGATCGCGACAGGGTTGCGGGCACCGTCCAATCGTGCGCTGATGCCGACGCGAACTGTTCCAGTTGCCCGCGCACCGAGGGCGTCGATTACCGTGTAGCTGAACGTGTCTGTGCCCGCTGAATAACTGCCTGCCTCGTACACGATCGTGTCGTCTTCGACCGCTGTCACCGCGCCTTTTTCTGGATTCGTCGATTGACCGAGGAGTTGTACAGAGTCGCCGTCCGGGTCAGTTCCCGTTAGAGGAACGCGGATGCGCACAGTTTCGCCGGCAAGCACTCGAGCTGTCACGATGGTGGGAACCGGGGAGTTATTCGTAGCGACGTCCGCTTCGCGCACTGCAATGCGCACCTGAGCGGTCGCTGCTTGACCGTCCGGTCCAACGACGCGGTACTCAGCGATGAAATTGCCGGTGGTGGTCGGTGCGAGGTAACGCAGTTGATTGCCGGATGCGAAGAGCAACCCCGCGCCGGACGGCAGTTCGCGAGCGAGCACCGGATCCAGTCGAAGATCCAGCCCATCCGGATGCTCGTCATTGCTGAGCGCCGCAATGTCGATTGCGTCCCCGACTCGCACGGTTATGGAGTCATCGAGCGCGATTGGCGGCTGAACACGCCTCGGTGTCGGAATCTCGATCACCGTGATGACGCCTTCCGACTCAGCAAGCCCGTTACTGATGCGGTAATTGAACGATACCGGGCCGTCATCGAGTGGAGCCTCGAGGCTCACCCGCACGATGCGTTGTTCGATGACCTGGGCTTGTACGCCGGAGGTGTTCGAGAGTCCTGAGACTCCGGTCACCAAAAGCACACCGCCAGCCGGGTCGATGTCAGTGCCAGCGACATCCACGCGTTCATTCCGAAGTGTCTGCACGAACACAGTTTTGGGGATCGTGATCGGTCGGGTGTTTGCGTCTGGCGGCCCAGCCACGTCGATTCGAACTGTGCCAGTAGCCGACTGGTTCCCGTCTGTGACGACGAATTCCAGATAGTGCGTTCTGACGTCTGAACTCACGAATCGGAACGTGCCGGTTTCGTAGCTTGGCGTGATCGTCGCATCCGCCTGGTTCGGAACGCTGTTAAGCCGGATAATTCCTGAACCACCGCGCACATGGTTGAGCGGGTCGATCGTGGTCTCTTGGCCGGCGTAGGTGAGCACGACGAACGGCTCAGCGACAATCGGCACTTCGCCGACGCCGCTCACCCTAATCGCGACGTTGCCGGATGCCTCGTCAGTGCCATCTGAGACCACGAGCGCCACAGCCTTCGTCGCTGGCCCACTTCCGCTATCTGAGTAGGTGATCTGTCCGCCGGGTTGGTAGCTTGCAGTGTCAGGCGCAGCGATGAACGCGGACGTGAGATAGAACGGGTCGCCGTCGGGATCCACCCAGTCGCTCAGCACATTGCTGGTGACGCGACCATTTGACTCGACGTCTAGCTGCGTTGCTCGTATCTGTTGCGGTGGCGAGTTCTCGAGGTCAGCGCGGATAGCGATGGTCACTTCCGAACTCGCTAGGCCCCCACGACCGTCTGAGATCGAATATAGAAAACGGATCTCGCCGGTTGTGCCGGGGATGAGCGTAACTTGAATTTGCTGTCGCTCATTGATGAGCTCGATCCTGCCAACGGCTTCATCGATCGGCACAAGATCGCTCACAACGAGCACATCCCCGTTGGCGTCGTAGTCGTTTAGCAATACCGGCAACACCGTCGACTGGCCGGGCCTGGCCCCGTAGCTGTCGCTGACAGCGACCGGTGGCACTTGGATGGCCTCGACCTCTGGTGGCTTGTCGGTGTTGTTCTGCTGCTCTTGAGGTTGCTCATTATCGGTGACGATGAGCTCATCCCAATTGTCTATGAGCTCCCCCGAGCGTTGGACCGCCCACGTCTGCCCGGAGCGCCGATCGTTCAGCACGGTCTGATTGCCGTTAGCGACGTACTCCAGCTGTGCGCCAAGGCCGATGCCTTGAAGCGAGAGTTGGGCCCCCGAGACACCGTCGTCTGGGCAGCCGCGCCACGCGACGCCGGTGGCCCATGCTGCGAACTCGCAGTCTCCAAGCCGGAATGGTGCAGCGGCAGCTGTTCCGACTTGGTCGAGGACGGCGACGGGTTCTGCACCCGAGAGTGGCACTGCAACGAGTCCATCGTCGTGGGATACGAGTACGCGATCGCCCGACGCACTGGCGGTCTGAAGAATCGCACCGCTACTCACTCCGACGGCACCCGCCAGGTCAACGCTGCGAGATTCGAAATACAACTGCGCACCGAAAGAATCGAGCACAGCCCACACACCATTGACCGAGCTGATGCTGAGCCGCGAAAGCGCAGCATCCGGAATCGTCAGGGGGGTGGTGGCCTCGACCGCGCTTGAGCGCTCGATGTTGAGTTCGTACACCTGCGAGACTCCTGGCGAATACGCGAACAGCCGACCAGCCGGGTCGACGCTGACGATCGAGTCCGTTCCAAGACTGAGTGTTGCTGGCGACTGCGAGTCGAAGTCAGCGAAATCGGATGCTGGGACGATCCAGAGTTCGCCGGTGCCTTCCTCAAAGATCACCACTCGTTCGGCTGCGAGAAACACCCGAGTCTGATTGGGGGGCATCGGCACTGTGTCGGCGATTTCGGAGGTGGCCGGATCGATGATATCGACGGCACTCTCGGTGCGGTCGAGCATTAGGACTCGCGATCCACCCTGCAGCACTTCGAGGTCGGTACCGGTGGTAGAAACCACCGAGTTAAGCTCGAGGATCTCAGTGTTGGCGCGCCCGATCGCTTGCTGTTGGCTGTTTGCGACCCAGACGGCTCCGTCAAGCAGATCTAGGCGCTGCGCCGGATAGCCGGTCGAGACCACAGTGGCCGTGACGACGAGTGCAATCAGCGCGAGAGCTGCAACGGCAGCGGTCGCCCCCCCTCGCCGCCTCCGGGGCGACCGGTCCCTAACCACGACGGCTCATCATCCCGGAATGTCCGCGCATTTTTCCGCGCTCGGTGCGCCGCTTGACCCAGCTCGCGTGACGGTCACCACGATGCACAACCGCTCGCCAGGCTCGCCATCAATGACGAACCGAGAGTCCCGTTGCTGCACTTCTGGTTGCGACCGGCCCATACTAATCCGGTACGCACCGGTGTCCCCGATGCCAGGATTCGCCCAACTGAACTCGACCACGTCGTCCGTCACAATGGCAGAGATGTTTGTTACGGTCGGCACATCCGTTGAGGTCGCTCTGACCGCAACCACGACGGCGATCACAGCCACGGCGATCGTGGCTGCCGCGATGGCGGCAATGACGAGTGAAAGCGTGCGCCGCGGCAGCGCACCTGTTCGAGTCACACTCCCGGTGCCTCGCGCCTGCGAGGCACGCTCTGGCGAGGCGCTGCCGCCGCTGTGTTCCGGGGCAGCGCGCCTGCGACGCCGAGGACCGCGGGCAGCGCCTGCCCTACTCGCCCCAGCACGCACGACCGTGCGCTCTTCAAGATCGGCGACCGCTGTCGATGCCCACTCATCGACAGCGACCTCGATCGCCGTCTGCGAAAGGGCGAGCTCAGACTCGACGGTCTGCAACTCGTAGAGCAATTCGAGGAGGCTGGATTGACGATTCTGCGGCGAACGGGAGAGCGCCCGCATGAGCATCCGCTCAAGAGTTGGCGGTGCGTCTGGCCGGCCGACGGGTTGTGGCTTCGCCCGTGAAATCCGTGACATGAGGGCGGCAGAGCTATTGTCACCACCGGCAATCTCGAAGGGAGACCGCCCAGCAAGCAGGGAGTAAACGGTCGCTGCAAAAGCCCACACCTCTGAGGTGATCGTTCCCGCCGTCTGATCGGCAAGAACCTCCGGTGCCGACCAGGGAATCGAGAGTCCAACCGCCTCGCGGTCGTCCGACTCCGCCAATGTCGCAGCGATACCGAAGTCTGACAACACGGGATGCCCATAGGCCGTGAGGAGGATGTTCGACGGCTTGATGTCTCGATGAAGTACGCCAGCACGGTGGGCAGTTTCGATCGCGCTACCGATGCGAATCGCAATTCTCAATACCTCAGCGACCGGTATTCGCTCGACGCGGTAGCGCTGACTCAGCGTTGGCGAGCACAGCTCCATCACGAGGTACGGCCGACCATCAGACGAGACGCTGGCTTGGTAGACCGTGAGAATTCCGGGGTGCGAACTCAATTGCGCCATGAGGTTGGCTTCAGCCTGAAACATCTCTCGCACGTGGTCATTGACCACTTCGTTGAGCATGACTTTGACTGCTACCTGACGGCGAGGCAGATTCTGCTCGTACAGAAAGACGTCAGCGAAGCCGCCGGACCCGAGGATTCTCACGTGCGAGAACCCCGGAAGCACGGGAGGTTGCGAAGGAAGACGACGCTCCATTAAGCCACCTCCAGATCGCTACGGCTCCCCTATTCTAGGCAACACGACGACCGTGAGGCCGGGGGCTCCCCGGACTGGGGGTGCTGCCCGAGATGCTCGAGAGGTGAGCGGCTGCGGGCTAGTTGGACGCCGTCTGTGCGACGTCGCTGGTGCCCTTGGACGCCGTCTGTGCGACGTCGCTGGTGCCCTTGGACGCCGTCTGTGCGACGTCGATCATGACAACCGTGACGTTGTCACGACCACCACCCGCCAGTGCAGCATCCACGAGGGCCGTCGCTGTCTGCTCTGGTGATAGACCGGCAATGAGATGTAGGCGGATGCCCTCGCTGTCGAGCTCCTTTGTGAGCCCATCAGAACAGATCATCAGACGCATTCCTGCACTGAGAGGGATCATCCAGAAATCAGGCGACGGCTGCGCGTGAAATCCGACTGCGCGAGTGATGACGTTGCTCTCTGGATGATTCTCCGCTTGTTCGGGAGTCAAGACTCCAGCATCGACGAGTTCCTGAACCACCGAGTGGTCAACGGTGACCTGACGAAGCTGGTTGCGCGCAAAGCGATACACGCGACTGTCTCCGATGTTGAAAACAGCGAACGTCGGAACCCCGTGCTCCATCACGACTGCGGCCCCAGAGACGGTCGTACCGACACCCAGGACGCTTCCCTCGGCCGCGGCGTCGATGTCATCGGTGGCCCGCTCGAGCGCGAGCACGATATCGCCAACGGCGACGAACTCGCCCGTGCCGAGCTCAGCAAGCCGGGTCACAACGGCGTCGCTAGCAACGTCACCGGCAGAATGGCCACCCATGCCGTCGGCGACGGCAAAGATCGGCCAAGTCACAACGAAGCTGTCTTCGTTCACCGCACGGCGATGACCGGTGTCAGTCGCCGCAGCCCACGACACTGAGAGACTCTGCGCGCCCTCGGAATCATCAAAGACG
>Ga0335395_10001837_pt1 | contig 13242 bp, 9 predicted proteins | sample MAT02_FD_205744 | JGI IMG/M metagenome (GOLD analysis project Ga0335395, IMG submission 205744) | Freshwater microbial communities from Lake Fryxell liftoff mats and glacier meltwater in Antarctica - MAT-02 (spades assembly) (version 2) ...
GTCCAACGTGCGAGCGTCCCCGCTCGCTTTCCGTCCAACGTCCAACGTGCGAGCGTCCCCGCTCGCTTTCCGTCCAACGTCCAACGTGCGAGCGTCCCCGCTCGCTTTCCGTCCAACGTCCAACGTGCGAGCGTCCCCGCTCGCTTTCCGTTATTATTCGTTAGTGTGAGCGTCCCCGCTCGCTTTCCGTCCAACGTCCAACGTGCGAGCGTCCCCGCTCGCTTTCCGTTATTATTCGTTAGTCATTAGTCGTTGATTAACTTGTTCTCCGGCTCTGCGAAATGAACCCATATACAGAGGCTCTGCCTCGTTTGGAAAAAATTCAAAAATACCGTTCGTAGTGCGTCCTGGTGTCCGCTTTCATGGAGCGGACACCAGGACGCACTACGAACCAATCTTAACTTGTTCCCAGGCTCTTCGTGCGAACGAGTAGCAAAACATCTACCAAGAAACCGGATTTCTAGTCTAAAAGTGCGTAAGTCCTGATAATATAATGAGTAATTTGGAGTATCAAGAAAACACGATGGCAATCAACAAGCGACAGCCGAGAATATCTATAAAACCTTCAGTGATTAAAGTTATAGCTCTGTTCTGTCTGTGCTGCTTGTTAACTGCAAGCTGCTCCCAGAGGGCCTCTCGATCGCCCAATTCGCCCCAAAACGATCGCGTTACGATTGGCACAACCTTGAAATTGCGGACGATCGACCCTGCGGACGCTTACGAAATTATATCAGGACAACTGCTACGCAACTTGGGCGACACTCTCTACACCTACAAGTCGGGAACTACTGAGTTAATCCCCGGCTTGGCCACCGCAATGCCAAAAGTTAGCAAAGACGGATTGACATATACAATTCCCCTGCGTCAAGGCGTGATTTTTCACGACGAAACACCATTTAACGCCGCAGCAATGGAATTTTCCTTGCAGCGGTTTATCAAAAATGGCGGCCGTCCGTCTTTCTTGCTGGGCGATGCAGTAGAATCGGTGAAAGCGACGGGCGAATACGAATTAACTTTTAAACTCAAAAAGCCTTTTGCTGCTTTTCCTTCCCTGCTGACATTTGCCGGTCTTTGTCCAATTTCTCCGACAGCTTACGAGATTGGAGAGGGTAAATTTAAACCCGATACGTTTGTGGGAACTGGACGCTATAAACTGGCGAGGTACGGCAGCGATTCTCTCAAGTTTGACGCATTCGATAAGTATTGGGGGGAAAAACCTGTTAATCCAGGAATTGATTTGTTGCTACTTTCTAGTTCGTCAAATTTGTTCAATACTTTTCGGACAGGTGCGATCGATGTGGCTTATTTGTCTCTGGATGCAGACCAAGTTCGCAGCTTAGACGAGGGCTCGAAAAAAGGGAAATGGCAGGAAATCGCTGGGGAAAGCAGTACAGTTAGTTATATGACGCTGAATATCAAGTCTCCACCGCTGGATAAGTTAGAAGTGAGACAGGCGATCGCCTCCGTGATGGATCGCCCCCTGATTAACGATCGCGTACTGCGGGGACAAGCGCAGCCACTGTACAGTCTGATTCCCACAACCTTCGACGTTAACAAGCCGGTGTTTAAAGAAATGTACGGCGACGCGAACACAGCCAAAGCCAAGGAATTGTTAACAAAAGCGGGATACTCGGCCGCCAATCCTTTTATTCTGCAAATTTGGTATCCTTCTGCTTCCACAAAGCGATCGTTAGTGGCGAGTACGATCGAGGCGCTAGCCAAACTGAAAATGGACGGGATAATGCAGGTAGAAGTTAACAGCGTTGAATCTCCGACTTTGTTTCAAAATATAGAGAAGGGGATTTATCCTGCGGTTTTGGTGGATTGGTACGCCGACTTTTTTGACGCTGACAATTACATTCAGCCGTTTTTGGATTGTGCGACGGGTTCGGAGGCCACCGGGTGCGAAAAGGGTGCGAGTCAGGGTCAGGGTTCGTTTTATTATCGCGATCGAGTAAATCAACTGATCGACAAGCAACGCCAAGAACCAAACCCCCAAACCCGCAAAGCTTTGTTTGGCGAAATTCAGGACATACTAGGTAGAGATGTACCTTTCATCCCTCTTTGGCAGGATAAGGACTATACTTTTGCTCAGAACAACATCACCGGTGTCCGTTTAGAACCGACGCAATCCTTTCCCTTTTGGTTCCTGAAAAAGCAATAATTGTTTACAAGAAATTTGAGGAATTGAAACGTCAATAATTTTATCATGTTGTGTGCATAACAGGGTGATGATTGTCACAGTTTATCAAAGAGACTGATCACCCAACCCTCTAAAAATATGTGGGATATTATTAAGAGAGAGATATCGCCGAGGGTCAGTATATGAAATTTGGAATTTTAACAACAACAGCGCTACTAATTGCAATGGGTTTTGCTTCTGGAGTCAAAGCAGAAAACGTATCGCAAGTCAAGCAACTATTAGAAACTAAAGAATGTGCCAAGTGTGACTTGACAGGAGCGCAACTTGCTGATATGGATCTCAGCGGAGCCGACTTGAGCGGAGCGAATTTGAGCGGAGCGAATTTGAACGGTGCTAATCTCAATGAAGCAAAACTGAACGAAGCCAATATGCAACAAGCTACATTGCAAGGTGCGAGTTTAATTGCGGCTAGAATGCACGGGGTAAATTTGCAGGGTGCTGATTTAAGCCGGGCTAACCTGAGTCTGGCGGGTTTAGTAATTGCCAGCTTGAAAAATACCAACCTCACCAACGCTAATTTAGTGGGCGCTAACTTGGAAAGTGCCAATTTGGCTGGCGCAAATATGAGAAATGCTCGCCAGTCCATAGCGAATTTAGCTAATGTCAGCCTTAAAGGCGGCAGTTTGTCGGGAATCGACGTACTGGGAGTTAACTTGCGGGATGCAAATTTGACCGGTGCTAATTTGACTGGTGCAAATTTGAACGGTTCGGACTTGACCGGTGCTAATTTAATGAATGCAAATATGGCAAATGTAGATTTGAAAAATGCTGCTTTACCGTAGGACGATCGCCAATTGCTAAATCAGATGCTCGTTTTTAACAAGCTTAATACCATCCTGTAGGGGCCATTTCAGAAATGGCCCCTACAGTTATAATTGCTGATAATTTTAAGTTTCCGTTAAGTCTGATATCAAGGGGAGCATCTCATTTTTGTAAAAAGCATTTTTTTCTGATAGTGCGAACGTCCCCGCTCGCGTATTATACGATACGCGAGCGGGGACGCTCGCACTATTAAATGCAAAACTGAGATGCTCCCGATATCAAATGCGATCGATTACCATAACAAAAACCGTTCGTAGTGCGGACTTTAGTCCGCAAAAAGGAGCGGACTAAAGTCCGCACTACGAACCAATCGCGAGCTCGATCGACTGGACACGATACGATCTTAATTAGAATTATTTAACTGAACTCGATCTTAATCTTCCTCGTCAGCATCTTGGGCGAAACGGATAATGTCATCATCGCCGAGGTATTCGCCATTTTGGATTTCAATCATCACCAGAGGAATCACGCCTGGGTTTTCCACGCGGTGAGCAGTATTCATGGGAACGTAGGTTGACTGTTTCTGCATGAGAATCGTCTCTTTGTCATCGCAGATCACTTTAGCGGTACCGGAGACGACTACCCAATGTTCGCTGCGGTGATAGTGCATTTGCGTGCTGATGTGGTGTCCCGGTTTGACTTCGATGCGATTGATCTTGTAACGATCGCCCGCGTCTATGACTGTAACTTGACCCCAGTAGCGGGTTTGTGTGCGATCGTCCGTTTTTTCGATTGTGTCCGCTGTTTCCACCATGCTGTCGATCTCGCTAACGGTGTCTGTAAAAATATCTGTAGTTGAAAGTATATCAGAAGGTAAGCGCGATCGGGCTTTTGGTGAATTTTTTATCTTATAATCCAGATTCATGAGATCGATCGCCATTCACGAGCATCCACAAACTGAGACAAATGCCCCACATTTGTCGTAGCAATTACCACCTCATTTCCTTGATTTGCTAATAATATTGCTTGAGCCGCCAAAATCACATCGCCATCAAGTGAATTGGGATCTGCCGTCGGCCTTCCCCTCAGTCGTGCATCCGCCCACAACTGAGCCGCTAGAAGCATTGCGTCTGTGGAAATAGGAAGATATTGAATGAGAGTTTTGAGTAAGTCAAGTTGTCTGATGCCTGCCACCTTACCCGCACGAATTAACTCGCGTCGAACTTCATAGTCAGCGAGTTCAGGGATCACAGCTTTATAACCGCGCGACGGTAGAGAGTCCAGCCAAAGTTGGCACTCTAGAGTTAGGGGAGTGGATCTGGGATTTGTGATCATTCCGAGAGGCCCAGAATCCAAAATTACAAATTTGCTCATGGATATAGTTTATTAGATAGAAACGCCACCTTGATCTAAAGCCTTACTGAGAATTTCCCAGGTTTCTTTTTGCTCCTGTTCGTCTCCCTCTTCTCGCCATAACCTCAGTGTTTCGCTCAAAGCTTTCTGCCTTGCTGCATCCACAACTGGATCGGGGTTGTTCAAATCATACTTAACTTTTTCCCAAGCATCTACTGGTTCGCCTTTAATCATCACACTTTCGCGAAACAGGCGAATAATCTCTAGTAAATTCGGCCAGTATGCTTGAGGAATTTTATCAATCTCCAAAACTAGCCATTCCATAGACGCTTTGGGCGGTGAAACAGAGGTAGCTTGAGGAGATTCGGTTTCTTTCCCCGCTACAGAAATAGCTGGGGATGCTTCCGATGAAACAGAGCTAGCTGGCGGAATTTCGCTTTCTTTAACTTGTTCAGACATAATTATCTCTCTCCTTGATGTCACTTATGCTTTAGTTTAGCAAAATAGTCTGTGTTGAAATTTGTTATACCAAGCCTGAACAATTATTGCTACAACACAAATTTTGGGTGGAGTGAAACGGAAAGTTGTTTCCTCAAATATTGTCGGTGCGTCGCCCTGAGATTTGCGTTTTTTTTCGGGTACGATCGATGGCGACACACCCTACAAATACTGTTACTTGAATTTTATTGCTGGATCGATCGCCATTCGCGAGCATCCACAAACTGAGACAAATGCCCCACATTTGTTGTAGCAATCACCACCTCATTTCCTGGATGTGCTTCCAATATTGCTTGAGCCGCCAGAATCACATCTCCGTCAAGTGCATTGGGTTCTGCCGTCGGCCTTCCTCTCTTTCGTGCATCCGCCCACAACTGAGCCGCTAGAAGCATTACCTCCGTAGTCAAAGGACGGTATAGCAGGACATTTTTAAATTTGTCAAGCTTTTTAAGACCGTTCTCTTTTCCGGCTCTAATTAACTCGCGCCGCACCTCATAGTCAGCAATTTCAGGGAGGATTACCATTGCGCCATTATCTAGTAACGATGCTAGCCAAAGTTGGCATTCCAAATAAGGAGGTTTGGCTTGAGGATTTGTCACCATTCCTAATGGGCCGGAATCCAAAACAATTATTCTGCTCATGGAAACAATGGTCGATTAGACATCCGATCTTCATTTATCACTTGTTCAAGATATTCCGCAGTTTCTTTTTGTTCTTGTTCATCATCATCATCCTCTCGCCACGATCGCAATAATTCGATCGCAGGTTGATTTCTTTTGATCCTTTCCTCCTTTGACAGTTTAGTAAAATCTACGTTTTCAGTTGTCTCGGCGGGTTCCGGTAATCCGGGCTTAACTGTCACGGTTTCCAGAAATAACCGCATCATTTTAAGCAAATTCGGCCAATATTCTCTCGGAGTTTGCTGAATTACACTGAGAAACTCTACCATTTCATTGCCAATGCGAGTTTCTGGCGCTGAAGTTGCTGTTGCTGGGCTTTCACTGATTAAAGCTCGTTCAGACATAATTTTTTTATCCTCAATCGGATTTATAGGAATTCGCAGGTCGATATCCTGGATGAGAATTAGAGATTTGCGATCGAACTCGCCTCTACTTATATTTTAAACAAAAAACGGGGATGATTCATCGAGATTCTGGGATTTTTTTAACCGCAGATGTCAGCGGATGTACACAGATAAACGCAGATAAAATTCATCTGCGTACATCTGCGTTCATCTGCGGTTAAAAATAACCATCTCACTGAATTTCGAGGAAACTACTTGCTCAACACACCTTCAGGAATCCCCAAAATATCCTCAATTCGCGGCATATCTTCCAAAGCAATCACTCGCCCTTCATCCTCAAAACCAGCAATTTGATCGAAATTCAAATAGCGATACAAATCACCCGCAAAAGGATCGATTCTCTTCGACACAATCTCCATGTATTCTTCGACTGTGGGAATGCGACCCAACAGCGAACAAACTGCTGCTAATTCTGCCGAACCGAGATAAACTTGTGCATCTTTGCCCATCCGGTTGTTGAAGTTGCGAGTCGAAGTTGAAAACACCGTTGTAGCATCTTTTACCCGCGCTTGATTGCCCATACAAAGACTGCATCCCGGCATTTCTGTACGTGCTCCAGCGGCTCCAAAAATGCTGTAATAACCTTCTTCTTTTAGTTGCTGTTCGTCCATCCGAGTTGGCGGACAAATCCACAGGCGAGCTTTCACTTCCCCTGCACCTTCCAACACTTTTGCAGTGGCGCGATAGTGGCCGATATTTGTCATGCAAGAACCGACAAATACTTCATCTACCCGATCGCCCGCAACCGCACTCAACAGCTTCACATTATCCGGGTCATTCGGTGCAGCCACAATCGGTTCTGTAATCTCGTTCAAATCAATTTCGATGATTTCAACATACTCCGCATCAGCATCCGCTTCTAGCAGCACCGGATTAGCCAGCCATTCCTCCATCTTCGCCACCCGGCGCATCATCGTCCGCGCATCTTCATAGCCCCGCGCTACCATATTTTTTAGCAGCGCGACGTTGGAGCGAATGTACTCAGAAACAGTCTCCACGCTCAATTTAATCGTGCATCCGGCGCAGGAACGCTCGGCCGAGGCATCGGTCAATTCAAAAGCCTGCTCGACCTTCAAATCGGGCAAACCTTCAATCTCCATAATCCGCCCCGAAAAGACGTTTTTCTTATTCTGTTTCGAGACTGTCAGCAAACCTTTTTGAATCGCTACATAGGGAATGGCATTCACAACATCCCGCAGCGTAACTCCCGGCTGCAATTCTCCTTTGAAGCGTACTAAAACAGATTCCGGCATATCCAAAGGCATCACGCCCAAGGCTGCAGCAAATGCTACTAATCCCGAACCCGCAGGAAAGGAAATTCCTAAAGGAAAACGTGTGTGTGAATCGCCGCCGGTTCCTACTGTATCTGGCAATAACATCCGGTTGAGCCAGGAGTGAATAATGCCGTCTCCGGGACGCAAAGCTATTCCCGCCCGCTGTGACATGAAATCTGGCAATTCGTGGTGAGTTTTGACATCAACTGGTTTTGGATAGGCGGCGGTGTGGCAGAAACTTTGAATTACCAAGTCGGCGCTAAATCCCAAACAAGCAAGTTCTTTTAATTCGTCGCGAGTCATCGGGCCTGTGGTGTCTTGGGAACCGACTGTGGTCATTAATGGTTCGCAAGATGTACCGGGACGCACGCCTGTTAAACCGCAGGCTTTCCCTACCATTTTTTGGGCTAATGTGAAGCCTTTACCTGTGTCGGCGGGAATTGTTGGACGGGTGAAAATCGGGCTAATTCCTACTCCTAAAGCTTCGCGGGTTTTGTCGGTTAAGGTGCGTCCGATTAATAGGGGAATGCGGCCGCCGGCGCGAACTTCGTCTATAATTGTGTCGGGTTTGAGGGTGAAGGTGGAGATGATTTCTCCGGCTTCGTTGGTGATTTCTCCTTTGTAGGGATGGATGGTGATTACCATTCCGGTTTCCATTTTGCTGACATCGCATTCGATCGGCAATGCGCCGGAATCTTCAGCGGTATTGAAGAAAATCGGGGCGATCGCACTTCCTAAAATATAACCGCCGTTGCGCTTGTTGGGCACAAACGGAATATCGTTACCAATGTGCCACAGCACTGAGTTAATCGCTGATTTGCGCGAGGAACCGGTGCCGACAACATCGCCAACATAGGCTACGGGATGACCTTTTTGCTTCAATTGGGCGATCGTTTCCAGAGCTCCGGGCATCTTACTTTCCAGCATCACCAAAGCGTGCAAAGGAATGTCCGGCCGCGTGGTAGCATGAGGTGCGGGAGACAAGTCATCGGTATTGGTTTCTCCGGGGACTTTGAAGACTGTAACGGTAATGGCTTCGGCTAGTTCGGGGCGGCTGGTAAACCACTCGGCATCAGCCCAAGAATCTATGACTTGCTTGGCGTAGGGATTGGTATCCGACAGGGCGAGAATGTCGTGGAAAGCGTCAAATACTAACAGCGTTTTGCTCAAGGCGCGGGCTGCGGTGGCGGGAATCGCGATTTCGGCAGTGGGATTGAGTAAATCGATTAAAGATTGGACGTTGTAACCGCCCATCATTGTCCCCAGCAGGTAAACTGCCCATTTGGGAGCAATTAGGGGGCTGTGGATTTCGCCTTTGGCAATGCCGGTCAGAAAACCTGCTTTGACGTAGGCGGCGCTGTCTACGCCTGGGGGGACGCGATCGCGCAATAATTCTACTAAGGCTTCTTCTTCCCCAGGCGGCGGATTTTTGAGCAATTCGCAGAGTTCTGAGGTTTGCTGGGCATCTAGCGGCAGCGGTGGAATTCCCAGTGCGGCCCGTTCGGCAGCGTTACGGCGGTAAGATTCAAGCATTTCTCTTCTCTCTTAGGATACTATTCGATGGTTGGCCAGCAAGTGACTTTACTCTTTAGATTAGGAGCTGGCGCTGCATTTTTGGCAAAGCACCCGATCTTATAAAAACTTAACGCAACTTTAAAAACAGTAGACATTCATACTAAAGACAGATTTGGTCTGTATCTGGATCGCCGTTTAAACTCCAGCCGAGAAGTTTTCGGGCGTTGAGTTACATTCTTCTGGTTAAAATTAATGTGGCGGGGGTACTGTCGATCGCCCGGGAGCATCTGAAATCGTTAGTTACCAGAAAGAATTGGTTGAAAGCTTCTCCCTTTTAGCTAGAAATTAAAAGAAGATTATTCATTACGACTATCCTCTTCCTTTTAGGTAGAGGTAGCCCTCAACCCTTCTCTAAGCGAGGGGTCAGGCTGTCAACTGTCAACTGTCAACTGTCAACTGTCAACTGTCAACTGTCAACTGTCAACTGTCAACTGTCAACTGTCAACTGTCAACTGTCAACTGTCAACTGTCAACTGAATACAAGCTTAATTTTTTCCGCAGAAATGGATATATTAAAAAATGGAAAGTTTTATCCCTGAAAAATGTCAAGATTGTCAGGGCTCGGCCGCCAAGCCAGACTTGTACCAAAAGCTGCAAGGAACTCAAGAATTACTGCTGACGATCGCCAATTCGATGCCGATGCCTACGATCGTCAGCAGTCTGGCTGACGGCACAATTCTTTATAGCAACGATTTATGCCATCAGGTTTTCGGGTTCAAAGCATTTGAGATCGACGGCAAAAAAGCCTCCACACTATACAACAACCCCGCACAGCGCCACGAACTGCTGGATGCGCTCGCCCGCAACGGACAAGTCCGCGAGACAGAAATCCGCCTCAAAAAAGCTGACGGCACGCTGTTTTGGGCAAGTGTATCGATGCGATATTTGACATTGCTGTCGGAAAAAGCCGTGCTGTCGGTGTTCTGTGATATTACCGATCGCAAGCGAGCGGCCGCCAAGGAGCAGGAATTGCTCGCCTCAATCCACTTGCGCGCCCGCCAGCAAGCAGCCGTCGCTTACTTGGGGCAGCAGGCCCTGGCCGAAACAGATTTGTCTGCACTGATGGACAAAGCTGTCGTGTTAATTGCTCAAACCCTGGATGTTGATTATTGTCAGTTGTTAGAACTGTTGCCCTCTGGTCATGCTTTTCTGCTGCGAGCGGGGGTTGGCTGGCAGCCGGGCCTCGTCGGGAGCGCTACTGTTAGCGCTTCTAGTCGATCGCAAGCAGGTTACACATTGCTAGTGGGCCAAGCGACGATCGTCGAAGATTTGCGGGTGGAAACGCGCTTTAGCGAGTTGCCGCTACTGCATAACCACCGGGCTGTCAGTGGCGTTACTGTAATTATTCCCGGCAATCGAGGATTGGGGAGCAACTGGGGACAAGCAGAACCAACGAACAGTTCCTCCTCGCCGGCCTGGGGCATTTTGGGGGTTCATACCAACCAAAGGCGAGTTTTCAGTCAAGATGACGTTTATTTTGTAGAAGCGATCGCCAACGTGTTAGCCGCGGCGATCGATCGCACTCAATCGCAAGAGCGCTTGCAAATGATGGAACGGGCGATCGAAAGTTGCAGCAACGGCATCGCAATCACCGACGCGACGGTTGCAGATAATCCGATTATTTATGTCAATCCCAGTTTTGAGCGGATCACGGGTTATAGCAGAGACGAATTAATTGGGAGAAATGGCCGATTTTTGCAGGGCACCGACAGGGACACCGCCGCTGCTAAACAATTGCGAACGGCAATTGAAGAAGGCAGAGAATCCCAAGCTATCCTGCGTAACTTTCGGAAAGACGGCACGCCTTTTTGGCACGAACTGTCGATCGCTCCGGTGTACAACTCGCGGCGACACTTAACCCACTTTATTGGAGTGCAAACAGACATTACCGACCGCCAGCGCTCGGAAGAAGAATTATTTTTAAATTCTCAAGCTTTAGCAGCTTTTAGTGCTAATCTCAAACATTTGCACCGGATTACAACTTATCATTATCAAAATTTTGAAGAACTGGTTGATAATTATCTAACAGCAGGCTGTTTGATGTTTGGACTTTCTATTGGCATCATGGCTGAAGTTGAGAATGAAACTTTTATTGTGCGGGCAGTAAAAACAGATTTAGGATACTTCGTGCGCGGCTTAGAATTGAACCTCAGCGATACTTACGGCGCTCAGGTGATCAAACTTCAGAAAACAGTTGCGTGTTCTCATATGGGAGCAGAAATTGAGATGCGCGAACATCCAGCTTATCTAAAATGCCAGTCGGAATCTTACATCGGAACGCCGATATTTGTTAACAATAAAACTTACGGCACGTTGAGTTTTAGTTCGCGAGAAATCAAGAAAAAAGATTTTGAGTACCAGGAAATAGAAATCATAGAATTGATGGCTCAAAGCATCGGTAAATTTCTGGCGGTTCACCAAATGGAAGTCGAACGCCAGCAAGCCGAAACAGAGCGCTGCGAGTTGATAGTATCTCTCCAAGAAAGTGAAGAACGCTATCGCCGTTTAGTAGAACTATCTCCCGAAGCGATCGCCGTTCACAGTCAAGGGAAAATCACCTACATTAATGCTGCCGGCGCTAAACTCCTCGGCGCGAACTCTCCGGCAGAGCTAATCGGCTTTCCGGTATTGCATTTTGTCCATCCAAACTATCTGGAAACAGCCAAAGAGCGCATGAGGCAAGTCGAGAAAGAAAATAAGCCGATCGAGCTTGCCGAACAAAAACTGATGCGGCTCGACGGAGAAATCATCGACGTTGAAGTTGCCGGCATCCCCGCCCTGTATCAAGGCTCCGCCGCCGCCCAGATTATTATCAGAGATGTCACCGAGCGCAAGCGAGTAGAACGGCAACTGCTGCACGGCGCTTTTCACGACGCGCTGACGGGTTTGCCCAACCGCGTTTTGTTCATCGACAGGCTAGGACAAGCCATCCGCCGAGCAAATCAGTCCCCCGATTACAATTTTGGTTTACTTTTCCTAGATTTAGACCGCTTCAAAGTAGTTAATGATTCTTTAGGACACGTTTTAGGAGACAAACTGCTAGTCGCCCTCGCGGATCGGTTGCTAACCTGCGTGCGGGCTTCTGATACCGTGGCCAGGCTGGGGGGAGACGAATTCACCATCCTGCTAGACCACATTCAGAGCCTCAGCGACGCCACCCTCGCAGCTAAAAAGATACAAAAAGAACTGACGAAGCCGTTTCATCTGGAAGGGCACGAAGTATTTACCACCGCTAGCATTGGCATTGTTTTCAGTCGAGGTGAAGTCACCGCCAGTGGCGAATCGAATCCGTACACTCACCCGGAAGAATTCCTGCGCGATGCTGACATTGCTATGTACCGCGCTAAAGCTTTGGGCAAGGCCCGCCACGAGGTGTTTAATTTGGCGATGCACGACCAAACTATGTCACTGTTGCAGTTAGAAAATGACCTGCGGTTGGCTATTTTGGGCAACCAGGAATTAGGTGTGAGCAAGAATGAATGTTCGCACTTTATTGTGCACTACCAACCGATTGTTTCGATCGCCAGCGGTGCGATCGAGGGTTTTGAGGCTTTGGTGCGCTGGCAGCACCCGGTTCGGGGTCTAGTGCCGCCTTCTAGTTTTATTCCTGTAGCCGAGGAAACGGGTTTGATCGTGCCTCTAGGAGCTTGGGTGCTGCGGGAAGCTTGCCGACAATTGCGCCTTTGGCAAGAAATGTTAATAACGAAGAGAAATGGAAGTTCGGCAACGAGCAATGTACGGGATTTAACGGATTTAACTGATACAGGGAAGCAGGAAGTTCGGCAATGCCCGATGCCCGATGCCCGATGCCCAATGCCCGATGTCCGATGCCCGATGCCCGATGCCCGATGCCCGATGCCCGATGCCCAATTACCAATTATTGACCCTTCGCAATTAACAATGAGCGTCAATATTTCTCCCAAACAGTTAGGTTTCCCGAATTTAATCGAACATATAGATGAAATTTTGGCAGAAACTGGCTGCGAGCCGAGCTGTTTAAAATTGGAGATTACTGAAAGTGCGATCGTGGAAAATGTGAAGAAAGCGAATATTGTACTCGCCGAATTAAAAGGTAGAAATATTCGATTGTCGATCGACGATTTCGGTACAGGCTATTCGTCTTTGAGTTACTTGCACCGTTTTCCGCTGGATACGCTGAAGATCGATCGATCTTTTGTGAGCCGCTTGGGGGCTGTCGAAAATGGTGACGACGGGGGTCAGCCTTTGCAGATTGTGCGGGCGATCGTAACTTTGGCTCACAATTTGGGATTAAATGCGATCGCCGAAGGTGTGGAGACAGCCGAACAGTTAGCACAGCTTCGGGAATTAGGCTGCGAATTAGCTCAGGGATATTGGTTTTCTAAACCTTTGGACAGTTTAACGATGACTGAAATGCTCAAGCGATCGATTGATTAGTTATGGGCATGGGGCATGGGGCATGGGGCATGGGGCATGGGGCATGGGGCATGGGGCATAGGGCATGGGGCATGGGG
>Ga0335395_10001839_pt1 | contig 13224 bp, 10 predicted proteins | sample MAT02_FD_205744 | JGI IMG/M metagenome (GOLD analysis project Ga0335395, IMG submission 205744) | Freshwater microbial communities from Lake Fryxell liftoff mats and glacier meltwater in Antarctica - MAT-02 (spades assembly) (version 2) ...
AACTCAAGGGAGAACAATCTCTGTTAGTCGGAATTCCTGATGTTTCTATTCAACGCAATCCTACTCCCAGAAATTCAAATTCATCTAATGTAGCTGTCGCGACACGAACTGCTACGCCTTTGAAAGTGACATTACCGATGTTTGAGGAGGTGAGAGAAGCGTATTTGGAGATTAGAGATATGGCAAGTAAAGAAGTTGTGACGGTGATTGAGGTGCTTTCACCTGCTAATAAACGTCCGGGAAAAGGGCGGGAGATGTATGAGGAAAAGCGAGATAAGGTGTTCGGAAGTCGATCGCACTTAGTGGAAATTGACTTGCTGCGAAGTTATCAACCTCTGCCAGTTTTTGGTGACAATATTGAGGGAAGTTATCGGATTTTGGTGAGTCGGGCAGATTGTCGCCCCACGGCTGATTTGTATTTGTTTAATCTTCCCGATGCAATTCCTGCTTTTCCTTTGCCTTTGCGTAGGGGCGATGCTGAACCAATTGTGGATTTACAGGGATTATTGAATACAGTGTACGATCGCGCGGGATATGATTTTACCCTAGATTACACGCCGGAACCGGTGCCTGCGCTGTCCGAACCGGATGCTGCTTGGGCTGATTCTCTGCTGCGGGAGACGGGATTGAAGGGATGAGGGAGGGAGGTGGAAGTGCGATCGCCCAGATATTAGTCGCACAGATATAATTAAATAACTCACGAGTGGTGAGTAAGTTCTAAAAAGTTAAGACTGATCCCCCCTAACCCCCCTTAAAGAAGGGGGGGACAAGAGTATTCTCAAAGTCCCCCTTCTTAAGGGGGATTTAGGGGGATCTCTATCCGAAACCTCAAACATCCTACACAAAACGTTACATCTTTGTTAACATCGTGGCGAGTCTGTCCTCAACAGCCCCTCTGTTAACCTCCTAAACTAACCGTTATGAATCAACCTCCCTCACTAACTCCCGCCGCCGAAGAGTCCGCCGCCGAAATTCCGACAGCGCCGGTAAACACTGCACCTCAACCGAGTTATGTCAAGCTAGCGATGCGGAACATGGTGCGGAAGCGGGCGACTTCTCTGTTTCATTTTGCCTTGACTGCGGCCGGACTTTTGGGCGTACTCGTCGGTTTGGCTTTTCTCGATCGATATTTCAACTCTTAAATCGGGATTCAAACAATCAGCTTGTCATTCCAAGATATATTAGACCTCTGGCATAATTCTTGTGGAACAGGCATCTTGCCTGTTCAAAACCTGCTTTTTAGGAGATATTTATTGTGATTTTTCACAAATAGGGAGTTAAGCTGATTGTGGTCTCGGCATCTTGCAATGTTTAACAGATTATTGTATCGTGCCTGCTGAAAGCAAAAAGTCTGTTAACTCGATCGCACAATCTGAGATTGTACAAAAAATGACATATAAAAATGCTTGACAGGAAACTAAAAAGATGCTGATAGAGGTGAACGTGGAAGACTGTTATGGGCTAGCCCAACAGTCGGCTGATGATTCCAACCAACCTCAAAATACAACCAGCGGGGGGATTGCGGCGGAAACTTGGGAAACTTGGTTTGGTGTTTGGCTGGAAAAGCAGGCGATGGATTTGCCTCCTGCTCCGGGCTACGAAGTCAGCTTGCGTCTGACAGGGGATGACGAGATGCAATCGCTGAATTCTCAATATCGCCAGCTTGACCGATCGACTGATGTACTAGCTTTTGCAGCTTTGGAGGTAGACTGTCCTCAGCCAGATGAAATGCTGTCATCTCAACCCCTATACTTGGGTGATATCGTGATTTCGATCGACACGGCTCAGCGACAAGCCCAGCAGCAAGGACATCCCCTGAAGACCGAACTAGCTTGGCTTGCAGCCCACGGTTTCCTGCATCTTTTGGGCTGGGATCACCCTGATGAAGAAAGTCTAACTCAAATGCTCGATCGACAAGAAACATTGCTGCAAGGAATAGGTCTTGTGATCCAGACACCATCACAGGGATTTTAGATTGAATATACTGGGTTGAGAGTAAGTTGACAAATCATCAGAAGTCAAACATACTTTTCTGAAGTTACAGTCAAAGTTGAGTCAAAACTTAGGAAAGTTATTGAGACTTGATGAAGTCAATCTTTCATGCTTCAAACGTACTCGTCTTTATCACTTAAAGTGGGTTTTATATGACACTAGATCAACACTCAAAAATATCAAATATTGCACAGTTTCTACCCATGCCTCAAGACTCTTCCAACCAGACAGTCAACGGGTCGAAAAAAGCATTAAAATACAATCGAGAACTGTCATGGAAAATAGCATCAAGCTTAGCGATTAGTTTTAAATATGCTTGGGCAGGCTTGACTTACGCTTTTGAAACTCAGCGAAATTTTCGCATCCACACGGTAATTGGCACTTTGGCGATCGGATTAGGCATATTTTTGCAATTGAAGCCTGTGGAAATATCCGTGATCGGCGTTACCATTGGCATAGTTTTGGCAATGGAATTGTTGAATACGGCGATCGAATCCCTAGTAGACTTGACTGTAGGACAATCCTACCACGAACTCGCGAAAATTGCTAAGGACTGCGCTGCTGGGGCGGTTCTAGTATCGGCAATGGCGGCGGCGATTGTTGGTGCGGCACTTTTGTTCCCTCCTTTGCTAACAGCAGTTCAACTAGCTATAGCAAATTAGACCTTAAATCAAACTTAACCTGTGATTATAGTCATCGATAACTACGACAGTTTTACATATAATTTGGTGCAGTATCTAGGAGAACTAGGTGCCCAGTTGCCAGTAGCAAATGAAGTGCAAGTCTACCGCAACGACCAAATTTCTCTCGAAGCAATTAGCCGATTGCAGCCGGCCGCAGTTGTGATTTCTCCAGGTCCAGGGCGGCCGGAAGATGCGGGAATTTCTCTGGAATTAATCAAAGAATTAGGGCCAAATATGCCAATTCTAGGCGTGTGCCTCGGACATCAAAGTATCGGCCAAGTATTCGGTGGCAAAATTGTTTCTGCACCGATATTAATGCACGGCAAAACTTCTCAGGTTGAACATAAGGGAATCGGGGTGTTTCGGGGTGTGGAATCGCCGATGATTGCAACTCGCTATCATAGTTTGGTCATAGAAAAGCAGAGTTGTCCAGAAGTTTTGGAAATTACGGCTTGGGTTGAGGATGGAACTATTATGGGCGTGCGGCATCGTGAATATCCGCATATTGAAGGGGTACAATTTCACCCGGAAAGTATTTTAACGACTTCGGGGAAACAATTATTACGCAATTTCTTGGAAGGACTTTAGAGCTTGTTTGTCAGGCAAAAAAACAATTAGCATGAGAAACCGAGTTTTTGGGTAAGTGATATCAATTTCGATTGTACCGGAATGATTTAACCGCAGAGGGCGCAGAGGGCGCAGAGTCAATCGATTTGAGATTTGAGATTTGAGATTTGAGATTGACCCCACGGATCAATGCGGGGGCTTGAGGATTTTAGATTTGAGATTTTGGATTGATTCCACGGATAAATGCGGGGGCTTGTACCATCAAGAAATTCTTGGTCAGAGAAGAAGAGATGAATAATTCCGATGTTAACGGATTTGGGATCATGGTTTAATATAGTTTTTTGATGAATTTGTGGTATAACAACAGACGACCAATACCCGATAACAGAACCAAAAGATGAAACGGCGACAATTAATACGTTACGCACAGACGAGTTTGTTGGCAGCTTTAGCAACTGGTTTGCCATCTGGATGGGAAAGCTATCAAGCTCAAACTACTGATTCTTTATCGGTTCAGTGGTTGGGCCACACTTGCTTTTTGTTTACAGGAGGCGGTGCGAGGGTGCTGGTGAATCCTTTTCGCCCTCTAGGTTGTACGGCTGGATATCGCGCTCCCAAGGTGGCTACAGATTTGATTCTGATTAGCAGTCGGTTGCTCGATGAAGGGGCGATAGATGGATTTTCGGGAAATCCGGGTCTTTTGTACGAACCGGGGACTTATCAGTCAAATGGGCTGAAGCTGCAAGGAATTCGGACGCAAAAAGACCGGCAGGGGGGAAGGCGATTTGGGGTAAATGTGGCTTGGTTGTGGCAGCAAGCTGGTGTTAAGATTCTACACTTGGGTGGAATTGCAGGACCGATCGGCATTGAAGAACAAATCTTGATCGGGCGCCCGGATGTGCTGCTGATTCCCGTTGGTGGAGGGCCCAAAGCTTACACTCCTGCTGAAGCGAAGCAAACTTTGCAGCTTCTCAAACCTAAGATGGTAATTCCGACTCATTTCAAAACCCAAGCCGCTGATGCTGCTGCGTGTGATTTGGTAACACTAGATGAATTTCTGGCCCTAATGGATGGCACGCCTGTGCGTCGATTGAATAATGATACACTTTCGGTGCGATCGGCTACTTTGCCAGCAAGCGGTTCGGTGATTGAGGTTTTGAGTTACAAATAATTTAGCGCTTGAGGATCTTTTTTCCTAATGTTGCGTTATATTAAGGAAGTTTTGGTGCGATCGAGAATTTAAGTAAATTCTAGCTCTACTTTAGCCTTTTCAGCGATTGCCTATTGTAAGAACTGGCTAACAAAAGAACTCAATTTCAGTCTTTTATCGTCATAAGGAAATGCAAGCGCAATGAAAAATCAAAATGTACCTAGCTGGATGAAACAACTAACCAGTTTTGCAGGAGTAATCGGCGCTAGCGCGCTAATCGGTTTCCCAGCTTGGGCTCACATCAATACCAACACCAGTGTTGGTAATGCAACTCAAACTCAACAAGTTGCAGGAAATGTGAAAACCGCTGCATCACCGGCACCAATGGCTCAGGCTAAGGATATTGTCGCTATTGCATCAGGCGACCCTCAATTCAAGACACTAACGAAAGCTTTGACAGTAGCAGGATTAGTTCCAACTTTACAAGGAAAAGGCCCCTTCACTGTTTTTGCACCGACAGACGCGGCATTTGCAGCTTTGCCAAAAGCAACGTTGGATGATTTGCTCAAACCAGCAAATAAAGCCAAACTTGTTAAAGTTTTGACTTATCATGTTGTGTCTGGTGAAGTTCTTTCTACCAGCCTGAAGTCTGGTGAGGTTCCAACTGTTGAAAAGAGCAAGCTGAAGGTGGTAGTTAAAGGTGGTAAGGTTACAGTAGATGCAGCTAATGTTGTGAAAGCTGACATCAAAGCTAGCAACGGCGTGATTCACGTAATTGACAAAGTATTGATGCCTGCTGATGCCAAGTAAAAATAGCAATTTTTGGATCAACTGAGATCTGATTTGGTTAAGTGAACGCCAAGTCAGGAAACGGCACTGCCGTTTCCCTACAAACATAATCTCCGATTCTGTAGGGACACAACAGTGTTGTGTCCTGATTTTTATGGCACACAATTCAGAATTGATATTTATCTAAGTTTTAGCTAGCTGCCGACACTGGCAAAAATGGCTGCCAATCCTTACCTTGATAGCCAAAATCGAAGATTTCGGGATGGATAATTTCTGCTAAAATTTCTAACGAAACAGGCGGGACGCCCGTGCCACAATTAAAAGGATTGTTAAATTTTCAACTTTTTCAAGTATTGCAAATCTTGCCATGCTTGAATCAGATTACCTTGCAAAAGTGTGGCAACACCATTCAATACCCTAATTTCCGGTAAATTAGGGTTGAGGACGAGAGCAGGTTTTAAGGCAGTTTCAGCGGCTTTGGGATGCCAAGCGTAAAGGTGGATAAATGCGAGATAGCCGTAAGCGTAGGGGTTTTGAGAGTCTAGTTGAGTGACTTTTTCTAAAGCTGCGATCGCACCTTCTACATTTTGCTGCAATGCCCTAGAAAATGCCAACGCATAAGCAAATTCTAGATTATTGGGCTCTTGCTTCAGTCGATATTCTAACGCTTGTTCCGCTTGAACGGTATAATCTTGAATTGGATCGTATTGATTGATGCGTCCAATCTGCTCGAACACCGGTTCTAAACCGGGTAATCCTTTTGGTAAATTAGCGGCCATTGTCCGCAACTGAGTCACCAAATCTAACTCAGGCTTGTCTGTATCATCCTCATTCCCAGGCTTTGCCTCAATTTTAAACTTTTTCTCATTCTCGTTCTCAGGCACACCCTGGGAACGCATATCTAGAGGCTTTGCCTCGATTTTTACACTAACTGTCGGCACATTTATCGGATAAGTTTCGCCAGTTTTGCGATTGAGATAAGTAGCTTCTAGATTATAACTTCCCGGTGAAAGATTAGCAGGAGGAAGCATCGCGGTGCGATCGACAACTCGAAACCCCACAGCAAATTGATCCGCGTTCAAAATTCCAGGATGCAAAGTTGCCTGGGCGATCGCGCGATCGTGTAAAATCTGATAAGTTTGTCCTGGTTGTTGGATATCGCTACCTCGGCGATTTTTCCACGTCAACAACACCAAACCCGACTGTAACTGCTGCCAAGGGCCTGACCAAATATATGTTACTGGAAGCGCAACTCCGGGAACAGCTTTTGCCGAAACAGTAACTTGCTCTAATTGTACTTGCGATCGCACTTCATTCAAAGGCTGTATTTCCACAGCCCGCCAGCGCTTCCGATAAAGATTCAAATTAGTATTGTCAGGCAAAAGCCAACTTTTTTGCAACTGAAATTTGTCACCTTTTTCAATAGCCGCCACCGCAGCATTTTGGGCTTTTTTAATCCGTTCGCGGATCGAACCTTGCGGCCCAGTTTTTGTGAGGAACCAAGAAAGCGATCGCACATCTTGTGGCACTTCTGCTAAACTTGTTCCAACCTGTCGCCCGTAAACTTGAAAATTTGCCAAAGCACCAGAGTAATTCAAATTGTGCTGATTAATTTCCGGTGTCGAAGGTAACACGCCTAAAGTAGATTGTAAATAAGGTTCGGTATCAATAATTTCTGCAATAACCTCTCGATGTGGCCACTCTTTTCCCAAGTAAGGATAACTAGAACTACCGGGACTGACAAGTTGAACAGAGTTATGTCCTAGAGAACCTCCCAAAGGCCACATATGGAACAGCATCGCGACAATTGCCAAACCAATTGTACCCCAGCGAATTTGTTGTCCCCATCTTTGGGGCCACAGGGTCAAACAGTATGCCAGAAAAATTGATAATACGGGTAAATAAGGCAAAACATAGCGATCATCTTTATTGATGTTTACAGAATTAATTAGATAAGTTCCAACCCAAAAAACGGCTAGCCAGCGACAGGAATTGAAGTGCAATGTTGATGAACTATTTTGCCGATTTCGCCCATAAAAAAGTAGGAATCCGACTAAGGGAATCAGTAACAGCGGCCAAGAAACCTGTTCTGGTAAGTGCTGACCGTAGTAAATCCAAGCATTGATTGTATTGAGTGCGGGGTCTCCTTCGGCGATCGCCGAATCGAACGTGGCCCGCTTACCTCCGGTCAATATTAACAGCCAATTTGTTTTTGCCCAAGGGCCAAATACGACTACCGACAACAACAAAGCACCAGCCAATTGAGCTAATCTTCCCCAAGCTTTTTGTCGTATAGTACCGACAGCCAACCACACAATTGGGGTAAATAGAAATAATACAGTAGTGTGTTTGACTAATATTGATAAACCGAGAGAAATTCCAAAGGCGATCGACCAAAAGAAAGATAACCGACTCAGATAAAACTTTTTACCCTTTGCCTGATTTCTTCTATCCGCTACATCCGTTACATCCGTTACATCCGCTACAAAATCCGCTGCCGAACCTTCCTTCCTCCACATTGTCAGACAAAAGAAAGTCAAAGTAATCGCAGCAGTTAGGGGATAGTCGAGTAAAAATTGCAAGCGGAACCGATAAAGTCCCGGTAATACTACACAAATTGCAGCGGCCCACAAACCGACTTGCCGATTAAATAATTGAACGGCCAAACTGTAAACTGAAGCGAGGAGAATCGCACTAAATAATAAAAAAACTAACGTTGCTTCATCAGGTCGAGTACCAAATACTTGCAGAAATGGTGCAGTTAAGATAAAACTCAAGGGCGGAATTTTGGTCGAAAGCAGCCAAAAGTTTGTCCACCATTCCCCGGATAACCATTGCGGATGTTGAAGCACTTGCCAGTAATTCAGTGTGCTTGTCAGGTATTCTGCTTGATCCCAGGCGGGGACGGTGCGATCGAACGCAAACCAGAGGCGATCGCTAATTGCCCCCAGCAGCCAAATAGTGCCTAGGACAAGCAGACTCTTGCCCCCATTGCCCCGATGTTGCTGTGTCATTGCGATTTTGGGTTTTAAGCGTGCAGCTTTTAGCTTACAGGCGGGGGGTTCTCGCGCGATCGCAAAATTAATTTGCAAAACTACTTGCTAAAATCGCTATGTGTCTGCTAAGGTAGTTAAGCGTGAAAAAACAAGCCGAGATAGCTCAGTTGGTAGAGCAGTGGACTGAAAATCCACGTGTCCGGAGTTCAAGTCTCCGTCTTGGCATCGCAAAACCCTCAACTTATGAGGGTTTTTTTTATGGCGAAACTTGAACTATGCAGTCAATTATCGAACTCGACTTATTTTTTATGCAGCAGGGCAAAGTATATCAAACTCTGGAAAACTTAAAAGATAGACTCACCAAGGCTGGCATCGACTACGCGGTAATTGGCGGCATGGCTTTAACTATTCACGGTTACGTCAGAGCTACTCAAGATGTAAATTTGCTGATGACTGCTGAAGGTTTAGAGACATTTCGATCATCCCTAGTAGGCAGAGGTTTTGTACCTGCATTTACAGCGGTAACCAAGATGTTTAAAGATGCTGCGACGGGGGTATCAGTGGAAATTATCACCGCAGGGGAGTTTCCTGGTGACGGCAAACCTAAGTCGGTTAGTTTTCCCGATCCGGCGGTGGCGGCTGTTGAGTTAGACGGGATTAGGGTAGTTCGGCTGACGACTTTGGTTGAACTCAAACTGGCGTCGGGATTGACTGCGCCCGATCGACTTAAGGATTTGGCGGACGTACAGGAACTGATCCGAACGCTCAGTTTACCTGAAAACTTGGCCCTGGAGATTGATGAATCTGTTCGGTCTGAATATTTGAAGTTGTGGAGAAGCGTTCAACCTCGCCGAGAATAGTTTTTAGGGTAAACTATTTAACTGCTTGTTGCGAAACTTTTCCTGCAATTGATTGATCGCAGTCTCTAAGGGAATTCCCTCACCTCGTGATAGTTCCGCCTCCGCTTCCTCCACCGAGGATCGCACATCTTCCACCCACTCCCAATAATGCTTCCGGGCTTGCGTCAAAGTCTGAAGGGCTTTGGTAATCACCTCTTCCGGTGAGCTAAACTGTCCTAGTGCCAATTGTGCCTCGATCAATTTCACCTGCTCAGGACTTAAAGTAATATTCATTGCTTATCTCCCGGAGTCTCGCTGACACAACTTCCTTTTTTAAGAATAGCGCTACTTGTTGGGAATTGCGATCGCACTCTCTCTCGATCGCACAGGTGCATACCATCTTATTTTTGAGTCAGGTACGGTACTAATTCTGGAATTTCACCCGCGCGCACCCACTCAGCTTGTCCCCGCCGCACTTTGGTTCGGGCTGTAATGTTCTGGATCTCCCATAACTGCAATTTGGTGTACGGCCCCTTGGCTTCACCGCTGCGAAACACATACCATTCCGGCACTTCAGGAGTTGGTTGCGCCACTCGCCTCACAGTCTTCATCCGATTCATTCCACTTTCAGTTTTGAGCTGGTTGAGTTCTTTTTCTACCCGATTTGGAGGCGGTGAGTTAGAATTGGTCGATCGCCTTTTCTTAGCCTCCTGCTTACCCGTGGCAATTTCTACTTCGCGATGCCACCCCCAGAAATACCACAACGCAATCCAAGCTAGCAGCGCAACTAATCCTAAAATTTCTTCTTCCGTTTGTGTCCATTCCGACGCATCTCCAAACAGCAAATAACCGAAAAAACCGAGGATGAGCGATATACAATTTAGGTAAATCAGGTGGGTAGCATCATTAGCTGCTAAATCCCAACTGGTTGAGTGTCGAATAAAGGATTGCTTCGTTGCCATTTTGTTGTGCTTCCAAGCTTTTCGAGTTTGGAGGTGGCTGTAACCAGGAGATTCAGGCGGCCACCAAGTCGCGGCCCAATTAACTAGATGCGCTGACCAATACTGCAAGGCCGCATATCCCACTATTCCACTCAGGAATACGCACACAACTAAGCAAAAAGTTGTTAGTGGTAGTAGCTGTTGTGGCACGATTTTGGCCGTCGCAACAGTTAGCAGAAAAAATGGACTACCACTTATTACTGGAACTAACAAAAGTTCAAATATCTTGAGAAGGTTTATAACAAAAATAAATAGAGGCTGAAGGATATTTTTAACCAGTTGTCCAAAACGGAAATAATAGAGGTAACTGGATGCGATCGCAGTTCCTAGAATTAAAGCAATGAGCGCGCCCGAAGAACTGTTGACAGGTAGCATAAAAACTGCGATCGCCGGAATTCCCATCAAAATCGCAGCAGGTAGCGTCAGAAATGCGATAATGCCTTCCCGACCGTGCTGCCACGTAGACACTGCCGCTAGTGGCTGATCGTGCCTCCGTATTTCCACCCACTCGGCAACCTTAGTTACTCCCCAGTGATAGAAGGCAAATAACCAAATTTGGCATAACCAAGCAAATATCATTATGGCTTTAAAGTCAGAGTTTCTGATGGTGTACCAGTACATCCTATTAAATCCATAGGAATAGTAGTAAGCGTTAGGCCACAGTACAGAAACAATCAACCAAAAGCTAATGCTTAGAGCAAACCCTCTTGCCCATGATGTAGGGTTGGGTAAGAATTTCGGTCTGTTATTCATATTGGGATAATGTGGTGGGATATTAATATTATCTACCAGGCCGATCATTTAAATGTCACCCTCCTTCAAAAAAATGTCGATTCTATTTTAATTAAATTCGATGCAGACTTGATGATGCGATCGACGATATCAGTCAAGCTCATCAAATATTAGAGAGTTATTTTATTGACAAAATCCAATAATTATAGTAAGTAAGTTCAGAAATCGTGTCAAACTGATATCGATCGCGCGTCCGTGCCCGAAGCAACAGGTTACAATCAGATTACGTTTGCTTTCCATAACAATACTATTTATAGTTTGAACTTCTCAGTGCCCAATAACAACACCTCAACACAATCCTTTCAATTTGACTCGATCGACAGCGCCCTCGCAGACCTCAAATCAGGTCGGATGCTTGTAGTAGTCGATGACGAAAACCGCGAAAACGAAGGCGACCTGATTTGTGCCTCCCAATTCGCCACGCCCGACAACATCAATTTTATGGCAGTTCACGCGCGGGGTTTGATTTGTCTGGCATTGAGCGGCGAAAGGCTCGATCGGCTCGAACTGCCCCTCATGGTGAGCAAAAACACCGACAACAATCAAACCGCCTTCACCGTCAGCATCGATGCTGTCAACGGTGTCAGCACCGGTATTTCTGCCGAAGACAGAGCCCGCACCATCCAAGTTTCCATCCACCCGGACACCAAACCTCAAGACTTGCGTCGTCCCGGTCACATTTTCCCCCTGCGCGCGATCGACGGTGGAGTCCTCAAACGCGCCGGCCACACCGAAGCCTCCGTTGACCTCGCCAGACTTGCGGGCTTGTACCCCAGCGGCGTGATCTGCGAAATTCAAAACCCCGATGGTTCAATGGCGAGGTTGCCGGAATTAATCGAGTACGCCAAAACCCACAACCTCAAACTGATCAGCATTGCTGATTTAATTAGCTACCGACTGAAGCACGATCGATTTGTCCGCCGCGAAACAGTCGCCAAATTGCCAACTCAATTCGGCGAGTTTATGATTTACGCCTACCGCGACATCAAAGACAACTCCGAACACGTTGCTATTGTCAAGGGCGACCCGGCAGAATTTAAAGACAAACCCGTGATGGTGCGGGTGCATTCCGAATGTCTGACTGGTGATGCTTTTGGTTCCCTGCGCTGCGACTGTCGGATGCAACTGCAAGCCGCACTGAAAATGATCGAAAATGCCGGTTCCGGCATCATAGTTTACTTGCGCCAAGAAGGTCGGGGCATTGGACTGGTGAATAAACTAAAAGCTTACTCCCTGCAAGACATCGGATACGATACCGTAGAAGCAAACGAACGCTTGGGCTTTCCCGCAGACTTGCGGAACTACGGCGTCGGAGCACAAATGCTCAACGATTTGGGAGTGCAAAAAATCCGGTTAATTACCAACAATCCGCGCAAAATTGCGGGGTTGAAAGGTTACGGAATTGAAGTAGTCGATCGCGTCCCTCTACTCATTGAAGCCACAGATTATAACTCTATTTATCTAGCAACAAAAGCTGAAAAACTAGGTCATATGCTGTTGCAGACTTATTTAGTAACAGTGGCAATTCAGTGGGACGAAACCAAGGCAGAAAGCAGGAGGCAGAAGAAAGAAGCAAAAGAGGAAGATGCGGCAATTCAAAATCGGTACGAACACTTGGAAAAACTGCGCTACTTGGCTGCAAGCCACGATTTATTGCTGCAAGAAGAAGCGCGACCTGTGGGAATAGCCCTGTTCGGAGAAAGTTCCTTAATCGTTCACCTCGGCTTCGACCAAGCCGGACTCGCAGCGCCCGACTGGTACAAAGAACCAAACCATCCTTACCTAGAGGCGATCGCCCAAATTCTCGGCGACCTCAGCACCTGGCCGGATTTGCAAACATTAGAATTGATGGTTTCCTCCGGTTCCGATCCGCTCAAAATCCTGCAAGTGCAGCTCGATCGCCAGACATTCCCTTTATCGGAATTAGTAGCAATGTGCGATCGGCTCAAACCTCAAAAAATCTACAGTTTTGCCCGTATTCCCGATTAAGCTCTCGAAATGCCAAGCTAGGTTCAGCTAGAACAGCAGGAACCTCACACTATACCGATCAAAGGTTAGTGTGAGAGGAATGCGCGTCAATCGATGGGGTTCAATACCCCGGAGATTGACAATTTCCTGATCAGCTCCCGGAGAAGCTCGCTCTGTTGCCTTTCCTTGATCTTGCAGTATTTCTTTAAATGCAGCAATTCTTCATCGGTGACTCGAAAATTAACCTGATTCATATATTCTGTATATCTGTACGCTATAATCTTAGTATGAAATACACGTACCAGTACAAAGCACTTCCAATAACTGAACAAAAGCTAGAGCTAAATCTCTGGCTGCGGACTTGCCAATACTGGTACAACCGTCAACTGGGCGATAGGTTTGACTGGTGGAAACGCAATCGCTGTTATATCAATGCTTGTCCTTTAA
>Ga0335395_10001841_pt1 | contig 13221 bp, 6 predicted proteins | sample MAT02_FD_205744 | JGI IMG/M metagenome (GOLD analysis project Ga0335395, IMG submission 205744) | Freshwater microbial communities from Lake Fryxell liftoff mats and glacier meltwater in Antarctica - MAT-02 (spades assembly) (version 2) ...
TGGTGCTTTTTTGTCTGCCACTGCTGAAAGTCAGGTCTTACGGCCAATATCCCTTTCGTATCATGCTGCTGGCGTCGGTGCTGGTGTGGGTCATTATTTTCAACCACCGGGCCGAGTCGGCCACTTTCGTTATCGCGGTCACGGGCGTAGCCATTTGGTACTTTATCCAAACCCCCAAGCCCGAAAACCTAGTGCTACTGCTTCTGACGCTCGTGTTCAGCATCCTGTCGCCCACTGATTTATTCCCGCCCTACGTCCGAAACGAGTTTTTCAACCCTTACGTGGTGAAGGCCGTGCCTTGTATTTTGGTTTGGGCAAAAATCACCTACGACCTGCTGGCGGGCCGCATCGAGCCAAGAATAAGCGCAGAATTGGTTCAGGATTAGCGCTTTTTCAGTAGGATTTTCCCCTTGCCTTGCTTTCATTATTTTAAACAACAAAAGCATGAAAAAGCGAGACTTCCTTAAAATTACCGGACTAGCTGGTGTGGGCGGATTGAGTACCGGCTTCAAGCCCGACAATTCGTCAAAAACCACCGCTCCGCCCCACCGCCAAACCTTCAATATGTCGGGCTACGCGGCGCCGAAAATCGACACCGTCCGCATTGGCTACATTGGCCTAGGCAACCGGGGTGCCGGGGCGCTCCAACGCATCGTGCACTTGGAAAACGTGGAGGTGAAAGCCCTCTGCGACATCCGGCCCGAGAAAGCCGCCGAAGCCGCCAAGGCTTTTAAAGGCACATCGCATAATCCGCAGCTTTATTCTGGCTCGGCGGATGCCTGGAAAAAAGTATGTGAGCGCGACGACATCGACCTCATTTACATCTGCACGCCGTGGAGCCTGCACACGCCGATGGCCCTTTACGCCATGGAGCAAGGCAAGCACGCGGCCACCGAGATTCCGGCTGCTACCACCCTGGCCGACTGCTGGAAACTCGTCGAGACCTCGGAGCGCACCCGCAAGCACTGCATGATGCTGGAAAACTGCTGCTACGATTTCTTCGAGCTGCTCACGCTCAACATGGCGCGGCAGGGGTATTTTGGCGAAATCGTCCACGTTGAAGGGGCTTACAACCACGATATTCTGGATTCTTTTTTCAAGAAAGATGCCCGCTACGATAACTGGCGGCTACGGGAAAACTTGCGCGATGGCAATCTTTACCCGATGCACGGCCTGGGGCCGATCGCCCAACTCCTCGACATCAACCGAGGCGACCGGATGGATTACCTCGTTTCGATGTCCACCAATGACTTTTCGATCGCGCCCCGCATAAAAGCGCTGGCCAATGACCCGAATTTTAAAGAATTTGCCGGGAAGTCTTTCCGGGGCAACATGAACACGACGACCATCCGCACGAATAAAGGCAAGACGATTATGCTCCAACACGACGTCAGTTCGCCCCGCCCCTACTCGCGGATTCACTTGGTGAGCGGCACGAAAGGCATTGCCCAGAAGTACCCGCTCGACGGCGAGCGCGGCCGTATTTCGCAGAGCCACGAATGGGTTTCCGACGCGGAATATCAAGACTTGGAAAAGAAATACCAGCCCGAAATCGTGAAGCGCATCGGCGAACTGGCCAAAAAAGTAGGCGGACACGGGGGAATGGATTTCCTGATGGATTGGCGGTTGATCGACTGCCTGCGCAACGGCCTACCGCTCGATCAGGACGTATATGACGCCGCTGCGTGGAGTTCTATTATCCCGCTGAGCATCCAGTCGGTCGCCAACCGCTCCAACTCGGTGGATGTCCCGGACTTTACGAATGGCGCCTGGAAAAAGAATCAACCCGTGGATATTTCGATGGCCGAAGGCGGGAATACGGGGGTGAAGTCGTAAAGTATGCCAAAAAACTCCCCTCCTGTCGCCATTATCAGACCCGCTCGCTTAGCGTCCATCGACGCTTTGCGGGGCTTTGATATGCTCATGATCTCTGGCGGCGGCACGTTCATTGCCTTGCTGGGTGGCAAAACCGGTCTGACTTGGGTGGATGCCGTGGCGGCACAGTTCGAGCATCCAGCATGGGATGGCTTCGCCTTCTACGACTTTATTTTTCCCCTGTTCCTGTTTTTGGCGGGTACTTCGCTGCCGTTTAGCCTGAATTCTGGATTGGCCAGAGGTTTTACCAAAAGCGCTTTGCTCCGCAAGGTTGCCAAGCGGATGCTGGTCTTGATTTTGCTGGGAATTTTGTTCAAAAATGCGCCCGTCGATATTTTCGATCCGGCCCATATTCGCTACGGCTCCGTGCTGGGGCGCATCGGCCTTGGCACTTTCTTGGCGGCGGTACTTTACCTGAATTTTTCTAGGAATCAGCGGCTTTTCGTAGCCTTGGGCGTTTTGCTGACCTATTTTTTGGCTTTAAAATTCATCCCCGTACCCGGCTACGGCGCGGGTGACTTGTCGTTCGAGGGCAACTTGGCTGGCTGGTTCGACCGCACTTTCATGCCGGGGCGGCTCCTGCAAAAAACCTACGACGAACTGGCGCTGTTCACCCAACTTCCGGCGGCCTGTCTGGTCATTTTCGGCTCGCTGGCGGGCGATACGCTTCGGGACGATATCACCTCCGCCGCCAAGTTGCGGCAGCTGCTCCTCTCCGGGGCCATCGGAATCGTAGCCGGACTCCTCTGGAATTTCGTTTTCCCCATCAATAAGCACCTGTGGTCCAGTTCCTTCATTATGCTGACCGCCGGGCTGGCTTTCTGCTCGCTGGCGCTTTTTTACTGGATCATCGACGTGCTGGGATTCGTGCGCTGGTCTTTTTTCTTTCGCGTCATCGGCATGAATTCGCTGGTGATGTACTTGGCCAACCGCTTCATCGACTTCGGCGAAACCTCGCGGCTGCTGTTTTCGGGGATCTACGGACATTTGGCCGCAGACTGGCACGGCGTGTTCAACGCGTTGGGCGGGTTGCTGGTGGCGTGGCTGTTTTTGTATTTTTTGTGGCGGAAGAAGGTGTTTGTGAAGGTATAGCTATCAGATTAGGCCGAAACCTTCCTCGGCAGAATCACCTTAAACTGCTGATTAATTACATTGTTCTCAAATCGAATCGTCGGCCATAGCGCCACCGAGCGCATTAAGCCCGTTCCTAATCCCCGGTAAGGTAAAATGTACTGCGCGAAGGATTGCAGAATGGGGTTACGAGAAATCGAAACGCCGTTGACAATGGTCTGCTCGTTCTGGGAGTTGGGCAGTTTGCCGGGGCTGATTACCTCGACCCGGTCGGCGAAAATGAACAGCTTGAAAGAATTTCCCAGTAAATCCGTTCCGGCTACGGCCAAGCACTGTACCGTGAATTGCGGTTTGATGAAGTACCGATTTTGACGTAAGAAGAAGGTCTATGTAAAAGTTATAGGATGCTAAAACCCTACCGCTTGGTAAGATAAGTTAGCGTCAGATCAGGCTGGTTCGTATTTCGCCGAACCAAATCACTCCCAAATTGATGCGTATGAAAATTTCTATTTTCTTCGGTATTTTACTTTCTTTTCTTCTCACTTTCCAACCTGAAGTTTTCGCCCAGCCCATTGGCAAAGCACTTTCTGACACCGCCCGCCTTACCCTGTTCAAGATTCAATCCGAAAGAACATTGCGAAGAGCCGTGAAGGACGATCTTAAACTTCCTGCGGGTAGTGTGTTGCTTTCACCCGACTTTTCCCAGTTCACCCGACTCTCGGAGCCGTCTACTGCCCGGTATTTTTCGTTCGACTTGCCGATTTCAGCCAGCCGAACACTTCCAATCGTCTTGGAAGAAGTGTCGATTTTGGGCAATTCTTTTAGCGTTACTACCAGTTCGGGAAAGGGTCTTACCCTACCCACCCTAAGGTTTTACCGGGGCAAGGTGGCGGGCGACGAATCTTCTACTGTATCAATGACTAGCACGGCAGACGGGCTGGAAGGGCTGGTTTACGGGGAAGGTTTTTCTTACACGCTCGGTGGAATCGACGGCCAGACCGCTGCACGAACCCATGCGGTGTATGCCACCGCAGAGCAGCCCAGCCAACCGGAGTTTCAATGCGAAAGCACGGGCATCATGCTGACCGACAGCTCAGGTGCTCCCCCCGGTCAGGTGCCAGGGGTACCCATTTCGCAGGGCTTACCGTCGGACTGTCGGAAAGTGAGGGTGTATTTCGAGGTAGATTACTTGCTTTATCAGCAATTGGGATCAAACGCCGCCACGGTCGCCACCCAGGTGGCTTCGCTTTTCAGCGATGTGGCCGCCGTGTATGCCAACGAAGGCGTAAGCCTCGAAATGGGTAGCTTGAAAATATGGGACACGGCCGATCCCTACGCCGCTGCAACTAATTCCTTGGAATCGCTCACCCTTTTTAGGCAGTATTGGCGCAACCGCGCCAATAGCTTCAACGGTGATATGGCTCATCTACTCTCGGGCAAAAACATTGGGGGCATAGCTAGTTTTTACTATCGAAGGAACAACCCACAGAGTGTCTCTGACTTGGCTTCGGTTTTTGCAATACCCTCCTACCGCGACGGCGCCTACGGAATGTCGGGGGTAAGTGCCGAATTTGGGGGAAGTATAGGCTGGGGAGTGAAACTGGTGGCACACGAAATCGGTCACAACTTCGGCCTACCGCACGCCCATTCCTGCCTGTGGGAAGGCGGGCCCATTGACAATTGTGCTACGCGGGAAGGGAACTGCCAGCCCGGCCCGAATCCCCAAGGCGGCACGGGCACGATCATGAGCTATTGCAGCATAGACCTCAACAAAGGTTTCGGCCCTCAGCCGAGCGCAAAGCTGAAATACGAGTTTTTGGTTGGAGAAGCTCTCTTGAATCCGGGCCTGAATCCGCCCGTGGTTTCTCCCCAAAATGCGACGATATTGCAAGGGCAAAGCGTCACGCTGATGGTTTCGAACTGTGCTGGTACGTTAGTTTGGAGCGACGGGGCCGTTACCACGGGCAACCGGACGGTCACGCCTATTGCCTCGACAGTGTACGCAGCCAGTTGCCTGGTCGATGGTTGTCAGAGCGCCCCCGCAGCATCCAGAGTCACCGTCACCTGCACTGCGACCGTTGCCTGTGCAGTAGCGGCCCCGCGGGGAATGAGCCGTTTTTTTGGCATCTCGGATTTTACCCTCAGCACCATCATTACCTCCGATTTTTACGGTTCCCCATTTAACTTGGGTAGCAACTACGAAGATCTGAGCTGTAGCCAAAGTCCCACCCTCGAATCGGGCAGCAGCTATCCGTTCAGTTTAGCATGCACTTTTGGCAACTCAGCTCACGCGAAAGTGTACATCGACTACAACGGCGACGGTATTTTCTCTGAGCAGACCGAATTGGCGTACAGCAGTAATAGTGCAAAAACCACCCATACCAGCAACATCACCCCTCCGGCTACTGCCACGCGCAATGTTCCCTTACGGATGCGGGTGCTGCTCGACCCCAATGTCAATTTGTCGGCCTGCACTCTGCCCGGCAACTCATCCGGCTCGGGCAAAGCCAACGACTATGCCGTGACCATTACCGGGGCCGTCTGTCCGCCGGGCGTTCGAGAAACGGTAAAATCGGGCGACTGGAACGACCCTGAGGTGTGGAGTTGCGGCACGCTACCCGTTTTGTCCGATCTCGTGAAGGTCAATCAGAGCCATATAATTTCGCTGCCCACGGGCTACGTAGCCAAGGCCTTGTCCATTGATTTACTGGGAGCGATTCAGTACGGGACCAATGCGTCCGTTCAGCTGAACCAGCCCTAAAATATGAAACCGCGAGGGCGCCTTACTTCTTCGGACTCCCACCCATCGTAGCGGGTGCAGCGTCCTTTTGGGGCATATCCTTCCGTGCTTTTTCGAAATCTCCGGCCTTGATGATCGTGATCATATTGTAGTCGATGTACTTGGCGGCGGCGGCTTTGACGGCGGCGGGCGTGAGGGCTTCGATTTTTTTCTCGAAGTCAGCATCCCAGTCCATTGTGCGGTTCAAGTACAGGTTGTTGTTGAGCGTCCCGGCCAGCTCGGCATCCTGCGCGCGGCTTACTTGCCGTTGTTGCAGGTAACCCGACTTGGCGGCTTTCAACTCGTCGGCGGTGAAGCCTTCCTGCACGGCTTTCTCGATTTCTTCCTTGAAGGCTTGCTCCAGCTTCCCGACGTTTTGCGGGGCATAGATGGCGTAAGCTAGGAAGCTGCCGTTTTTGTCCAGCGAACTGGCGCTGAACTGCGACCCGACGCCGTAGCTCAGACCATCTTTCTGACGAATGCGGGTCGCCAGGCGTGAGTTGATGAAGCCTCCGCCCAACATAAAGTTAGCCATGACAAGCGCGGGATAGTCAGCGTCGCTGTCTTGCAGGGGCATATTCAAGCCCGCTACAAACATTGAGTTCGCCTTGTCCGGCGTCTCGAACGATTTGTTCTGCGCTACCACTGCCTGGTAGGGCGAGGCAATGCGGGTGAACGGCTTGGCGCTCTTCCAGGTACCGAACTGCTTGTCGATAATTTTCTGGATTTCATCTTTGTCAAAATCCCCCACCACGGCGATTGAGGAGTTATTAGCGCCGTAAAAGTCTTTGTAAAACTGCTTCACTTGGTCGATGGTGGCGGCCTTTAGGTCGGCCACGTCCTCGTCGAAGGTCGCTACGTAACGGATGTCACCTTTGGGGTAAGGCGAAGTTACGCGACGAAACTCGTTGATGGCGATGGCCTGCGGCTCGCTGCGCTGGGACTCGATTTGGGCCAGTTCTTCCTGCTTCAATTTCTCGAATTCAGTAGCGTCGAACGACGGTGTTTTCAGCACGTCGGCAATTAGTTTCATAACGGCAGGCAAGTTTTCGCGGGTCGTTTCGACGTTGGCACCGGCTTGATTGTTGCCGCCGAAAAAATTCACGCGGGCGTTCAGGCGGTCAAGCTCGTCCTTGATCTGCTGGCGGGTTTTGTCCTTCGTGCCTTTGTCCAGCATGGAGGCCGTCAGGCTGGCGATGGTGCTTTTGTTCATCAGGCTTTTTTCGTCGCCCAGCCGAACCGTCATGCGGGCGGCCACCACATTGCCGCGCGTCTGCTTGGGTAACAGGGCGACCTCGATGGTGCCGGGTTTTTCCAGGCGGGTCGTGCGGCTCTCGATATTTTCGGGCGAGGGATCGAAGGCTTCACCCTGCGCCATCGCCGCTTCGCCCTTGTAATCTTTCACGAGCGCCATTACATCGGGGGCCTCAGGGACTTCGGTGCGGTCGGGCTTGTCGGTGGGGATGAAGGTGCCCACGGTTCGATTAGAGGGCTTCAAATACTGTTGCGCCACGCGGAACACATCGTCAGCAGTCACCTTGCGCACATTGTCGCGGAAAAGATAGGCCAGCCGCCAATCGCCCAGGGCGATGTACTCGCTGATGCCCAGCCCCACGCGCTCCGAGCTGCGGAATTGCAAGTCCCAATTTTTCAGAATCGAAACTTTTGCCCGTTCTACATCTTCGGCTGAGGGCCTTTTCAGGACCGCAGAGTCCAGCGTGGCCAGCATCGCAGCGCGGGCTTCGTCCAACGAATTTTCTTTTAATAAAATAGCTCCAAACAGGATATAACCCGGATCATGTAGCGAGATTGAGAAACCGACTTGCTCCGTTGCCTTCTTGGTCTCCACAAGGTTCTTGTACAGTTTTCCGCTGGGCTGAGCGGCAAGCACTTCTACCAAAACTTCCATGGCGGGGTAGTCGGGATGCGAGCCGGGCATAATGTGGTAGGCGCAGGCGACCAGTTGCACATCACCGGTGCGACGCACTTCGGTGAATCGCTCACCATCCTGCACGGGTTCCACGGTATAGCTGACGGGCAGCTTGCGCGTCGGCTTGGGAATTTTACCAAACTTTTCCTGAATGATCGCCAGCGTTTTGCCTTCATCGATTTTTCCCGAAACAGTCAGCACGGCGTTGTCGGGCTGGTAGTATTTTTGGTAAAACGCTTTGAGGTTTTCGATGGGGACGTTCTCGATGTCGGAGCGGTTGCCTATGGTGGTCTTGCCGTAGTTATGCCACTCAAAGGCGGCAGAAACTACGCGCTGCTCAATCACCCGGAACGGATCATTCTCACCCGACTCGAACTCGTTGCGAACCACGCTGAACTCGCTTTCCAAATCTTTCTTGGCGATATAAGAATTCACCATGCGGTCAGCTTCCAGGTCGAGCGCCCAGTTCAGGTTTTCGTCCGTGGCCGAGAAAGTCTCAAAGTAGTTGGTACGGTCGTACCAAGTAGTGCCGTTGGGCATCGAACCGTGCTCGGTCAGCTCCTGCGGAATGTTGGGGTGGTTGGGCGTCCCCTTGAACACCATGTGTTCGAGCAAATGCGCCATGCCCGTTTCGCCGTAACCCTCGTGCCGCGAGCCTACGAGGTAGGTGATGTTGACGGTAGCCGTAGGTTTCGACGGGTCAGGGAACATCAGGACTTTCAGTCCATTCTCCATCTGGTACTCAGTGATGCCCTCGACGGAGGCGATCTTTTTCATGCCTTTTGGCACGTCTTGGGCCTCGACTTGGGGCACCGCGATCAGGGCAAGCAGCGTGCCCCCCAATGCCAACCGCCAGGATTTTAGCGTAGATTTTAATTGATTCATGACTTTTTTATTAGGTTGGTTTGTCGATTGAGGTTATAAAATCAGGAAAATGATTGGCGGATGGCAAATAATTAATTTTAAATGAGTGAATAATGGAATTGGCGAGCAAAAGCAATATTCACTCATTCACAACTCACTCATTCAAAATTAATTATTTGACCCGCTGCCAGGTATCCGTCCTGCCGATGAGGGAAATGCCGACGTAGCCGCGCACGTCCAAGGTGTTTTGGCTGCGCAGCGTCATCTTGCAGCTATACAATTTGCCGCTTTCGGGGTCGTAGATTTTGCCGCTGCCCCAAACGTCAGCGCCGTCGAAGCGGAAGTCATGCATATTCACCAGCCCCAGTAACGGCTGGTTCCTTTTTTTCGGATCGGGATTATTGTTATCGACTTTCGGACGATTCGTTTTGGGATCATTGGGTTCATCAATCCACGACAGCTTGCCGAAATACTTACTGCCTTCCTTGTAAATTTGTATCTTGCCCTTTTTATTGCCCGTCAGCCAGGTACCAACAATGGCGTCGGGGCTGTTGGCGGCAACAAAGGAAAAAGAAGCAAAGACGACCCAAATTAGCGCTAAGGCCAAATAAATTTGACTCTTTTTAGTTTTCATAAATTGTCATCCTAAAATAGTGAACTGTTGAATTTTTCAAAAACCCTAACGAAGAAAAAGGCCATCATGTTACGGAAGCAGCTAGTGGGCGGTCTCTCTTTTTTGACTGTAACGCTCCTGATAGCGGGTTGTTTCCGCCCCAACATTCCTATTTCTACGGGGACGGTCTATCCCATCGACGTATTCATGGAGGGCCAGTCGCCCGACCGCCCTTACTCCGAAATCGAGTGGGTCAGCATCAGCCAGGACGACACGCTGAGCGCCCAGCAGAAGGCTCCGGGCCGGGGCCTGACGAACCGGGGCAACGACGCCCAAACCAAGGACTTGTTGACCGCCCGCGTAGTGCTGAAAGCCCAAAAGCTAGGGGCCGACGCCATCATGAACGTGAACTATAAATACTATACTTCCGCCACAATGGAAGGCTACACGATGAAAGGGCTGGCGATAAAGTACCGGGGGGATTGAAATTAATTTTGAATGAGAGAATGAGGCTTTCGCACGCCAACTCTATGATTCTCTAATTCACTCAATCTCTCATTCAAAATTAGTAACCTACCGTTCCGACGTCAACCTCGACGCAGGCCCGACCATTTCGTTTGGCAACTTTATCTCCGGCTTAGCCAGCGCTTTGAAACGATTGAAACTGTGCGTGAACTGCATACTGGCGCCGCCCGTGACGTTGGCATTGTTCAGTATGAGGGGATTTTGAATGTTGCGGTTGTAGGCTTTCAGGCGGACGTTGCCGCTCTGGGCCAGCCAGTATTCGACCGTCCACTCGCCCAGCAGACTGGTGGCGTTAAACTGTGAGTTGCCGGCCTGGGTAGTACCGTTGGTGAAGCGGCCATCACGGGTGATGCGGAAGCGGTCGTTGAATAAGCGGTAGGAGAGTCGCAGTTGCAGGTTAGTCAACGCGCTTTGATCCAGCGAGAGGCCCGAGACGCCCACTTCAAGGTTCTCGTTCAGTGTCGAGGCCCAACGGCTGATTTGGTTAGAGACCAGTTCGCTCACGCTGTTGCCCAGCATAGTCACGCCCTGATTGGCTTCGCCCAGCAGTACCTCCTGTGGACTCAGCAACTGACTGAACAAAATCAGGCTACTGACTTGGCGGCTCAATTCCTGCTCATTGCTGCGCAGGCGGTTCTCGAAGGCCGCCACCGCCGAGCGATACTCGCCGGAGGAAGGGTACTGCTTCACGGCCAGATTGTAGCCAATTGTCGGAGTCATCAGCCGATCGGTGAGGGCGATGGTGACTTCGACAGGATAGCGGCGGTTCAGCTCACTGCTGTTGCCGGTAGCCCGGCCTAGTTGCGAAAGTTCGGGCAGTACGGCCAACGAAGCCATTTGGGTGTAGCTGGCCTCTACGTTGAGCAGAGCATCGTAGGGATTGCCCGCCCAGGTGATGCGGCTGCCAGGGACGATGGTGAATTTCTTGTTCAGCGCGTTCTGGAACGTAAAGGTGTAATCGCCCCGCTCGATTTCGTAGTTGCCCGTCATCGTAAAGTCGCCCTTCGTATCGACTTTCATGTTCAAAAGTCCCCGGCCGTAGGTCTTGATGATGTCCCCGGCCTGGCGATCGAGCTGGATTTCGCAGTAGGCATCGGGTGTGATGTTGAAATTGAAGTCCATTTTCACCCCGCCCAGGCTGGTAAGCTTGGGCGCTACGCCTTCAGCTTCCAAACTGTCTTCAACGATTTGTTTGCTCACGAATTGAATGTAGTCCTGCGTCACTACCTCGGTGGGCCCGTCGAGTGGGATGTACATTCGTGTGCCCTTATTGCTGGTGACGGTGGCCGTGATTTCCAGGTTTTCGATTGGCCCCGTCAGCCTTGCCTTGCCCGTTACGTAGGCCGTGCCGTAGAACAGATCATTGTCTTTCTCGGTGGTGTTCAGGATTTTGAAGTTGCGCATATCGGCCTCGAAACCCAGCGAAAAATCCCGGAACCCCTTATGACTGACTCCTCCGCTGACCGAAGCGGCGTTGCCTTCTTCATCCTTCACTATCAGGTTTTGGGCCGAAATCTCGCTCCCGCTGAATGTGATCGTATCGCTGAGCGAAAGCATCGACCGCAAATAATCGAACCGCATTTTTCCGTCGGCCACAGTTAGCTGGCCCTCCACGACCGGGCGCATGGGCGTTCCGCCGACCTTCAAGGTGCCGCCTACCCGACCGCTCACATCGGTTAGGAGCTGCTCGCTGAATGGCTCGATCAACTTCAATTCCGAGCGGTCGAAAATGGCCGTCAGGTCGAGGGAGTTTTCCGTTTTTTCGGGATTGAACGTGCCGTTGACAGCAAACACCCGCGCCTGGTTTCGGTCGAGGTGAGCTTCTAAATCAAACTGCTCGATCGCCTCGTCCCACTCCCCCCGCCCGCTCATATCGCCCAGTTGGGTGTTATCGTAGCTTAAATTCAATACGCTGAAATGGCCGTTCACTTCGCTCAAATTTTCGCGGTCGCGTAGCGTGGCGGCGGCATCCATCACGCCTCCCAGCTTGGTTTCCAGCACCGGATTGAGCGTAGCCAGTTGCAGATTATTTATTTCAAGCAAAAGGTTCTGGCTGGAATCCGCGTACATTTCTCCATCCAGCGAAATCCGCTGCTTGTCATTGACGAGGGCCAGATTTTCAAAGGTAGCCTTCCGGTTGACTAGGGAAATGAGATTGTTGGGATTGACTTCCCACACCTCGTCCAGCAGCACCAAATTCGACCTGATCAAGTGCAAGTTCAGGCCCGACGACCCGAAGCGAATGTCGCCGTTCAAATTCCCCTCATTCGTGCTTTTGGCCTGGTGAATATCGCTATTGAAATGGATATGATCCTGGTTCCAGGCGGCCTCGACGCTGAGTCGCTCCGTGGGAGCCAACACGCCGATCTTTTGTTGTTGGGACATTACCAAGGCCGAAGCAAGCACCTCGGCGTTATTGGCAAATTTTGAGGTGGTCACGTCCAGTTCGTTGCCCGAAAAATGCGCGTCGTCCACCCGAATGCTGTCGGCGCGGGCGTTGAGCGTGATGAGCGCCGTGTTTCCCATTCGCAACACGCCCTCGGCGTGACTTTTTGGCGATACGTAGCTATTGGGCCGCAGGAATTCCAGCAGCGGCGTCAGGTCGTGACCGTCCACTTCATAGTTGATGGTGTAGAGCCGGGGCGTCACCGTCTCGGCTTTTTTGGCGTAGTAGGCATCACGTTCTGCCTCGTCGCCAATGAAGTAAAGCCGGTATTCTTTAAGCAGCCGATTCAGGTCGTCGCCCGCTTCGCTCAGCACGAAATCGCCATTGAGGTTGGCCGTAAGCACGTCGCTTTGAATTTGGATGGTGCGCTCGCTGGCGATTTGAGTGGAAGTGATCCGTAGGCTGTCCAGCAGTAGGGTTCGCTGGTTGTCCGGCGTTTGCAGCAGGGTATTATAAAAAATAACCCGCCCCACTAGCTCGTCGCTAGTATTTCCCTCAACCTGCGCGTTGATGCGGGTGCCGATCGTCAGCGGTCGTTTGGAAAAACCCAACTCCATCAAATTGGCTTTTTCCAGTACCCCCTGCAAATCGAAGCGGTTTTTGGGATTGGCGAGGTCGATTTCTCCGTCGAGAACGAAGGTCAAATTCGGGTCATGAGAACTAACTTGACCATTGAAGTAGGCTTTTTGCAAATTCCCCCTCAACTGCACGTTACGGTAGTCGTAACCGCGAAACCCCAGTCGGTTGACCGCAGCATCGAGGTTGACCGAAGCCGTGGAAACTTCAAATCCCTTGCCGTTGACCTGGCCCGAAAAGTCGAGTTTCTGTAATTTTTCCGGCTCGTCGAACAGGATTCCCAGATCCAGATTGACGGTTTTGAGCAGTCCGTCGTAGGTGGAAGTGAAGCGGTCGTTGATATGAAAGGTCATATCGGTGTCTAGTTCGCCAATCCCGGTCACGACGTGGCTTTTCAGGTCAAAATCCGCCGCCGTCCCCCGGAATGTGCCGTCAATGGCGATCAGACCGAACTTCCGGAAGGTTTCGTGTAAATCCGTTTCGGGGTAGTATTGCACGATGTCGTCGGTTTCGATGCGCGAACTTTCCAGCTTGAAATCCAT
>Ga0335395_10001842_pt1 | contig 13220 bp, 8 predicted proteins | sample MAT02_FD_205744 | JGI IMG/M metagenome (GOLD analysis project Ga0335395, IMG submission 205744) | Freshwater microbial communities from Lake Fryxell liftoff mats and glacier meltwater in Antarctica - MAT-02 (spades assembly) (version 2) ...
AACGCCTATATGCTGCATTAGATTACCTGTATATTACAGAAGGACATGGAAACCTACTTTTAATTAATTCAATAGCTTGGCGGTAGTTTATTGTGTAATTCTTGATTTTTTAAAAGATGATTTTGCCTGTTTGGATCCTCATAGAGAAGACACCTTGACCGACTATGGATATTTCCAAAAGCCTCAGTTTGATCAACTCAACCTATTTAGATCCAAGAGTGCTCAGCATTGTTTCTGCCAAAGAAATTTGGCCTTATTACGATAGAGACTAACAAGAACGTTATCCTTAGAGTTAATCATAACTCCAACGTGATTTTCCTGAAAGATGACAAAGAAATTGTCAACACTTTCTTTGTCAAGAACTAATTCCCATGAAGGTTTTGTAAGTTTTTTGTTTGAAATTAGGCATTGAAACTGCGCTGGTGCGATTGGTATAAATGCCTTACCGCGAGGGTTTCGCAGAATTCATCGTGCAATTTAGATGCTCAACATATCAAGAGCATCTAATATGACGAACTTCACTTGGGCAATGTACATAGTAAAGTCTATAAAGTACATAGTGAGGTCTATAGCAATTCGAGCTGATTTGTAAGGATAGGGTGGGCACCTTGCCCGTGCGGGCGAAACGCCTGCCCTAAGAATCTTTAACAATCACGTAGAATTGCTATAAGTAGGTAGATTTAAGTCATCAGCGTGGCGATCAAGACACAGCAACGCTTCCACTGATTCGGGGCTACGTTTAATTAGGCTCATCTACTTGTATTTTCTTTGTGTCTATCTAAAGGCCCAATAGGAGAGCATATCTTTGAATTTTTCAGACCATGGATTCGGCAATAAGGGTGATGCATTTTGAATTAAAAAAGCAGCCGCCTTTTCCTTTTTCCAGATAATCTGCTGCGCTACCTTCCTACTTGTAACTTCATACCTTCTCCTGAAGCTGGAACGTTTTTTCCAACAATAGTATTCCTGAGCAACTGGCCCAGATAAGAGATCTCTCCACTGCAAAGCAATTCTATCAAAAGTGAATTCTTGAGCTCTTTTCAGGCCATTATGAACCATAGCCTGGTATACCTCCGAGTTTGATTTTAGGTGTTTTATGGCGTTGAAAACATCATCAGGGTTAAGTACTTCAATATAATCGAACTGAGACTGGCGAAGCTCACGAAAGGCTGGTTCATTACCAAGCAAGGCTGGTACCCCTGCGTGCCAGGCATTTACCAGTTTGCTAGCCGGTTTGGCTAGAGCAAGGTGATCTCTTACGGCTAAAACCAGATCAACTTCCTGATAATTATGCCAATTATTACTTAGGCCAACTTCTTTGCTGTTATTTAAAAAACGGACACCTAACCTGTCTAGTTCTTCAAGGAAATGGGATGACCGGAAGGCTTGAGATAGGCCATCACCATTAAATGCTATAGTTTCGATGCGTGTGCCTCGCTCTGTTCTACGAGGTAGTAGGCCAGGTTGAGGCCAGTGCGGAATAAATAGATCATGATTAGACTGAATACCGAGATTATTTTGATTTATAGTCATGTTACATATGGATGATCTGCTACAGTCTCCTCGGCAGCCGACGACAAATGAAGAATGGGGCCGGTAAGTCTGAGGGAAGTAGTTTCCGAGATTAACTACACATATTTCGCCTGGTATAAATTTATTAGACAATCGAACATTTAAGCCCCTTTGCTTCAAGTGAAGGTAAGTTAGAATAATCTAGCATGCTTCAGTTCTTCCCAATCGATCTGAAGAAATTAGATAGGGATCGATCAAGGCATTTTTCTGGGGAGGAAAAACATCTGGCCATAATTCGGACTCAAGACTAACAAAAGTGACTGGTACTGGCAAAGGAGGCAGTGGATTGAATGAAGACACGATATATACCCCAATAATAAAAAATCAAATGGTTTTCGGCTCTTCCGGCCTGACTATGCAGGGTTAAGACCCAAGAGGCCCAAAACCCTCTCATACCAATGCTTATAAGCCTTAGTCCTATAAAAGGAGCCTTGAAGACTTAATTTTACCTGAAAGCCTTGCATAGCAACTATTTCAGGTCATCGCAGAGCAATTAAGCATATCTAAGCCGGAAGAGCCGTAAGGGTTTAATCAACTTAATTAACCTCAACGCATCACTTTAGTATTTCCTTCTTTCGTAAAACACAGCCTAGCGTAAAGCAATTAAGTTTATAGATCACTTGCAGGCCTTATTAGCTTCAAAAACCTTTGAGATCCAGTAAAGAAAAATTTGTACTAAGAGTTTGTTAATTAGAATAATTAAACAACAACACACCTCTTAAGATAGGTTTTTTCTTTCAGCTTCCTACTTTCTTTAAGCAATCTGTTTAGCAAGCGATACTGCAAAGGAGAAGAATTACACATTGGCCCTAAAGATTCGAGCCATAACTTAACTTCAGGATGTGTATTTTGGAGGCATTCTAGTAGCGTAGGCCAAAAGACAGGCCACATACTGTCATGATAGTGAATTATTTTAGCCATACTAAGAGATTCTTCTTTGTACCACATATCGTGAGTTTCACTAGACATAACATAATCATGGGAATATGTTAAAGATCGCCATGAAATACTTAACTTAACGAGAGCTAAACCGATTGAGCTCATCTCATTCACACCTAGTCCATAATCTTCTGCATCTAAAATAACTTTGGAATCGAGTAATTTTAAGCAAGTATTCAAATAGTGATTAGCAAATTCAGTTGAGCGGCGATATACAAAAATCCCACCGTTAAAGTAAAGACGAACCTTCTGGCGTGTCTCAGCAGTAATAATCCATGGCAAGTCATCAATATTAATCCCAACAATACTGCAGAATTCCTGCCATAGAGGTTCATAAGGATCACCTAAACCACTAGTACCCATTTCCTTAAACTCTACTGGAAAGCCCAGAAAATCTTCGTTAGGAGATAAAATAAGCTCCTCAGGTTCACTCAAAATGAGAAGATCACTATCCATCCAAGCAATTGATGAGGTAGTTATACAGTTTTCAGCCGTGACTAAGGCTAATGGCTTATTTAGAAAATTAAACCAGGTATAGCTAGATTTACTATGAGAGCGCAGATGAATAACATCAAATTTCTTGAATGAATTTAAGGTACACCTTGAGAGAGGTAATCCAAACCGAGGAGTTACAGCTATTATTGGACAATTGGAAAAAATTCCACCATACCGACGCAAACTTTCTACCATCCGAATGGTATAGTTCTCAAGAGATCCGGACTCTACACAACAAACAAATGTAATATCGGGTGTCATAGCCATGAGAAATAGATAAACTTGTAGAGGGCAGAAATGCTAAAAATTGAAATTCATTAAGCTTGTTAGGGAATAAAGAGAAAAAATGCTGAAACGTTTACACAGCCTGAATTTCAAAGATTTTTCCGAAAAAATCGCTGAAATACTCGCTAGAAAAACTTTTGAACATTCTCGGACGTATTGCCCAACAAATCTATTGTTTAATTGAACAGTTAACCAACCTTATCTAATTGAGACCTTCTATATAGCGGTTCCTGATCGAATGAGGTACAGCAGGAGCCTTGTTGGATAAGGGTTATAGGCCTCTCCACGTACCTCATGCCAACGAGAACCGCTACACAATGAACCTCAATCAACTATAAAACAGCTACTAAACATTATTGTTAATAACGTCTTTATACTTCCCTGAGCGAATAATTTTTCCTTTTTCCATCACATAAATGAAGTCGCATTGTTCTATTGTTGACAGACGGTGTGCAATGATAATCAAAGTCTTAGACCCCGCTAATGATTGAATTGAATCACCAATTAATTGCTCAGTTTCACCATCTAATGCAGAAGTAGCTTCATCAAGAACCAAAATCTCTCTTTGATGATAGAGAGCACGGGCAATGCCTATGCGCTGACGTTGTCCACCAGAGAGTCTTACACCTCTCTCTCCAACAGAGGTGTGAATGCCCTCGGGTAAATTTTGAACTAAATCCTCTAGCTGTGCTAATTTTATGGCTTCCTGAAGTTTTAACCGATCAACTTGTCCTGCCGGCACTCCAAAGGCAATATTGTGCTCTATGGTGTCATCCATAAGAAAAATTGACTGTGGAATATAGCCTACTAGTTTTTTCCATTCAGGTAAGCTTGCATAAATAGACTTTCCGTCTACTAAAATATCTCCATTTTGAGGTACAAGCAGGCCTAGGATTACATCGACCAACGTAGTTTTTCCTGCACCAGATTTTCCAATAAGTCCAATAGAATCTCCTTTTTTTATCTTCAAAGAAATTCTGTCTAAGGAAATGGTTTCAGCTTGAGGATAACTGTAAGTCACCTCGTTCAATTCAATGCATTCTTTAAAAGGTAAACCTTCGCCGCTTTTTTTGAGAAAATTATGACTTTGATCAACTGTAGCCGGCAAGTAAGTTTTCGTTTTTGCTTCGGTTTCTCTTAAATCCAAATCCAAAGAACTAAGAATATAAGAAGAATTGCGTAGTTTTCCTAAGCATTCCACTAGTTGACTTGCAGCTGGAACCAATCTTAAAGATGCAACAGCAAAAACACCCATAGTTGCTACAGAAGACTGAAAATCTTGACCCATAAGAAGTTGAGACAAGCAGATAAATGCAATTACAGAAATCACTAGCAGTGCTTCGATAAGAGTTCTGGGAATAAACTGAGCACTTTGGAACAATGTTTCCATACGTGCTTCTTGATTCACATGGTGAGATAACTCTTGCTCAAAATATGATTCACAGCCAATCACATGCGTCTCTTTAAGACCTCCTAGACCGTGATTAACTATCTTTAGAGTTTGCTCCCGAGCTTGGCTAGCTAGCATTCCCCAAGTTTTTATCTTATTGCTTAAAACAAAGAAAACAATGACAGATGGCAGTAAAGAGACAACTGCCATCAAAAATAGCAATAAATTTGTTTTAGCTATCAATAAAATTAAAATAGAAACAACAATAAAATGAGATAAAAGTTCTATCAAAGGAAGAGAAACCATGTAAGTAAACTGAGCAGACTCATTGGATATTTTATTGACAAAACTAGCTGTATTATGGTTGAGATGAAATTCATAGGGAGCAAGTAGGTATGCCTTAAAAAGACGCATTTGAACTGATGCTCGTTGTTCAAACAATGTCTTGTAGGTAAAGGTCTTTCCTGATATATATATAAGTGACTTTAGTACAAAAACAAAAACTACGAACAGTCCAAAGAAGACTACGAATGAGGTTGGTTCAGCAAAACCGAGACGCAAGTATAAGAAATTTAGAATGGGATTTTCAAAAATAATTTTTGAGTTCCCAGCTAGGCTTAAAAAAGGGCCTATAAGAGAAATTCCAAAAGCCTCTAATCCAGAGGTAATAAAGAAAATAAAGATCAATAACAACAGCTGCTTGCGATGACTTGAAAAAACATACAAAAACTTTGCAAAATAACTCATTACTTACAAGGGCCTCACTCTATCAGATTTTTGGTTTGCTGCTGAACATTATGCTGCGAGAAAATCTATCTTACCAATAATTTCTGCCTTTCAAGCTCAAATATGAGCCGCTGGCCTGTAAAAAGGTCATGAACGGCCGAAAAGCTTGCCATATAAATATTAGCCACTTTAAGTCCAGAGAAATGAAATACATATTTGATTTGACTTTCAATCTGTTATCTCCTACTGACAGTCCAGCACCAAATATGGCTATCTCGTTGGTGTAAAGTACGCACTAATGTTTGCAAAGCTTATTACGCAAGACCCCTGCTGTACTTCATCCGCTCAGGAACCGCTAAGTAGTAGAGCTCAATTATTTGTAAAACACCGTAGGCTCTTCAAAAAGCGCAAACCTCTCGGTCAGTAAGGCATACGCTGCGTTAACCCGTCCTGTGTTTAATCCAACCTACCTGCTTATATCAAATTCGGGAAATATTGAAACAACTCAGGCATTTAGTAGTACTAAAGTACTAACTCATATGATTTAACATTTTTGAAGCTAATTAGGCTACTTACGATCACTGGAAACATTCTCAGTTTTTGATTTTTTGTCCCACACCAGTCTAAAGAAATACTGTAGAGTTCATCGTAAAGATAAGGTTTAGAGTTCTCTCCTTTTCATCAATCACCTTTTATTAGCATTCTTAGCAAAATAATTTTATCCTAATGATTCGTAGAATTGAGGTTCATGTCCCAAAACTCATAAAGATTATTGTGGAGAAGGGCAATACGTAAAGTTTTAGATTAGAATATCCAACTTCCTCATCGTTTTGGCCCCTTTTTGGCAATTTGCCGGACAGTTCGTTTGAACTAAATTCCCTGACACTTTGTTCATATTGGTTGCGGACTATTCAGGAAGGCGCTTACTCAGCTTAAGTGTCCGCAACTATAACACTGGTCTCTAAAGAGGTGACGAACGACTGAAAGGCTCTTGGGGAAAGGATTTCAGCGCAAGAGACTGCTTCAGCGCAGGAGACTGCAACGTAGTTCCGGTTGAGCCAATCAGCACTAAGGGTCTGAAAGCGCTTTTCGCGAGAGGGTTTCAGACATCCGCCTTCTATTAGTGATATTAGTAAACGAAGCATTGTTATTAACGCCTGAATAGCCTACATTCATAGCGATTGCTACATACAGTGGCCACAATAAATGATACTGATACAGTATGTAGCTTTCAGTTATATTATTAATAATAAAGACTATCAAAAAACACAGTGGGAACAAATCCTCAGAAGTACTCCTAAAGTATGCCTGTTTTAATGAGCGCCAGATAACTATTAGAAGACTAGCAAAAAGGCATATCAGCCCGATTAGGCCAATATCTAATGCTGTGTCGATAAAACCATTATGAATATGTGGTGGAATAAATCTTAGACCTACAGCCCTCCCAACCTGAAGAGGGTAGGGACTTTCAGGAGCCCAAAAACCGCCCTTTCCATACCCTAAAAAAGGCCTATCTGCAATTTTATCAATAGCTACATTCCACATTGGAACTCTTCCAGTCAAGGTCGGGTCTCTACCTATTCCGACCACAATATCTTGCCAGTTATCGAGTAGAATTCCTAGTAACAGACTGAATATTAGCGCGAATAAGCTCAAGAACAAAATTGAGGCTTTACCTTTCCATTTAAACTCTGTGTATAAGAATAAGGAAAAAGGAATTGATATCAGCAAGACTAACCCCGTAGCAGAAGTTGTCAAAAAAATGAAGATAGCAGCAAGAGAAGCTAGCATCCTCACTGCAATACTACTTCTCGAGTTCACCAAAAGTTTTGTTTTTATTTTTTTTGTCGACATAAGTAACAGCGTTGCAGCTGTTAAAATCATGAGAGTGCTCGCTGAATTTTTATGACCATAAACACCAGTCCAAGCTCCTATAAAGATTTCGTTGTCCCGACCAATCGATGGTACTGCAATAGCTGTTGCCCAAGAAATTATTAGCCCAACGCCTAGTCCAATACTCAAGACCTTAACTTGTTGCTTAATATCAAAAGAAGTTCCAAGATACAGCCCAAAGGCTGTCATAGGTAAAAACTCCGATCTGATAACAGCGAAGGAGTAGTCTGAAAAGTCAGACCAAAGAAATGAGATAAGGGTTAAGCCAATGACAATGAATAACCATGGATTGCGCTTGACTTTATAGGTAGCTATATTGAGACGTAGGAAAATTAGAGAAATTGAGCCTAAGGTTATAAACCATCTAATCAATCCAATAACTATTGACCCTTCTCCAAGTAAGTTTTCTATAGCTCTAGTAAAAAATAAAACGCCTAAGGCTGCGAATATGACTTCACAGAAATCTAGGTATTGTCGCTTCATACTTAATTTTCTATTAAAAGTAATTATAGCTTAAGAAGACTTTGTCAAGCTAAGTTGCCTATATTTTAGCATAGTTTATTCAATTAGGAACGGCGGTAAAGGCCGGAGTTCAAACAATGCCCCTTCAGATATTGATTGCCGATTCCAGTGTCATCTAACCAGCTTTCTATCAAGGTTTCCCACTTTACTGGCAGCTGGAGATTTTCCCAAGCACTTTCAGAAGCTAATGAAATTTGGTGGTATAAAGTCTTGTCAGTCATTACTTCTACAATCGAATCTGATAGCGCAGAGATATCTTGCTCTGGAAAAATCATTGCATTTACTTTATTCTTTAAATTTCCCAAAATCATTGGATGGTTGGAAGCAACAATTGGAGTACGAGATGTTAAAGCCTCATAAATGGTAAATGGGCAGCCTTCGGGGTAACTGTGGTGACTTGGAACAATTATAAGATCTGATTGCCGCATTAGAGGATCAACAATTTCCCTATTGGAAACTTTACCCAAAAAATCAATGCTATTATTAACACCTAACTTTTGAGAAAGATGTCTAAAATAATCTATATTGCCGTCTCCTACTACTTTCAGAAATGAAGAATATCCTCTAGACTTAAGGTTGGCAATAGTTTGGATAATGTCGCCTACACCCTTTGACTTCTCTACGGAGCCAACATACGTAAGAGTCCATTTGTCAACGCAATCCCTGAGATGTTTAGCAGGGTAATTATGAGGTGAAACAGCGTGGGGGAAATCCCAAGGGATAATTTTTCCGGGATTTACTCCTATATTTTGTAGTGAGTTGCAGGCATTTAAGCCATGGTTGCCAACCCAATCGATTCCAGGAGAGTTCAAGATATTCTTGAGTCGATAATTTTGAAAATACTGTTTAGGATTCTTCTGACGAAAAGAATCTGCGAATATTGCCAAAGTCTTTATTTGGCTACTCACAGCCCAGGACAATATTGTTTTGAATGGGGAGAAAACTACTAAATAGTCAGGCCTTATATGTTCAATAAATTTTACTAAGGCTTTTGAGGACTGTTCTGGCTCAAATCCTGTACTAACAACCCTTAAGTTAGGTGTTAGACTTTCGTCATATATTGTTTTTGAGTAACAATGGAGTACTACTGCCTCACCAATAAGACTCCCTATTCTATCTAGTGATTCTATTACATATTTATGACCCATATACGTCTCACCTTGGCCATTTCTCAATCGTTGATATGCTTCTCGATAATCCCCTGAATACTGGACAACTAAGAGTCGTTTGTTTGGAGGGAGAGTGTTACTCATGAATCTTCTTCTATTTTCTCAATGTAAGTCTTATTTCTCTAGATCAGCCAAAGTCTAACTTTTTGAGAGTAGGATACTCTGATCCTTTGAGCATTTTATGATTCGAGAGGGTATGCCCACAGCTGTCATTCCATCTGGAACATCTTCTAAGACAACTGCGTTAGCACCAATATTAACGTTATTCCCAATTGTTATTGCTCCAAACAGCTTAGCGCCTGCCCCAATATTGACATGATCGCCCAGCTTAGGAGCCTCGTTCGCTCTGTCTAAGTGACGGTTTCCTATTGTAACTCCCTGGCGAATAATACAATCATCACCGATCAAGCAGCTGCCATGAATAACGATATTACCTTGATGCTCAATGACTACCCTTCGCCCTAACTGGACTGTGTAGGGTAATTCAATGCCATAGGTGTTGCGTACTTTACGAAACAACATTTTGTATAAAATACTAAAAGGCATTCTCAGAATTTTTGGCTTTAATTGCATACGCCATACTCCAAAGCGGTGAACTGCCACTGCTCGGAATCCTGGTCTTGTCCAATCACGATCATGGCAAACCCAGTCTTCTTTAATTTGCACTACGAGACTGAACGACTGCTTAGTATTTTGACTTCTCTCAATGATCATAAGTTTGATTGCCACAGCCTAAGTTTACTTGAATACTTAGTTGTTGTTATTGAAAATATTGAATAGATTGTTAAAGATTCCTAAGGGTGCTAATAGAGTCTGAGCAGCTCTGCCAAAGGCATCAAGTGGATTTAGATATCCTTTCTTAGCCACTAAAACCACATCGCCATCCTGTACTTGTTGCTCATCAACTAGTTGCCTCAGATCAAAGGTTTGTTCTTCTACCTGACCACTATCATTGAGGCGCACTAAAACAACATTAGCGAGCTGCGCATCATCTGTTGGCCCCCCTGCTACGGCTACAGCACTTGATATTGTTCCATCTGGAGACACCTGAACTTCACCTGGTGCTTTTACCTCACCAATTACTCTTACTCTAACCGTGTTTGGTGCAATGCTAGACGTTGCGACTAAACGTGGATCAATGGGAGCACCTTGTTCTGCGGTTGGTACATAAACATAATCTCCATCTCGTAGAATGACTGGATTCTCGACACGGCTCTGAGTTGTCAATGCATCCCACAGATCAACATTAATAGTACGAGTGTTGCCGTTAGCTGTGGGCCGCTGAACTACTATCTGCCTGATGTCGGCAGTTCGCCGAATACCTCCAGCTGCAACTAAGGCTGAGGACAGAGTAGGCGTACTGGTAGCCGCTGTGATTCTGGCATTTGTATCTAGCCTAGTATCCGTTTGAGTAAGACTTCCTAATTGTACAGGCCCAGGTCTATATACATCGCCTGCCACGTTAATTACTATTGGCCTAAGGACTGTAAGACTAACATTGACGACTGGGTTTACCAAATACTCATTCAGCCGTGAGGATAATTCTGAGGTCAGCTCATCTGTAGTTTTCCCTGTGGCCCTGATTGAACCAACAAGAGGAATTGACAGCGCACCATCAGGCAAGACAACGCGAGATCCCGTAAACTCCTCATAGCCTAGAACTTCTATAGCTATCTGATCTCCAGGCCCCAAAATATAACTATCTTGCTCAGTTGATCCTTCGACAGGCGCTCGTAATTCTAGTGATTGAGCCAGGATTGGATGAACGCCTAACAATAGAACGCTGGAGGTAACTGCCGTAACAAGTAAAGAACAACGCATATTAATCTATTAGCTCTAAGTGAAATAAGCTTTAATTAGTTGACTTTAGCCGTTATTGGCTCAGGAATATGTTGATGGGCATAGCCATACTCCCCCATTTTGAATTGAGAAACATAATCATCATGTTCGTTTCGAATATCCACCCCGTTAGCTACCATGCCAATTACTTTTGCACCGGATCTTTCCAGAACAGCTTTAGCCGCCAAAGCGCTAGGTGAACTTACCACTCTAGGGCGAATTACCATCAGCACTCCATCGACTAGATTACCAAGAACTGACGCATCTGCTGCTCCTAAAAGAGGAGGAGTGTCAATAATAACATAGTCAAATTTCTTAGCTGAGGCCTGTAGAAGCGATGCCATACGTTCTGAGTCAAGAATAGCTAAAGGATTTGGTGGAACAACACCAGATGGTAAAAGTGTTAGATTTTCAAGGACTTTGCAAAAAACCTGAGTTTCGTTTGCTTGGCCCACAAGGAAATGACTTAAACCATATTGATTCGTTTCGCCCCATAGGTGATGTTGAGAGGGTTTCCGCATGTCTGCATCAATGAGCAAAACCTTTTTCCCACTTTGAGCTAAGCTAGCCGCTAAATTTGCGCACACCTCTGATTTTCCTTCCTCAGCAACAGCGCTAGTAATCACTAGAACACGGTGAGGTGAATCAGAACTAGTGAATCTCAAATTGGCCTGCAGCATTTGGTAGGCATTTGCTACCATAATTGAGCTTTGATTCAAAACAGCAATTCGTGGAGAAAAGGGTTTGACTTGATTTGAAATAGTGAACCTATCTGAGTTAACATTTGGTGTATCAAACTTTGGAATCAGGCCAAGCGGCGTATAGCCTAGTAGCACTTCTCCATCTTTTACAGTTTTAACCGAACGATCAACCAAGTCTAGGAAAAAGGCTGTTGAAACTCCAAGCATTAAACCAACAGCAGTTCCTACAATGATGAATTTGAAGAGCCCTGAATTGACGGGATCATTTGAAGGTGCAGCAAATTCTAGGATTTCAGCACTGCCGATAGTTAGGTTTTCTGCCAGTTGAGTTTCCTGAAGACGCGCGAGCAAATTATCATAGCTATTGACGGAAGCTTCTAGCCGTTGACTAAGTTCTAACTGCTGTTTTTCGAGCATTGGAAAATTATTAGCCCAAACTTGATAAACTTCTCTCGTTTCCGTGAGGGTTTTCAACTGGCTGTCTAAACTCAACCGACTTACTTCTGAGGCAGAAAGCTCAGCTGCAAGTCTGCGTTCAAGCTCACTCATCTGCAAATCACCAACTTCTACCACTCGATCACTTCTTAAAATTTGACCAACACGATTTCCTAATAGATCTTGCAGCGCTTGCTCTTGCTGTTCTAAGTTAATGACACTGTAGTGGTTAGAACGATAAAGACTGCGCTGAGTTGCTAATTGATTTTGAATTTCCTGTAAGTCTACTAAAGCTTGCTGAACCCCTGGCGCTACGCTCAGGGATTCCAAATCCTTAGCTTCATCCAAAGAAAGCCCTAGCTGGCGCTTTAACTCACTCACCTGACTTGTTGCGCTTGCCAAGTCAGCTCTTGACTGATTGATACTGTTATCTAAGTCTGACAACGTTGTAGTTGCCAGTAGAGCCTGGTCTTCTAAAGCTATGACTTGATTTTGAGCCTTAAATCTTCGCAATTCCTCAGCAGCCCTTTCAACATCTGCAACTGCCCTAGGAATCTGCATTTCGATAAACTCTCGAGCCGCTGCTGCCTCAGAACGATTTCCAACAATATTGCGCTCTAAATAAGCATTCATGATTGCATTGACTAACGCTGCAGAGAATTCAGCATCGGTAGCGCCGTATGTTACGGAAAGTATATCCGTACCTTCAACCAATTCAACCTCTAGTTGCTCCTGCAAGACTTTTAGCTCAGTCTGGCTAGAGCTGAAAGAATCTAAGCCTAAGGCTTCAGTAGCAGTAGATAATACAGGTATAGACGTCAAAATGTTAGCCTGAGTTTTCGCAGGGCTTCCTTCGAATGGTTGTAGCGCTTCAAGTTGACCAATACCCTCGCCCACACCAGTCAGTGCTGTGGAACGATTGGCACGCACCACAACCTTTCCGGTTGCTTCGTAGAAGGGTTCTCTGGATAAAGCGAAGTAAGCTGCTCCAGAAAGGCAAGCAGATAGAACAAGCAAGGCAGGCAACCAGTGCCGCTTCAAGACCAGCCAATAGCGTTGAATATCAATCTCTTCAAAATGCTCTTGGTGCATCTTACTGGCCCATAAATTTCGAGACATAACATCTCCTCAACGATGTTGTGTCTCGATTGTAGAACAGCGTTTTGGATAATGGGAGATTCTCACCGCTCTCATCATACTTACTTATTATAGTAGAACCAACTATAAAGTATTTGTGAATCTAAGAGGGTGTTT
>Ga0335395_10001844_pt1 | contig 13218 bp, 14 predicted proteins | sample MAT02_FD_205744 | JGI IMG/M metagenome (GOLD analysis project Ga0335395, IMG submission 205744) | Freshwater microbial communities from Lake Fryxell liftoff mats and glacier meltwater in Antarctica - MAT-02 (spades assembly) (version 2) ...
ATTTTCGAGTTGAGGTCATTCCTAATGGCATTGATACTCAAAAGTACAAACCCATAAATCGTCACTGGGCGCGAGAAATCCTGAATTTACCTCAAGATAAACAAATTGTACTCTTTGGAGGTGCAGGGGGAACGGGCGATCGCTGGAAAGGATTTAATTTGCTGGTTCCAGCTTTGCAAAGCCTGAGTAAATCGGGCTGGAACGATCGCATAGAGTTGCTAGTTTTTGGCTCTTCTCAACCGGAAAATCCCATTGAACTAGGTTTTAAAGCTCACTACTTAGGTAAACTAGCCGATGATATTTCCCTAGCAATAGTTTATGTAGCAGCAGATGTTTTCGTCGCTCCTTCTGTTTACGATAATTTGCCGAACACGGTGATGGAAGCCTGCGCCTGCGCCATCCCCAGCGTCGCATTCAATATCGGGGGACTGCCGGATATGATCGAACACTGCTCAAATGGCTATTTAGCTAAACCTTATGAAACAGAAGATTTAGCTACAGGTATTGCCTGGGTGTTAGAAAATAAAGAGCGGTATCAAAAACTCAGTGCTAGCGCTCGCGAAAAAGCTGAAAGGGAATTTACATTAGAATTGCAAGCTCGTCGCTATTTGTCCCTTTATAACGAGGTATTATCAAATAAAAAATGAACAGTATTACTATAGCAGCCCTGTTAACTTGTTTCAACCGAAAAGAGAAAACCTTAGCTTGCCTCAAGGCACTTTTTAACCAGGCACTTCCAGCTAATGTAGATATTTCTGCCTATCTAGTTGATGATGCTAGCACTGATGGCACGGCCGAAGTATTACAGCAAATATACCCTCAAGTCAAGATTTTTTCGGGAGATGGTAACTTATTTTGGAATGGAGGAATGCGTGTTGCTTTCAGCGAAGCCATGAAAGATGATCCCGACTACTATCTCTGGCTCAACGATGACACCCTACTCGATCCAGAAGCTGTAAATGTCCTGCTGACAACGAGTAGTGAGCTAATGGAAAAAGGAGAAAAAAAGGCGATCGTCGCCGGCTCTACTCGCGATCCAGAAACAGGTAATTTTACCTACGGCGGGATAGTCAAAATTACCCCATTGCTGCCCTTTAAATTTCGCTTCATCGAACCTACAAAGGCAGTTCAGCCCTGTGACAGCATGAATGGTAACTGCGTGTTAATTCCGCGCAGCGTCGTTGAAGTTGTTGGCAATCTCGATCCAGCCTTTATTCATTATTTATCAGATTGGGAATACGGCTTGCGTTCGAGACAAAAAGGCTGTACAGTTTGGGTAGCTCCAGGCTATCAAGGAACCTGTTCCCCAAACCCGCAGTCAACAAAAATAGCGGCGGCTAATATGAGTGAAGGCTTGGAAAAAATGAACCAACCCAAAGGTTTAGCTTTTAAAGATACTACCCTTCAACCCTGGGAAGAGTGGAAAGTATTTGCTCAGCGTCACGGTGGTTTGTTATGGCCAATTTATTGGTTGCTACCTTACAGAAGGTTAGTTTGGTTTTCAGTTTTGAGCAAGTTGGGATTAACTAAAAACAAAAACCAAGGTGAATAGGATGCTTGATCGAGGTGATTTGCGCGTCGCTTGGCTGGTGCCCGAAGTGGGCTTAGGAGCGTACTGGCAGCCTGTTTTGAGAGAATTTACGAAAGTGTTTAAAAACACTGTATTTTACACCGGCGGTGTTTGGCCGGGATTCGATCCGGCAATGCCTGGATCGTCGGCTATTCAGCTAGTAGGAAAGACTACTTTTGTCGAAACAACAAAGATAGATACAGGCTACGATCGCGGGTTTATTGTAGTATCACCAAGTATTATTGGCTATTTGCTCGAATTTCGTCCTCAAGTCGTATTTCCCCAAGCTTTCTCTTTGTGGACTGTGATTTTAGTGCTTTTAAAACCGCTGCTGCGGTGGAAAATTGCGATTATTTATGATGGCAGTTCGCCAAATACAGACTTTCGTGATTCCAGTTTTCGGACGTTTGTGCGCCGGATAATTGTGCGGTTTGCTGATGGTTTTGTTTCTAACAGTAATGCTGGCAAACAATATCTGATGGAAGCGCTTAATGTACCGGAGGATAAAATTTTTACCAGAACCTATCTTGTCCCGGATGCGGGAGCTTTGTTAAAACGTTTAGAGGAAACTAAGCCGCCGAAGTTGGAGTTAAAACGCCCAATTTTTCTTTATGTGGGGAGGATCACGGCTCGAAAGGGAATTAAGACGCTTTTAGAAGCTTGCGCTTTGCTCAAAAGTCAAGGTTATGCTGATTACTCATTGCTAATTGTTGGTCAGGGAGATCAGCGAGAAGAGTTGGAATCTTTTATTCAAGAGCGCAATTTAGAAGAGCAAGTGATGTGGGCTGGCTGGGTAGAATATGGAAATTTGGGTGTTTACTTTCAGCAAGCTGATGTTTTTGTGTTTCCGACTTTTGAGGATGTTTGGGGGATGGTGGTGCCGGAGGCGATGGTTTTTGGCAAACCTGTACTATGTTCAAATGGTGCTGCTTCCTGTGAGTTGATTGCTGAAGGGGAAAATGGTTATATTTTTGATCCTCACGATCCCCCAGGTTTAGCTAAGGCGATGCGGCGCTTTCTGGACAATCCAGATTTGATTGAGTCAATGGGAGAGCGATCGCGCCAGCTAATTGCTAAAAAAACTCCCGAATCTGCGGCCCAAGCTTATGTCGAAGTTACATCATTTTTAATGCGGAATGGTTAGTTGTTGGTTGTTAGTTGTTATTTGTTGGTTTTTGGTTGTTGGTTTTTGGTTATTAAATGATGAAAATTCTTTTATCTGCCTTTGCGTGTGAACCCGGACAGGGATCTGAGGAAGGAGTGGGCTGGAATGCGGTGGTAGAAGCGGCAAAACATCAAGAAGTCTGGGTATTAACTCGTACTTTTTATCGTGCCTCTATTGAAGCCGAACTCGCCGCACGCCCAAACCCTAATTTGCACTTTGCTTACATCGAACCCTTCGGCTGGAGTGAAAACTTTAAAGGCCGACAGGGGGGGTTGCAACTACACTATTACCTGTGGCAAATTTTGGCTTATTTGGAGGCGCGATCGCTCCACCGCCAAGTTAATTTCGATATCGCCCGCCACGTCACCTACGTTAAATATTGGTCGCCTAGTTTCATCTCCCTGCTACCAATTCCTTTTATTTGGGGGCCTGTAGGTGGCGGTGAAGCCGCCCCTAAACCTTTTTGGGTAGATTTTAGCTCCAAGGCAAAACTTTACGAAACGGCGCGAAATTGGGGGCAGCGGCTTGGTGAAAGCGATCCCTTTGCGAGAATGACGGCCCAGCGCTGTGTCTTAGCCTTCGCTACTACCGAAGACACGGCAAAGCGAGTGCGGGCAATGGGGGCAAAAAACGTGCAGGTGCTTTCCGAGGCCGGTCTGTCAAAGGCGGAGATGGCGCGGCTGGGAGAGTGCCGAATGCCGGGGGCTGCCCCGATCAGGTTCATCAGTATGGGGCGGCTGCTGCACTGGAAGGGATATCACCTGGCGGTGCGGGCCTTTGCCCAAGCTAAGTTGCCCAATGCTGAATATTGGCTGTTAGGGGATGGGCCGGAACGCGATCGTCTTCAGTCTCTAGCTGAAGAATTGGGCGTTGCCTCTCAAGTTAAGTTATGGGGAAGGCTACCACGAGAGGAAACTTTGGATAAGCTAGGGCAGTCTCATGTATTGATTCATCCTAGTTTGCACGATTCAGGCGGGTGGACGTGCCTAGAGGGGATGGCGGCAGGTCGTCCGATCATCTGCTTGGATCTCGGAGGGCCAGCGACTCAAGTAACCCCTGAAACGGGGGTAAAAGTACCTGGTTATAATCCACAACAGGCGGTGCAAGGTTTAGCTGAGGCGATCGCGCGTTTGGCCCAAGATGCTGAGTTGCGATCGCGCTTGGGTCAAGCAGGTAAAAAACGCCTTAAAGAAGTATATGATTGGGATGTTAAAGGTAATTTTTTTGCTGAATTGTACGAATCTATAGTCGATCAAAAATCTGGATAACTTCTGATGTATTCGATCGCAAAAACCAGAAAAATTTATTTGTCAGGAGAGTCAAAATTGAGCGTTGCAATTATTACTGGAGCTGCTGGTTTAATTGGTTCTGAGGCCTGTAAGTTCTTTGCACAACAAGGCTTCGATATTGTTGGAATCGACAATAATATGCGCCAGTTCTTTTTTGGTGCAGATGCTTCTACAAATTGGAATCGCCAACAACTAGAAAAATCCTTGGGAGGAAAGTATTTCCATTTAGATGTGGACATTCGTGACTATGAAGCAATTACTAACATCTTTCAGCGGTATGGTGAGGATGTTGAATTAGTGATTCACACGGCTGCCCAGCCTAGCCACGATTGGGCTGCCCGCGCTCCTAAAATAGATTTTACCGTTAATGCCAACGGTACTCTCAATCTTTTAGAAGTAACTCGCTTGTACTGTCCCAAAGCTGTTTTCATTTTCACTTCTACCAACAAAGTATACGGCGATACGCCGAACAGATTACCTTTAGTTGAATTAGAACACAGGTGGGAAATTGAACCGGGTCACACTTACGAAGGTGGGATTCGGGAAGATATGTCGATCGACCAATGTTTGCATAGTTTGTTTGGTGCTTCCAAAGTAGCGGCTGATATTTTAGTTCAAGAATACGGTCGCTATTTCAACATGAATACCGCTTGTTTTCGGGGTGGCTGTCTGACTGGACCGAATCATTCTGGAACTCAATTGCACGGCTTCCTTGCCTATTTAATGAAGTGCGCCGTCACGGGAACTCCGTACACAATATTTGGCTACAAAGGCAAGCAAGTCCGCGATAACATTCATAGTGCCGATTTAATTTCAGCATTTTATGAGTTTGTGAAAGCTCCGACAAGTGGACAAGTTTACAACATGGGAGGTGGCAGATACAGTAATTGTTCAATGCTAGAAGCTATCCAAATGTGCGAGACAATTGCAGAACGCAAATTCAATTGGACTTATGCTGAAGGCAACCGCATGGGCGATCACATTTGGTGGATTAGTGACAATGGAAAATTCGCTAGTCACTATCCAGAATGGGAAATGAAATATAACGTCAAACAAATTCTCCAGGAAATTTATGAGTGTAACCGCGAGCGTTGGCTTAAAGAGGTGCCTAATGATTGATCAGGGTAAAAAGAATGTTCTGGGAATCTTAGTAAATGCCGTTAATTACGAAGCAGCGGTTAGCAAAATTATTGATGCAGCCCGCGCCCGCATACCAATGTCGGTTTCGGCTTTAGCCGTTCACGGTGTCATGACAGGAGTTCTTGATAGCACTCACCGCTATCGCCTCAATCATCTCGACTTAGTATTGCCGGATGGACAACCTGTAAGGTGGGCATTAAATTGGCTCTATAAGACGGGATTGCCCGATCGCGTTTGCGGCCCGATTGCGATGTTAGAAATCTGCGAACGTGCTGCCGAAGAAGGGTTGTCCATCTATTTATACGGTTCTAAAGCTTCTGTATTAGATGCTTTATCTCAAAATCTTTGCCAGCGTTTTCCCAAGTTAATCATTGCTGGAATGCAGCCTTCTAAATTCAAACAAACTTCGCTCGAAGAAAAACACAAAATCGCCCAGGAAATTCGCAATAGTGGTGCAGCAATTACTTTTGTGGGTTTGGGGTGTCCGCGACAAGAAGTTTGGGCTTATGAATATCGCAACGATTTATCAATGCCACTGATCGCCGTAGGTGCTGCTTACGATTTTCATTCGGGAAATTTGTCTAAATCTCCTGAATTTTTAAGTAAGTTAGGCTTAGAATGGCTGTTTAGACTGATTATGGAACCAAGGCGTCTTTGGCAGCGGTATGTTTTGTTGAATCCACTTTATATCTGGCTGTTTTTGCTACAAGCTTTGAAATTAAAGCAGTTCGATCCTAAAGACGCTACGGCACCTATGAAAGAAGTGCTGTACGGTTAAATTTTCATTAGTAGTTAAAGATTATAGAATCTATCCGGGGGGCCGACGCATTTTATTTTATGCTAGTGAATGGTCAAATTACAAACCCGGTTTGTTTGAACAATCTTTGTATGCCGTAACCACCGATAGAAATGCTGATTCAGCTCAAAAGCCTGGTACAATTCAGCAGATTTTAGGCAATCAAGACTATGAAAATCTCAAATTCGATTTGTCTCCTGACGGTAAGACGATCGCCATTCAACGCCCAAATAGGAGCAATGTAGAGGACATTGGTTTGTGGGTACTGCGACCGGAATCTGCCCCGACAGCCCAGAAGTTGTTGAATCGTCCTGCTGGAGAATTTGCGATCGCCCCAGACAGTGCAACTATTGCCAATCCCCAAGCAGACGGCATCGCTATTTTATCCCTAACACCAAACATCAAACCGCTAGACTTTATCCCATCTTTTCGGAGAATCTTCAGCTTCACTCCCGACGGCAGACAATCGGCAATGTTGAAAGACAACAGCGATTTTACCCATGTCCTTACAAGGTTTTCGACCTCAGTGGCTACCTTAATGCAGCTTCTTTCAATCCATAAAATCATATCAATTCCGGTTGCACTCCTGATGATAGAAACGGAGGATACGGCAATGCCGTATCCCTACCCCAATTAATTGTAGGGATACGGCATTGCCGTGTCCTCCTATCAACCAATTAATTGTAGGGATACGGCACTGCCGTGTCCTGATTGTGAGTAATAACTCACCGTGCAAGCACCATTCGCCATAAGCTGTAGGGGCGGGTTCACCATTAGTCTTAAAGCTTGCAGACAGGTTAAGTAAACCCGCCCTCCCCCATCGAAAATCCCTTTATTGACAATGGTGCAAGATCTCAGTAATAAAGAACTTACGCAAAAATCGGATTTGTCTCCTCAGATAAAGGACTTTCAGTGACTTCATTAGCCTGCTTTGAGTAGGCAATCACCTGCTGCATATGTTCTACGCGAGCTTTAAAAGTCTTCTCAAAAGTATGTTTTTGAGCAAAATGAAGAGACTTGAACGACATCGATTTAATCGCTTCCCGGTTATTGCTGAGTTCTGCAATTTTCTTCGCCATCACTTTAGGCTGATTCATCGGCACAACCCATCCGGTTTCTGACATTGCTGAAATTCCCTCGAATGCTTCGTTAGCATACCCAACAATCGGTACGCCACAAGACATAGTTTCTATGTAAGTACAGGAAGGATCGCCCTGGCGGTGACAGCAAACAAACAAATCAATATTGTTCTTCACGAATGGAAAAAACTCAGTCTTAAAGTCTGGTATGCCAAGCATTTTCACGCAGTTCTGAAGTTGATTAGCTGCTATGGTCTTGTGCATCGTCTTTTCTAAATCGCCGACACCGCTGATGAACATTTCAAATTTCACTTTCATTTGCTTCAGTTCTTGAGCAACCAAAAGTAAATGATCGGCTCCTTTCATTTTAATCAGGCGACCTGAGAACAACAACCGTAGAGGTTTATCTTGCAAGCTGTTTTCAGTCCGCCTTTCAATTTCAGCGTCTGTAGCTAACATATCTTCGCTGATCCGCGTGTCAAAGAAAAACAGTGGATTGCGATTGATCTGCTTGTAGTCTTCGTAGGTAGGAGTACCGTTGCATTGCAAGCCATCTGCCATGACGATCGCCTTGCGCTGCTTTATTTCCTGATTGTATTCCCACAGCATTTTCCGCAGGCGCATAATCGGGTTGCTGGTAGTCACAGCCGCAATTTGTTGACGAGTTTTCAGCGTGTATTCAGAAACATAAATACACGGCACTCCAGCTAAATCACAGACTTTAGCGATATGATTTTGTCGGTATCCCGGCACCGCCAATACTATGGAACTTTTGTGCTTTTGCAGAAGAGCCGGCGTGATGAGATCGAAAGAAATCACCTCTAAATTGAAAGGCAATTCATTAATATTGAATATTTTCTGATCGATATTGCCATTATCGAATTGGGATTCTTCCATCATCACAGTAATGGAACCATCCCAATAATTATTTAATTCGACGATGGCTTCTATTAATTTGCGGGTGAGTAAAACCTGACCGTTTGGCAATAACTTGGCTTGTAGAGGTTGTAGGATTGTCAAATTGTTGTTGGTAGGCATATGCTCAGCATTAATAATTTCAACTACCGTTCTATCCAAAGCAAAAACATCACTCGACGCGCCCAAAATTCCCAAAAACTTAGGTTCCCCGCCGCTTGGGCCATTGCCTTCGTGACCAATAATTCCATCCAAAATCGTCAAATCTGGGTTAATCGTGCGTGCAGTTTCTACCAGCATTTGACCAAATCTGGCGCTATCTTTGCCAGCTTCCATATGCCACCAAGCCTTCATTTTGCCTGGGACACAGCCGAACAAATTTTTCACGCCCATTGTGACAGTTAATTGGACGTGAGATTTCAATTTTGGTAAATTAATGACCACATCTGCTTCCATTGCTTCCTTGCAAAGTCGGAGATGATTAAACTCGTCACTAACAGTTTCATAACGTTTCCCTTGAAATTCTACTACTGGCAAATTCAGTTCTTCTAGCAGTGGCAAATAGCCGTTAGCTTTCGCCACACCGATCGCACTACCGAAGGCTGGACTGTCACCTAAGAATGGTTTTCCGCCCGCTTCTATGACCATTTTCGCCACGCAGTAAACCAATTCTGGCCTGGTGACGCATTCTTTGGTAGGGCGAGAACCTGTGAGGAGATTGGGTTTGAGAAGAACACGATCGCCCTTTTTGACAAAAGCTGACATTCCGCCCAAGGGTGCTAGCAAGTTTTCTAAGGATGTTTGCAAGATTTGGCGATCGTATGAATTAGCTCGAATTAAACTAACAGAAGGCATAATGTTATTGGGAATTGGTTATTAGTTATTGGTAGTTGGGAATTGCTTATTAGTTATTGGTAGTTGGGAATTGGTTATTAGTTATTAGTTAGTGCGACTAACCGATGCCCAATTTCCAATCCCCAATTCCCAATCCCCAATTCCCCATTCCCTCTTATGTATCTATCGGCAATCTGCCAGCAGCGCCGCGCTGCATGGTAGTAAGTCGCTGGGAGTTAGGGAATATTCCTTGACCTTGAAGTTCAGGAATAGGAGGTTTTATTTCCACTTTCACCAATCTGGCTGTACAGATAAAAACGGTTTGATCGTTTAAATGAAAAGTCAACCACGGTTGGCTTAATAAATTCAGCACTTCCTCTTGAAATTCTCGTGCAGGCATGGGAATGGTAAACGTTTCTGTGTGACCTTCCACATAATGAAATGTCACTTGCGTTGTATTCTCTCTATCAGGGATTAACTTGCTAAAAGAACCTGCGCGCATAAATGTTTCTCCGAAAGTTGAGACTATCAAAGTGCCTGGACGGGGCGGGTTTATGAATATCTGGGAATGGAAATTAAAGATATGGGTGAACCCGCCCCTACGCTATCTAAAATTAAACAAAAAGAAACTAATAAGATATGATATGACACTAACTGCCAGAAAACGGCTAAGCGTTAGCAGAAAATGTTGGCATCGCACTCATTTTCTCTAAGTCTAGGACTTCTGCCAAGTCTTCTACACTCATTAAACCGCGTTCTAGCACAATTTGTCGCAAAGATTTCCCAGTGTCTAGAGATTCTTTGGCGACAGCGGCGGCGTTGAGATAGCCGATGTGAGTGTTGAGGGCGGTAACTAGGGCGAGACTACCTTCAGCATAAGCGAGACATCGATCGCCTTTTGCTTCAATTTTTTCCAGGCATTTCGTAGTCAGCGCGCTAATGGTATTGCCCAAAATTTCGATGCTGTGAATCAGGTTGTAGGCGATGAGGGGCATCATCACGTTCAACTCCAATTGTCCTGCTTGGGCACAAAGGGCGATCGAGCTATCATAACCCATTACTTGAAAACAAACCATCGAAGTCATTTCCGCCATCACGGGATTGTATTTCCCCGGCATAATTGACGAACCAGGTTGCACGGGCGGTAGTTGAATTTCTTTCAAACCCGTTTTCGGTCCTGAGTCCATCAAACGCAAGTCATGGGACATTTTAACGCAATCTTGAGCCAGATTTCGCAGCGCGCCGGACACATTTACAAACGGTGCCATACTCTGCATAGCTGCCATTAAATTCGGTGCTGGCTTCAGAGGCTTGTCGATCAATTTCGAGAGAATTTGAGCAACTGTTTGACAATATTCAGGATGAGTATTTAAGCCAGTTCCCACCGCACTGCCGCCCAATCCCAAGGATGTCAAATCCCCCGATGCAGTTTCAATGCGGATGCGATGTTCTCTGAGAATTTGCGCCCAAGCGCGGAAGGTTTCACCGAGTCGAACTGGCACTGCATCTTGCATATGAGTGCGGCCAGATTTAACAATATCTTGGAATTCTGTGGCTTTGCTTTCTAGGGCAGCTATGGCATTCGACAAAGCAGGCAACAAAGTTTTTTCCAGCGCCAACAATCCGCCAATCCGAATCGCCGTCGGAATCACATCATTGGTCGATTGTCCATAGTTTACATGATCGTTAGGACTAACGCGCTTGTAGTTGCCTTTTTCATCGCCCATAATTTCCAAAGCGCGATTAGAAAGAACTTCATTAACATTCATATGGTGAGAAGTTCCAGCCCCGGCTTGGTAAACATCAACTACAAATTGATCGCGCAATTTGCCAGCTAGGATTTCGTCGGCTGCTTGGACAATTGCTTGACTGATATCTTGGGGAATACAGTCTAGTGCACCATTTGCGATCGCGGTAGCTTTCTTAATTAAAACACAAGCATCAACGTATGTTGATAAAGGCTTAATGCCGCTAATCGGAAAGTTCTCAACGGCGCGCAGAGTTTGGATGCCATAATAGACATTTGATGGGATTTGTTTGTCTCCCATTGAGTCGCTTTCGGTGCGGTAGGTTGCGGTTGGCTGTTCAGTCATATTAGGGAGTTCGTGATAATATCAAATTATCGCACATTTCGAGGTAATTTCATTGACGGATGAGGTTGAGAGAGAGGAGTTAATCGCCCAACTGCGGGCCGCTGGAGTTAAGCATAACCCAGATGACATTCTGCGGATTGCCAGATTGTCGGAGGGTAAAATTGTTTTTTTTGGAGATTGGTAATGATGGTTCTGGGTGGCAACACATTCGGAAGCAACACGCAGAAAATTTTGCAGGAAGGGGAATCCCTGAAGATCAAATTATTGATGCTGTTATCGCTGCTGTCATCAACGGTAGGATTTTAGGCAATCAAGGCAGAAGTCGAACAGTTTATGAAATTGAGTTGAATGGTGCGATACAATATATTTCTGTGGAAGTCGCAAACAATGGCTATATGGTTGGCGCTAATCCTACCAGACAAAATTTAATTCGTCGGTTTACTCAGGAGAGATAATAATGTTGCAAAGAATTAAGTTAATGCCTGATTATAGTTGTTATCCCTTGTGGGATAGAGATGATGGTGGTGATATTGAACCCTGGGAATTACCGCTGAGTGAGGCAACAATTGAACGGTTACTCAATTGGCAAAAGATTTATGATGGCATTATTGACTGGGATGATCCGGCTTCGGCTGGTTTTGCGAGTGCACAGGAAGAGATAGCTTTTGAAAGAGAAGGAATTAGTTTATGGAAACAACTTCAGAAGGAATTGGGGGATGAGTACGAAATTGTTTATTTTAGTCAATTGCAGCAGCGGGTTGTAAGTCATCTGGATGAATGGGAGGAAATTGTCATTTTCCAAAAAGCGGAAATTGCTTGAATAAAGCAATAAAAATTAGGCTCTGCGCGATCGTGTCAAACCATCTGCTTGGGTTTCCTCCGTCAACCCAACCTACCCAACTTACCAAACAATCAGCCTACTTGCAGCTTCAAAATCCATCATCCCCCCATGATGTTGATTTATTTCCACCGATCGGCTTTTCTTTATGACACACTAGATTTTAGTATCCATCTATTTGAGGATTTTTCATGGCTCGTTTAAATCAAATCCTTGTCCTTAGCGCCCTCAGCCTTCTAACCTTGGCTGGTTGCGACAGCGCTCAGGAAGCCTCCACTCCGCAAAACTCACCCTCAGCGGTTCCTGCTACTGTAAAAACTGATAAAGCAACACCTGTCTTAAACTATCCAGAGTTAAGTGGTCTGGTGTTCTATACCAAAAATGCGGTTCAAGCTGGCAACTTTGCCAAAGCCAAAACGGAGTTTGGCAAATTCGAGAACGCCTGGAAAAAATTTGAAGACGGTATCAAAGCAAAAGCTCCCAAAAGCTATAATGAAGTTGAAGATACTTCGGAAAAAGTGACTACTGAATTCAAAAAATCTCAGCCAAGTAAAGACAAATTGATTGTAGAATTGGACTCGTTGGACAAGACTATTAAGACTTTTCCTAAGTCCTAAAATTTAATGCTTAGTGCTTGTTTCTAATTTTCAATATCGCATTCACTCAGAAACAAGCACTAGAGATTCTATGCTAACATAAAATCAGTATTCTGAAAATTTTAATTGTTATGAAGAAACTATTTCGCAAATACCACCGTATTCTAGCCATTATTATCACTTTGCCACTGACGCTGACTGTACTGACTGGAATGTTGACGACAGTTGTTAAAGAATGGCCGATAAATACAGAAATTTCAGCGAGATTTTTATTGAAACTTCATACGGGGGAAATTTTCAATCTTCAAGCAATCTACCCGATTTTAAATGGTTTGGGAGTGATTGGTTTGCTAGTGACTGGTTTAAGTATGTCGGGTTTGTTTAGCAAAAGAAAGAAGCCGATTTCCAATGATTAAAACCAAACAGGTAAGGAAAGTAATTCAAATGGCAGAAACAATTAATGCCGATCGCAGAACGCCATAAAATACTAGCACCATATATAGCTGCCACAGCCGAATATTTTTTGACATATCCTGAATTAACGGAGCTTTCGGTACTTGATGGCGAAGACTATTTAATTGATCCAGCTATTACTCGCAGCCACGAGGCTTTTTTGAAAGGCTACGCACCCGAAGACGAAGGACTTTATGACGACTATTGAATACGTTAAGCCTCAATTCTAATATTTAAGCGATCGCCCTTCAACTCCCCCAGCCCATCCTCAACCACAATACTTAATAAAAACTTTACAAAACTTACCCGATCGCCCAACACGAGTTAGAGTTATCCTAGGAAATCCAGGAATCCTGTTACAGTAAACATTCCCGTCACTTATCGAGTGGTTCGATGACTCACACCCAAAGCACCAAAACTGCCACCGCAACTGAAATATTATCCTTGACA
>Ga0335395_10001845_pt1 | contig 13218 bp, 6 predicted proteins | sample MAT02_FD_205744 | JGI IMG/M metagenome (GOLD analysis project Ga0335395, IMG submission 205744) | Freshwater microbial communities from Lake Fryxell liftoff mats and glacier meltwater in Antarctica - MAT-02 (spades assembly) (version 2) ...
ATCTACGGAATTGTTTCGACTCAAAGCTGAGCTTGAGCAAGAGGGTTTTTGTGTCGTCTACTTCGAGTCTTCCCAAGACTTAGACATGGGAGATGTAGACATCAGCGATATTTTGCTGAGCATTGCGCGCCAAGTCAGCGAAACTATGGAAGCGGCCAAAATCAAACTCAGACCGAGCTATTTTACCAATCTGTTTGCAGAAGTGGCAGAATTTTTGCAGACTCCCATAGATTTGTCAGCGGAAGCCGAGTTATCTGTAGGCATTGCTAGAGTTACTGCTAAAACTAAAGACTCTCCCAAACTACGATCGCAACTTCGGCAATATCTCGAACCCCGCACCAACAGCATCTTACAGTCGATCAACGAAGAACTCCTCGACAGAGCAAATGCCGAACTCAAACACAAAGGCAAAAAAGGACTCGCAGTCATCGTTGACAACCTCGATCGCCTCGATCCCTGCCTCAAACCCAGCGGACGCAGCCAGCCAGAATACCTCTTTTTAGACCGCGGCGAACAGTTGAAAAAACTCAATTGCCACGTCGTCTACACGATTCCCCTGACTTTGATTTTTTCCAACGACTTCGGCCGCCTCGCCAGTCGATTTGGAGTCAAACCCAAGGTAATGCCGATGGTACCGGTGCAAATGCGATCGGGCGACGACCACAAGGAAGGAATGGCACTGCTGCGACAGTTAGTCTTAGCTAGAGCTTTCCCCACAGTCGATCCCGCTCAACGCATCGATTTAATTTCCAAAGTCTTTGATTGTCCCGAAACTTTAGACAGGCTCTGCCGGATTAGCGGCGGTCACGTTCGCAATCTACTGATGCTTTTGTATAGCTGTTTGCAGCACGAAGACCCCCCTTTCTCTCGCGAATGTCTCGAAGGCGTTATTCAAGAATATCGCGACGATCTTCTCGGAGCTATTAATGACACAGAATGGGAACTTCTGTTTCAAGTCGTCAACCGACAAAGTGTAACTGGCGAAGAAGAATCTCAAATCTTGTTGCGAAGTATGTTTGTCTTTGAATACCGCGATCAAGAAGGTCGGTGGTTTGGCATCAATCCAGCCCTAGCAGAAACCAGAAAATATCAAGAATGGCAGGAGCGCGATCGCCAAACATAGTTCAATACGGTTCACTTAACACTATTTATGCCCCGGAGATCCCCCTCGCATCCCCCTTAAGAAGGGGGACTTTGAGAGCATTCTTGTCCCCCCTTTTTAAGGGGTGTGCCAGGGAGATCTGTCTTAAGTGAACCGTATTGAAACATAGTTGGGATTTTGGAGATTGTTTCCCAAATCTCCAAGCCCTCCCCCGCGAGGGAGCTATCAAGTTTTTAACTTCTCATTCACCGTTCAAAACTCCCAACTTTTGCAATCAAATAAAGCACCCAGTCAGCGGTTTTTGCCACTGGCTAATTTTCCTTCGCTGCTGGGTGCGCGTCGCGACTTTGATGACAAAAAAAAATTACCACCACCAAGGACTTTCTCCAATCTCTACTCTCATATCTGCAAGGCCAGACCCCCTATATAGCCTTTCTCAAAAAGGTGAGAAGTTGAGATTTTAGATTTTAGATTTTAGATTGAGGAATTGAGGAATTGGGGAATCTATCGATTTTAGATTTTAGATTTTAGATTGAGGAATTGAGGAATTGGGGAATCTATCGATTTTAGATTTTAGATTTTAGATTGAGGAATTGAGGAATTGGGGAATCTATCGATTTGAGATTTTAGATTTTAGATTGAGGAATTGGGGGATTGAGGGATTGAGGGATCGATACCTCATCGAGAGTGAAAAGTGTTATATAGCGGTTCTCAAAAAAGTGAGGATAGCCCAATGCCCAATGCCCTGTTTGGCCAATGCCCTGTTTGGCCAATGCCCTGTTTGGCCAATGCCCTATGCCCTATGCCCTATGCCAGATAGTACCTCATCTTTTTGAGAAAGGCTATATCTATTTTTACCTGTTGCTCTTAGTCGCAACTAATTCCATCGCGGACTACAATTTTTATAGCTTTTATTTCTGAATTAGTGCTACAGATGGAGTGGAGTTGTTTGCTAATAGCTAGTTGCCGGTCTTGTTCATAAATTGAGGGCGGATATTTACGGTATGTAGTAGTTTATCTGTAGCCGAGAAAAATCAAATTAAGCTAACTTGAATTTTTACTGTCAAGTTTTGCATTATCGGAGATACAGAGGTATGATGTGTTTAGATTGAATATAAAGAATGTGTAAGTTTTCATAGAAGAAGTACGAAAAACTACGTATTCCTACAGATATAAAGCGCCAGACAGGAACGAGCATCTCTAAGTAGATACGGTTTCAGTCACGATCGGCGATCGTTAGGTAATTGATTTCTGCAACAGGGGTGCACGCATGACCGATCTGCTTAAACTACAACAAACTGCCAGCTACAACGAGCGATCGCTCAAAACTCTGGTAAGATCCATCGCCATGTCTCAGCAGCAATTTTCGCTAATTTTGGTGCGCTGCAACTACGAACAGTTGCGGCAGCGCTGGGCGCAGCGGCTGCGAGAAATGTCCCCAGTTCCAATTCAAGATATTGTCCTGCCAGCATCCGTCAAAACCCTCTACACTAATCTGGTGGCAAACACGTTACCGAGCGGCTCTTCGGCTGTCGGTTCCGCCTCGGCCTTGATGGTATTCGGTTTAGAAACAGTCGTGGCGATCGACGAATTGATGGCCTCTACCAATCAAGTGCGAGACGAATTTCGCAAAAACTTTACCTGTCCGGTGATCCTGTGGGTAACAGATGACATTGTTACCAAAATGATTCGTCTAGCCCCGGATTTCAAAAGTTGGGCCGCCGCCACAATTAAATTTGAACTCGCCGTTGATGAATTAATTCATTTCCTGACTGCGCGAGCCGATACGATATTTAAAGTAGGCGAACTCGATCGAGAACTGGGCAGCAGCACCGCCAGCACCCTCGCTACTTTTGCCACCGGCGAAACCGACTGGGAACAACGCGCATTGGAGCGCCAAATCAGCCCCGGAGAACGCTTTTTCAGCTTTACCTCTCAACCCCAAAACACGCGAAAATCACAGATTCACTCCTATTCGCCCTTGAGTCCCGGCAATACCCTCGATTTGGCGATCGGCTCTTTGTCGCGCCGAGAACTAGAATTAGCTTTAAGAGATTTACAAAATCGCGGTCAAGAACTAGAACCAGCCCTCAAAGCCAGCCTGCAATTCGTTCTCGGTCGAGATTACTATGTCAGCGACCAAACCGAAACAGCCTTGATTCACTACCAAGAAAGCTTAATATTTTGGCAGCAGCAAACCGGCAACTGGGAACTCGCTAACTGGGAACAGTCCGAAAACCGAAAAACCCTCTCCTCATCCTTATTGAATCCTGTCCCCAACATCTTATTTTTAGAGAGAGAAGGGATAGTGCTGTTTCACATAGCTTTGTGTCACCGTCTGCAAGCAGCCAGAAATCCGGTAGCTAACCGCCACCACTGGGAACAAGCTTGGATTAGCCTGGAACAATCTAGAAACGCTTTTTCTCTGGCTTCGCGCCCCGAATTAGTCGCTGAGGTGACAGCACACCTCGGACAAGTGCTGCAGCGCTTGAAAGCTTGGGGAGAGTTGCAAGCATTAGCTGAAAATTCTTTGCAGTTGCACTTCACCTACGGTACTCCCAGCCAACTAGCTCAAGATTACGGCTTTTTGGCGGAAGTTGCGCTGCAAGAGTCGAGGTGGAGTCAAGCCCGCCAGCTAGCCGAATTGGCTTTGGCGATTTTGGATCAAACCCCTAACGATTTGAGATTGTTGATAGAAGATTTGAGATTGGGGTTTGAGGGAAATTACCCAGAATTTGTAGGTACTAGCGAGTCTAGTAACGAGCCCAAATCTAAAATCCAACATCCCAAATCCGATCGCAGTTCGTATCTTTTACTGTTGGCCCAAAGTTTGCGGCAGCTAGGCCAGTGGGAAGAGGCGGTGCATTCTTTGGAGTTGGCTCAAGCTCAAAGCGAGCCGAAGTACGACCCCCGCCTTTACATTGATATTTTGATCGAACTGCAAGCGGTTTATTTCCAGCAGGGAGAGTATCTCAAAGCTTTTCGGATTAAAAAAAACCAGCTATCGATCGAATATCAATACGGATTTAGAGCTTTTATCGGAGCCAGCCAATTGCAGCAGCAGCGACAAGCCGTCAATCCTTCGAGCCCCTCAGCCCAAAATCAAGCGGCGATCGCAGCTTCCATGACAGCTTACTCCCGCCAAAAAGATATCAATAACTTGCTAGAAAGAATTAGCAGGGACGACCATAAATTAACGATTATTCACGGGCCCAGCGGCGTCGGAAAAAGTTCTCTAGTCAATGCCGGCTTAGTACCTGCTTTGAAAAATATTACTCCGGGCGCGCGCGATACCTTGCCCGTAGTAGTCAAAGTTTACAGCGACTGGCTGATGGAATTAGAAAACGCTTTGAACTGCGCTCTGTACGACAAACAAGCCGAAGAAGAAAGGAAATTAATCGCCAAAGGAGTACAGGAAATTGACCAAAAAAGTTGCTCGGTTGTCCCGGAACGCAAATCGGAAAACTCATCTTTTATTATAGAGCAGTTGCGCGAAAATGCGGAAAATAATTTGTTGACTGTGCTGATTTTCGATCAATTTGAAGAATTTTTCTTTGTTTCGACTTCAGTGGCACAAAGGCAACTTTTTTATAACTTTTTGCGCTTGTTTTTGAATCTGCCTTATGTCAAAATAATTTTGTGTTTGCGCGAAGATTATTTGCACTATTTGCTGGATTGCGATCGCTTCCCCGACCTCGACGCCATTAACAATAATATTCTCGACAAAGGTATTCGCTACCAACTGCGAAGTTTTTCGATGAAAGACGCGCGAGCTGTGATCGGACACTTAACAGAACGGGCAGAATATTATTTAGAGCCGGCACTGATCGATGCCTTTGTCAAAGATTTAGCAGACGAACTGCAAGAAGTGCGACCGATCGAATTGCAGGTAGTAGGAGCGCAACTGCAAGAAGAAGGGATTACGAGTCTAGCACAATATCAGCAATTGGGCGACAATCCCAAGGCAGAATTAGTCAAGCGATCGCTCGAAGGAGTGATCTCAGACTGCGGCCCGGTGAACGAAGATGCTGCTTGGAAAATCTTGTTTTCCCTGACAGATGAAAGAGGCGTGCGTTTGATTAAAACCAAACACGAATTATCGTTAGTGACAGGCCACCAGCCCACAGCAGACGAAGAAAATGAACTGTTGGCCGGCAGCACGAGCCGAATCCCCTTACCACTAAAGTTCGCCAAAAACCCCAAAAACACACAAAATAAAACCGACAAATTCGACTTGATTTTAGACATTTTAGTCGGTCACGGTTTACTGTTTCTGCTGCGGGAAGCGCCAGAAGACCGCTATCAATTGGTACACGACTATTTAGTGCGGCCGATCCGCCAAAGATTCGGCTTAGAAGCCAGACTGTACAAAGCAGAAGCCGACAAAAAGATGAGTCAAGCACAGCTTTACAGAGCTAATACTTTTCTGAAACAACTGCTGGGAGTAGCAGCGATCGGCGTACTGCTGCTGACGAGTTCCACCATCGCCGCTGTAAACTTTTGGTGGCGCGCCGTCGGTCAAAAACAGGTAGCTGTCGCTCAAACTCAGCGAGCCGAAATCAGTACCCTGACAGCAGCTTCTGAAGCCCTTTATTTCTCAAACAACAAATTTGACGCGATGATGGAAAGTTTGAGAGCGGGTAAAAAGTGGAAACAGATCGAACACTCCCAAGAAATACACGCGCTCAAGGACACCGAAATTCTGATTGCTGCTGCCCTCCAACAGGCAGTTTATGGTGTCAAAGAACTGAACCGCTTGGAGGGACACGGTGATGTAGTTTGGGGTCTTAGTTTCAGTCCAGACGGTCAAACAATAGCTTCGGCGAGCGTAGATAAAACTGTCAAACTTTGGCGGCGCGACGGCACTTTGCTGGCAACTTTCAAGGGTCATACTAACAGCGTCGCCAGTGTCACTTTCAGTCCAGACAATAAAACGATCGCCTCGGCAAGTTTAGATAAAACTGTCAAACTTTGGAAAACTGACGGCACAATGCTTGCAACTTTGACAGGTCACACTGATAGCGTTACTAGCGCTGCTTTTAGCCCCGACGGTGAAACGATCGCCAGTGCATCGAGAGACAAAACAGTCAAACTGTGGAAAACTGACGGTACGCTGCTACGAACGATCGAACAAATAGCTCGGGTAAATTGGCTCAGCTTCAGTCGCGACGGGAAAATAGTCGCTGTGGCGAGCGATGACGGTACTGTCAAACTGTGGAGTTCTGACGGCAGGTTAATTGCGACTCTGTGGCACAGCGAAAACAAAAAACCCTCAAAAGTTTACACCGTCAGTTTCTCCCCCGACGCTGAAACGATCGCCACTGCGGGTGAAGACAAAACGGTAAAAATCTGGAACATCGCTGCACTAACACACCCAGAAACCCAAAAAAAATCAACACGGGCTAAGGGCGAACTGCTAGCAACTTTGCGGGGACACAGCAAGTGGGTATTTGGGGTTAGTTTTTCCCCCGACGGTCAAACACTGGCTTCTGGAAGTGCAGACGCAACTGTCAAACTCTGGAATTTGGCTAATGTTGGTGACAAACGTCCCACCGATGCTAGCAATATTAAACCGGAAAGCCGCTTGTTGAGAACTTTTGAGGGACACGCCGATCGAGTTACTCAGGTGAGTTTTAGCCCTGACGGTAAAACCCTGGGTTCGGCAAGTTTTGACAAAACAGTCAGGCTGTGGCGGATCGATGACGTGCCGCTAAAAACCCTCGATGGACACCAAAATCGGGTGCAAAGCGTGACTTTCAGCCCCGACGGCCAAAGGCTGGCTTCGGCTTCTACGGACAAAACTATCAAAATTTGGAGCCGCACGGGGGTTTTGTTGGAAACCTTGGAGGGACACACTCAGAAAATCTCCAGCGTCAGTTTCAGCCCCGACGGACAGCTACTAGCTTCTGGGAGTTACGACAAAACGGTGAAAGTCTGGAGTCTCAAGGGTGATGGCGTCAGTAATAGTATTGTCCCTTGTCCTTCTGCTCCGCTATTCCCCTGTTCGCCTTCTGTGCTGTTCAGTCTTGACGAGCACAGCGACAGCGTGATGAGTGTGAGTTTTAGCCCCGACAGCGAGATTGTTGCTTCGGCGAGCAAGGACAAGACTGTGAAACTCTGGACGAGAAACGGCCGGTTGATTAAGACTTTGACTGGGCACACGGGCTGGGTGACTGGGGTGACTTTCAGCCCTGATGGAGAAATGCTGGCTTCTGCGAGCGATGACGGTACTGTCAAACTCTGGAATCGGGACGGTCGTTTGTTGAGGACTTTTGAGCGGGCTCACAACAGTTTTGTGTTGGGGGTTGCTTTTAGCGCTGATGGCAAAATGCTGGCTTCGGCTGGTTACGACAATTCGGTGAAGCTGTGGAAGGTGGACGGGACTTTGGTGGCGACGCTGCTGAAGGGTTCTAGCGACAGTGTGACTAGCGTGAGTTTTAGCCCGGATGGTTTGTTGATTGCTTCGGGCAGTTACGATCGCAAGGTGAAGTTATGGAGCCGCAGCGGGACTTTGCTGAAAACTTTGACCGGTCACAGGGATAGCGTGATGAGCGTGAGTTTTAGCCCGGATGGGAAGGTTCTGGCTTCTGCTGGGCGGGATAATCGGGTGATTTTGTGGAATTTGGATCTTGATGATTTGCTGGTGAGGGGCTGCGATTGGGTTGGTGATTATCTGAGGACTAATCCTAATGTGAGCTCGCGCGATCGGTATCTGTGCGACGGGGTGGCGGCAAAATCTCAGTTTTAATCTGAAGGAAGAGGGAAGAGGGAAGAGGGAAGAAGGAAGAGGGAAGAGGGATTCCAAACTTTCCTTACTCGAACTCTTCCCCTTGGTCTCGGGTTCCTGTAAAGTAAATAATTGTAAAGAATATGAGTTTTCTCTGATCCTCTGGTTAAGACCGCCACCTAACATTCACCATTAAGACCCAGATTACAAGTTCTTATGTCACAGCTTTTCCCGCGCAAATTTCTAGCCTCTGCTGTCGCCTTTTTTCTGGCTTTGTCTGTGTGGGCGATCGCACCTGCGGCCCACGCTTTCAGCAATCCCGATTTGTTGCCAGAAATTCAGACGCCGATCATTGACTTAGCTAAAGCCCTTACGGATATTGAAGAAGAGGATTTGGTAAAAAATTTAAATGCCTTTGAAGCCGAAACCGGTTGGAAGCTGCGAGTGCTGACTCAGTACGATCGCACGCCCGGTTTGGCCGTCAAAAGTTATTGGGGCTTGGATAGCAAGAGCGTGTTGCTAGTTGCTGACCCCCGAGGTGGCAATTTGCTCAATTTTAATGTCGGCGACTCGCTGTATCCGCTGCTGCCGCGTAGTTTTTGGGTGGAACTGCAGACTCGCTACGGCAATCAGTTTTTTGTCCGGGAGAATGGCGAAGATCGATCGATCATTGAATCTTTAGAGTCGATACAAGGCTGTTTGCGTCAGGGCGGGTGTCGCGTGGTTCCCGGTTTGCCGAAGGAACAGTGGGTTCTGACATTAATTTCATCGGTGGTTGGTGGCGTCATCTGCGGGTTTGCGGCTCAGCCTCGGAAACCCGGACAGATTGTGGCTTGGCAGTGGGCGCTGATGTTTTCGCCGCTGTGGGGGATTCTATTTTTGGCTTTCGGAATTGGGCCTGTGGTGACTCGGACTTCTGACTGGTTGCCTTTGACTCGAAATGTGGCCGGTTTTGCGATCGGGGTTTTGGTAGCATTCTTAACTCCTGTTTTGGGCAAATCTCCTTCAGAGGAAACTTAGTTTTTTAGGAGTCAGTTGGCAGTTGACAGTTGATAGTTGGCAGTTGGCAGTTGGCAGTTGGCAGTTGGCAGTTGGCAGTTGATAGTTGACAGTTGGCAGTTGACAGTTGACAGTTGACAGTTGGCAGGGCGGGGTGTTTAGGTTCAGTTCGCGATCGATGCGACTCTTAGAAACCGGGTTTTTCACCTTTTCTGTCGGCTGCAACGAAGTTAAATCGTGAAAAAACCCGGTTTCTCGGCCCCGCGCGTAATTTCTGAAACCCTTGATTAGACTGCTTCTTCAGTCTGCCGTCTTCCCTTCTGCCTTCTTCCTTCTTCCCTCTTCCTTCTTCCCTCTTCCTTCTTCCTTCTTCCGTCTTCCGTCTTCCCTTCTTCCTTCTTCCCTCTTCCTTCTTCCTTCTTTGATGACTAAAAGCTGGTAAGCTGATACTTGATAATTCACAGGCGACAGCTATCCAACAAATGGAATGGCACGTAAGCGATGCCCAGAGTCTGGGATTAATCGATAGCGAAATTGGCGACCACGGTTTTTCATCGGCGGAGTACGAAATAGTCCGCCGCGTGATCTATGCGACTGCTGATTTTGAGTACAAGTCTTTAATTAGTTTCTCCGATCAGGCTTTGCAAGCCGGGGCGGCGGCTTTGGCTGCTAGAACTACGATCGTAGTAGACGTACCGATGGTGCAGGTGGGCATTACGCCACAAATTCAAAGTACCTTTGCTAATCCGGTTTATTGTTCGATGGAGGCTTTGACGCGGCCTCAAAAGGAAAAGACGCGGGCGGCTTGGGGGATTGAAACTTTGGCTAAACGCTATCCTGAAGGGATTTTTGTGGTGGGCCAGGCTCAAACTGCTTTGTCGGCCCTCGTCGATTTGATTGAGGCTGAGGAGATTCGACCGGCTTTGGTGATTGGGACTCCTTCTGGGTTTGTGGGGGTTGATGTGGCGAAGTCGCGACTGCACGATTCGATGGTTCCTCACATTCGGATTGAGGGGCGCAAGGGTTCGGCGGTGGTGGCTGTGGCGATTGTGAACGGGTTGGTGGATTTGGCTTGGCAAGCCTACGGCCAAGAGGGGAACAGTTGATGCGGTTTGTTACATGAATTGGGAATGATGTTAACTGTTAACTGTTGACTGTTAACTGTTAACTGTTAACTGTTGACTGTTTGAACAATACCAATGCAACCGGAAATGATCTTAGGTGCGTCGCTATGAGAAAAGTCAATTTTTTTGAGAGATTTTCGATCGCGACACACCCTACAACTGTCAACGGAAAGGCAGTCGCTGTCTGATTTTTGGTAGGATTTTCTTGAGTTGTGCGATCGCCCATACCGACATCCACACACCAAATCCCGCACCGAGGCTAATCAGCAGCACGAGTATAAATGACGGGATTTCGATGTTGCTTAATGGGAAGTAAAATTTGCGATCGGGCGGGTCTTGTTTGATCAGATAAGGAGCTACGCTGGCTACTATGCCGACAAATCCTAAAGCTGAGCCTACTACTTGAATGGTTGCTTGTAATTCTGCATCGCGACGGGCTTCTTCGATCGCCACTACGCCTTTAATTGCTTCCATCGCCTTGTCTAGCAACCCGGTGCCGTGTCGGAAGTAGCCTAAGTCAAATTTGATTTGTTCTTGAAACTGCGGGCAAGTTTCTTTGCTGAATAATTCTAGGAAGCTCAAATCGGCATCACTATCATTATAAACTTTTTGAGACTTGATGTCAAGACTTATTAGATTTAATTTATTTTGGTAATTTTTGGCGTTAATGGCGATCGTATTTTGGCGATTTTCCATATCAATCAGCAATCGAGTATACTCTACAGCGCGCGGCGGCATCTCAATTATCTGACTTTCCAGATACTCTAACTCCTCTGGCTTTAAACCCGCACCCTTCGATTGTCGCTGATGGGCTTTTTCCCGCTGCAAATACTTAAAAGTCTTCTCAATATCCGCTTCGATTTGTTCGTATTCCTGGCGAGTTTTAAAATAAATTTTGCGGGTGTCTTTATAGGCGTGCAGAATCTTATTGCGGTACAAAAACAAATCAACAAAATCGCTGTAGCGCGTCTCATCCCAGATATTATCAGTTGCCGAATTGTTGAAAAACCAGACGATAACGTGGCAGCCCGTATCGGGGCGACTGGGATCACCGTATTCTAAAATCGGGCTGCCAAACAACTCGCCTTGACGGTAAAAACTCGGCAGATTGTCACCAACAATGAAATTTTCCAGACACTGTTGGGCTAAATTTTTCAGAAACTGCGAATCTTCCCGCGCTGCTTGATTTTGTTCCACACTCAGCCAAGCGGTAATTAACAGAGTTTGCCCGAAATAACTTTGCACAAAATCCGGCAGCAAGCAGTTATCGGGATTGAACTCCTTAAAAATGCTAACACCGACAGAGGGAGTTTTAACGCCGTTAACTTTTTCGGGGATGCGAATTTGCAAACCGAGGGCATAGGCGTCATTAATTCGTAGCGGTTCGGCAAAACCTTTGAGGCTAATTTGTTGGTTGTCGTGGGAAATTTCCTTAGCAAAAGCCAGAGAATTGCGCTTATCGACAACTTCTGGATTAATCAGCCTGACTCGCCCGCCCCTCGGTTCCTTTGCTTTCGGCAAATAGCTGTCCTTGAATGCGCTACTGATTGCTAATTTAGTTTGCAAAATCTCGTGGCATTTCTGCCAGAGTGGGACTTCTGACTCTGAGGAATTGCAGAAATCATAAGCAAATAAATAGACATTGGGGGCATAGATTTTATTGTTTTGAGTCATTGTCTGTATATGATTGATTTTCTGCCTCTAGTTTTTGAATTTTTCGGGAAGCTTCTTCAATACTTTGACGCAGAGTTTGAGTGATATTAGTTAGCGGCTGCATTGTAGTTGGGGTGGGTTCGCCTGCATCCTCGATTTCTTTTTTAAGTTTTGCTGCATCTTGTTTTAAAGTTTCTCCCAATCCATGATAGGCACACCATTTGCTGATTGTCATAGCCAGGGGAAATAATTCATCATCGGCTGATTCTGCTATTTTTGTCTCTAGTTGAGGTAAATCTTGCCATGCTGTCGGCAGGAAAATGCTCGGATTTTCGGCCAGCCATTTCAGGAAGATAAGGATAATTTTTTCGGGTTCCATAGGACAATTGTTTGTTAATAAAATGTGAGGGTTGGTGGGGCTGGTTTTTGTCAGATGTATTAAAAGCTAAGAAACCGGGTTTTTTCTGAATTTTTGGGTGAGTGGGAAGGATTTTGCCAAAAACCCGGTTTCTGACAACCCGTGGGTAATTGATAACTATATTACATCAAAAATCCCGAGATTGGTAGGGGCGGGTTCGCCGAAATTTTTGCTATCAAATCGCAGAACTCGAAAACCCGCCCCCTCCTATGGTTGATATTTATGAACCTGTATTCTGTTGGGAGTTGATTGGTGGGGTGGGGGCTGGTTTTTGTGAATTGTTGGTGTTTTTTGTGGATGGTTGGTGAACCCGCCCCTACGGGATTTGGTTATCAAAAATCCCGAGATTGGTAGGGGCGGGTTCGCCGAAATCTCTGCTATCAAATCGCAGAACTCGAAAACCCGCCCCCTCCTATAGTTGATATTTATGAACCTGTATTCTGTTGGGAGTTGATTGGTGGGGTGGGGGCTGGTTTTTGTGAATTGTTGGTGTTTTTTGTGGATGGTTGGTGAACCCGCCCCTACGGGATTTGGTGATACTATATTATCTGAATAATATTCTGGTTAATTGGTTGGGTGGGGGCTGGTTTTTGTGAATTGTTGGTGTTTTTTGTGGATGGTTAGTGAACCAGCCCCTACGGGATTTGGTGATTCTATATTGCATCGGATTTAATATCCAGTTGCACAGAATGCCGCCCAATATTGCGGTTGGCTAAAGGGATGTTCTGTCGTCGATAGCATTAACCACAGTTGCATAGATTCCCAAGATTTTTGATCTATTTTTCCCTCTAATTTTAAGGTGTTTGCAAAACTTTCTAAATCTTCTTTGCTGGCGGCGCGCATCCAGTTTTGGGCGCAGTTCAAGGCGACTGCTACTGATACTTTCGGTTGCAATTCCTGATAAAATTTGATCATTAAAATCGCCGTCGCAAAATCATCGACTGACCATAAAGTGCTAACTACATTCATACTTCCAGCATACAGGAAGCCGCTGGGTAAACCAATGTATTCATCTGTCATTGTTGTTGACTGGGTTAACCCGGTTTCGCAGGCGGAGAGTGTCACGAGATTGGGTCTTCTGGGTTTGAGGTGATAATAAAAACTAATTAGAAAAGCAAGCTAATAGTCGAGCTCGAAAATTGTCGAAATTAACAAATCCATAGGCTTGACGCTTAATCACTTTGAGGCGATTGTT
>Ga0335395_10001851_pt1 | contig 13188 bp, 14 predicted proteins | sample MAT02_FD_205744 | JGI IMG/M metagenome (GOLD analysis project Ga0335395, IMG submission 205744) | Freshwater microbial communities from Lake Fryxell liftoff mats and glacier meltwater in Antarctica - MAT-02 (spades assembly) (version 2) ...
GGGCGACGGCCTCAAGGTCTCGCTGCTGCCCAAGCGCACCCGTGGCGGCACGGTGGTGGTGTCGGCCAACTTCCGCTTTGGCGACGTGGACAGCGTGGCGCGTTCACCCGATCCGGCCGGCAGCCTGTCCGGTGCCATGCTCACGCGCGGCAGCGAGAACCTGACCCGCGAACAGATCACCCAGCGCTTCGAGGCGCTGCAGACCACCGCCAGCATCGGCGGCGGGATCCAGGCCGCGCAGGTGTCGATGCTGAGCCGGCGCCAGCACCTGGCCGGGGCGCTGGACCTGGCTGCGGAGATCCTGCGCACCCCGTCATTCCCGCAAAGCGAGTTCGAGCAACTGCGCCTGCAGGCCGTCACCGGCCTCGAGGCCTCGCGCCGTGAACCCGGCAGCGTGGCCGGCCAGGCCATGGCCCAGCATTTCGACCCCTGGCCCGAAGGCCATCCCCTGCACGCCAAGACCCTGGACGAATCACTCGCCAACGTGAGGGCGCTGGAACTGGAAGACCTGCGCAACTTCCATCGCGATTTCTACGGCACCAGTGCCGGCGAGATCGCGGTGGTCGGGGACTTCGACCCGGTGGCGGTGCGCCAGCAGCTTGAGGCCCTGTTCGCCGGTTGGAAGGCGCCGGTAGCGTATGCGCCGATCAATACCCGCTACACCGAGGTGCCGGCGCGCAGCGAGCGCTTCGAGACCCCCGACAAGCCCAACGCGATCCTGCTGGCGCGCAGCAACATCGCGCTCAAGGTCACCGACCCGGACTACATGGCCATGACCGTGGCCAACCACGTGTTCGGTGGCGGCGCGCTGAAGTCGCGCCTGGGCGATCGCATCCGCCAGAAGGAAGGGTTGAGCTATGGCGTAGCCAGCGGCGTGCGTGCCGACGACAGCGTGGGCCAGACCGACGATGCCGGCAGCTTCAGCATCCAGGCGCTGGCTGCGCCGGCCAACGTGGACCGGGTGGAGACGGCGGTGCGCGAGGAACTGGCGCTGATCGTGGCCGCAGGCATCACCGCGCAGGAGCTGGCCGATGCCAAGTCCGGTATCCTGACCCAACGCCAGCAGGGCCGCGCCAGCGATGGCAACGTGGCCAGCATGCTGGCCGACCAGTTGCACTACGGCCGCACCATGGCGTTCACCGCCGAACTGGACCAGCGCCTGCAGGCGCTCACCCTGGAGGAAGTCAACACGGCCATCCGCAAGCACCTGGATGTCGACGCGCTGAGCGTGTTCGTGGCCGGCGACTTCGCCAGCGTGGTGGCTGGCGGGGAATAACGCCCGCAGCCGTCAATCCGCCGTGGGCAGCGCCTGCGGCGGCAACCGGGTCAGGGCATGCAGGATGCGCAGGTCCTCATCGTCCAGTAGCTCCGATTCCATCCCGCGGAAACGGTGGTGGAAGGCGCGCACCGCGGCGGCCCTGTCCTCCAGCGGATAACCGATCGCCGCCAGCGCCAGCCACGGGTCGAAGCCGGCCGGCGCAGGCGGTGCATCGTCCGCCGGCCAGATGCCGAAGCCCGCGTCGGCCAGTTGCTTCCACGGGAACTGCGGGCCCGGGTCGCGCTTGCGGGTGGGCGCGAAATCAGAGTGCCCGACCACCTGGGTGGGCGCGATGCCCAGGCGCCCGGTCAGGTCGGTGAGCAAGCGCAGCAGGCTGGTCATCTGCGCCGGGGTGAAGTCGGCGCTGCCATCGTTGTCCAGCTCGATCCCGATCGAAGCGGAATTGACTTCGGTGATGGTGCCCCAGCGGCCGGCGCCGGCGTGCCAGGCGCGATCCTGGTCGGCGACCAGCTGGTACAGGTCGCCGGCGCGGCCCACCAGGTAATGCGCGCTGACCCGCCCGCCGCTGTTGCGCGTACGCAAGGTGTCCAGGCTCGCCTGCACCGAGTGCTGGTGGGTGGCATGCAGCACGATCAGCGAGGGCCGGCGCTGGTCCAGGTTGGGCGAAGGCACCCACTGCGCCATCGGATTGCGCGGCGGCGCGTGCGCTGGTGCGTGCGCGCACGCCGCCAGTCCCAGCAGCGCCAGCAGCAGCACCAGGCTGCGCAGCGCGCGTGCACGTCGCGATGGCGCGCGTGCCGGCTGTTCGGCCGCGATGGAGGCGGGGCGCATGGTCGACACGATGGATTCGCTCACGGGGGAACCTCTACGGACGCGGCAAGGCCGCCAGCATCGCCCACAGCCCGCCGATGCCGGCGATCCAGGACGAGGCGGGGATGGTGAGGATGCTGGGGCCGCCGGCCTGGAATCCGTAAAGCACCGCCGCCACGATCAGCAGGCCGGTACCCAGGATCGCGGCCACGATGCGCCGCTGCATGCCGCGCATGGTCTGGGCCAGGTCGTTGAGGTCGCGCGAGCGCAGCGCCAGTTCGTGCCGGCCCTCCACCTGCTGCTTCAGCCAGGCGTGTACCAGGCGTGGCATGTCAGGGGCGTGGGTCATGATCTCGGGCAGGCGCTTGCGCAGCTCCTGGGCAGCGCGCTGCGGGCTGTAGCGTTCCAGCAGGATGCGCTCGAGCACCGGCTTGGCCACCGCCCAGATATCCAGTTGCGGATCGAGCTGGCGGCCCACGCCCTCGATGTTGAGCAGGGTCTTCTGCAGCAGGATCAGTTGCGGCTGCAGGGTCAGCTCATAACGCTGTGCGGTGCGGAACAGCTTGACCAGCACCTCGGCCAGCGAGATCTCCGACAGCGGCCGGGTGAAGTAAGGCTCGCACACGGTGCGCGCCGCGGCCTCCAGCTCCTCGATGCGCACGGTCGCCGGCATCCAGCCTGCCTCGACGTGCAACTCGGCGATGCGCCGGTAGTCCTTGTTGAAGATGGCCATGAAGTTCTCGGCCAGGTAGTACTGGTCCTCCTGCGAGAGCTGGCCCATGATCCCGAAATCCAGGGCGATGAAGCGCGGGTTGGCGCGCCGCGCCGGGTCTCTGTCCACCCAGATGTTGCCGGCGTGCGCATCGGCGTGGAAGAAGTTGTCGCGGAACACCTGGGTGTAGAACACCCGCACGCCCTTGGCGGCCAGCGCCTTGCGGTCGATCCCGGCCGCGTCCAGCGCGGCGATGTCGTCGGAAGGAATGCCGCGCACCCGCTCCATGGTCAGCGCGCGTTCGCGGGTGTGGCTCCAGATGATCTCTGGCACGTACAGGTCGTCCGAGCCCAGCCAGTTGCGCCGGATCACGCTGGCGCTGCCGCCCTCGCGCTGCAGGTCCAGTTCGGCGGCCAGGGTGGTCTCGATCTCGGCCACGATCGCACGCGGACGGATCTTGTCGGCATTGGGATGGGTGCGATCGACCAGCGCGGCCAGCGACTTCAGCAGGGAGATGTCGCCATCGATCTGCTTCTCGATGTCCGGGCGCAGCACCTTGACCACCACCTCGCGCGAAACGCCATTGGCGTCCGGCGCCAGGGTGGCCGCATGCACCTGGGCGATCGAGGCCGAAGCCAGCGGGGCGGTGTCGAAGCTGGCGAACGCCTGCGCGATCGGCAACCCCAGCGCCGCTTCCACGATCGCCTGCGCGGCCTGCCCGTCGAACGGCTTGACCCGGTCCTGCAGCAGCGAGAGTTCGTCGGCCACGTCGGCCGGCACCAGGTCGCGGCGGGTGGAGAGGATCTGCCCGAACTTGACGAAGATCGGGCCCAGTTCCTGCAGCGCCAGGCGCAGGCGCGCGCCACGCGACTGCGCGGCGATCACCGCCGAGGCGCGCGGCACGAACGGCCGCGCCAGCTTGAGCCAGCGCTCGGCCGGGGTGCCGTCCAGCAGGTCGTCCAGGCGGTAGCGCAGCAGCACCCGGCCGATGCGGCTGGCGCGCAGCGCTGCCCTCATGTGCCGCTGCCGTCGCTGGCGCGCGCCGCGCGCAGGCGCTGCACCCGCGCCTGCAGCCGTTCGACGTCGTCGCGCAGTGCGTCCACGTCGTCGTGGAAGGCATCCAGTTCGGCGCGCCCGACCACGTCGCGTGATTCCTCGGTCACGTACTCGGCCGCGCTGCGGGCGATATCGGCGCCCGCAGTGCGTGCCTGGCGCAGGGCGCCGGCCACCGCATTGGCCAGCTGCACGCCGACCAGGTCGCCGAACACCGCGGTGAAGGGTTGTTGCCAGTCCGGATCGAACCCATTGGCCAGGCGTTGCAGGCGCTGGGCCAGTTCGGCATCACCCGAGACCCGCAGGCGGCCGATCGCCGGTGCATCGTCGCGGCGCAGGAACGGCAGCTGCGACAGCAACCCGGACAGGGTGCTGCGCACCGCCAGGTCGGCCTCTGGACCTTCGACCGGACCCACCTTGAGCCGGCCGCCCTCCACGCTCACCTGCAATGCCAGCGCCGGCGATTCCAGCGCCAGGCTGATGCGTCGGCCGTGCAACGGCAGCAGCGCATCGCGCGTATCGGGATCCAGCGCCAGCGCGCGGTTGAGCGCGGCCTCGAGCGCGCGCCCGGCCAAGGGTTTGATGGCATCCAATGGTGAAGGGATCATGCGGCCATTCTACCTGCCGCCAGCAGCGGGCCAGTGGGTCATGCATGCAAGGCCGGACTGGCCGGGGCAAGCGATGCCGGGATCGATGGCCGCCACCACTCAGCGGCCATCGATCCGGCAGATCAGACCTTTTTGCGGAAGAACGCCACCGCGGCCAGGATCAGGAACACCACCACCAGGATCCAGGCGATGTTGGAAGCGGCACCAGCCACGCCACTGAAGCCGAGGATCGCGGCGATGATGGCAATGACCAGGAATATGACGGCATAGCGCAGCATGGGAGTTCCCTTGGGAAGGCGTCGAATCGACGTCGGTTCCATCATGCGGATGTGGCGTTTCGTTCAGGTGATGGCGTTGCTCGTGAGTGAGCGCCGCAGCCGTTCCATGCCCTCGTCGAAGCCGACCTGCGGCCTGTAACCAAAGTCGCGCGTGGCCGGCGCCATGTCGTACCAGTGGGTGGTGCTGAGCTGCTCGGCCAGGAAGCGGGTCATGGGCGGTTCGCCGCGCAGCGGCAGCCAGCGCCACGCCGCTTCGCACACGCTGCCGATGCGGTAGGCCGTCTTGAAAGAGAGGTGCTTGTGCACGCCTGGCGCGCCGGCGGCGGCGAGCAGCGCATTGAGCACCTCGCCCATCGGCCTGGGCTCGCCGTTGGAAATGAAGTACGCGCGTCCCGCGCACACGGCGCCCACGCACAGATGCTCGAAGGCGGCGAAGTGCGCCTGCGCCGCGTTGTCGATGTAGGTGGTGTCGACCAGGTTGCGGCCATCGCCGACGATGCGCAGGCGACCGGTGCGGGACCGCTCCACCAGGCGCGGCAGGATCTGCTGGTCGCCCGGGCCCCAGATCAGCCGCGGGCGCAGGGCGATGGTTGCCAGCGACGGCCCGTTGGCGGCCAGCACTTCCTTTTCGGCAATCGCCTTGGTCTGAGCATAGGGTGCCTGGAAGTCCTCGCCATAAGGCACGGACTCGGCGGTGCCGCCTTCCACCGGATGGGTGGCGCGGTGGGTCACGCTGGGGGTGGAGGTGTACACCAGCTGCCCGATGCCGTGCACGCGGCAGGCTTCCAGCACGTTGCGGGTGCCGACCACGTTGGCGGCGTGGTAACTGGCATGGGTGCCCCACGCGCCGGCCTTGGCTGCGTTGTGGAAGACAGCGTCCATCCCCTGGGCCGCATCGGCCATGGCGCGCGCATCGGCCAGGTCGCCGCGCAGCTGGCGCACGCCGAGGCGTTCGAGCGCGGGATAGTGGCCGCGGTTGAAGCTGGTCACTGCATGGCCACGCTCGACCAGGCCCCGGCATAGCGCCTGGCCCAGGAACCCGCCGCCACCGGTGACCAGGATCTTCATGCGCTGCACCTCATGTGGATGGAACCAGCCTGGATCATGCGCCCAGTTGCCGGGTTGCCCAGGCCGCGAGTTTTTCCCGGCCGATCTTGGCGTTGTGGCGGATGTCGACCGGGAACCCGGGGTGCATGAGGAAGGTGTCGAGCGCGGCGGTGTGCGCATGCGCAAGCGCGATGTCGCGAAGTCCGGCGGCGATGCGCTGCTGCCCGGCACGCGTGCCCCGCGCCAGTGGTTCGAAGCACAGTACCGGGCGCTGTGCAGCGGCCGCGCCCACGCCCACCAGCGCGGTTCGCCGCACATCTGGATGGGTGTTGAACACCGGCTCGACCTGCTCGGTGTACAGCAGCCCGGCCGCGGTCTGCAGGCGCTGGGTCTTGCGTCCGCAGAACCACAGCCGGCCGTGTGCATCGAAATACCCCACGTCGCCCATGCGGTGCACGATGCGCTCGTCGCCATCGGCCAGCGTTTCGCGGATCTTGGCCGCGCGCGTGGCCGCCTCGCGGTTGAAGTAGCTGTCGGTGGCGGTGGGCCCGGCCACGGTGATCTCGCCCACTGTGCCCTGCGCCACGCACAGCGCATCGGACCACTGCGCGATGTCCGCATCGTCGATTCCGATGATCCGCACCAGGTTGGGCGCCACCGGCAGCCCCACGCAAGTGCCCGCGCCGGCTTCGGTGGCCGCGCGCGTGGCCTGCAGTTCGCGGCCCTCGATCACCGCCACCGGCAGGCACTCGGTTGCACCGTAGGGCGTCCAGAATTGCGCCTCGGGCGGCAGCAGGGTGCGCATGTTATCGACCACCTCCGGCGGCACCGGCGCGCCGGCCGAGGTCACCCGCCGCACCCCGGGCAACGGCTGGCCATGCTCGGCCAGTACCCGCATCAGCGCCGGCGAGCCGAACAGCTGGTCCACCCCGAAGCGCGCGATGGCCGCGTGCAGCTTGCGCGGATCGGCCGCGGCCGGCCGGGTGGGGTCCATGTCGGGAATGATCGAGGTAAGCCCCAGGGCCGGATCGAACAACGCGAATGGCGGGAAGGTCGGCAGGTCCACGCCACCGGGCACGATGCCGAACGCGCTGCGCAGCATGTCGATCTGGGCGACGAAGTGGCGGTGACGGTACACCACGCCCTTTGGCACCCCGGTCGATCCGCTGGTGAACAGGATGGCGGCGACGTCCTCGGGCCCGGTCTCGGCCAATTGCGGTCCCGCCCCCGCACCGGCCCGCTCGACCTGCTCCAGGGTGATCCCGCCCCAGCCCCAGCGCCGGCCAACGGTGACCAGTGCCCGGGCGCTGCGCGCCCAGCCCAGCGCCACCCGCGCGGCATGCGCCAGCGGTATGCCGATGAAGGCATGCGGCCGGGCTTCGTCCAGGCACTGCTTCAGCGCCCGCTTGTCGATGCCCGGATCCACCAGCACCGGCACCACCCCGGCCTTGAACAGGGCGAACATCAGCAGGAAGAACTCGTTGGTTGGCCGCACCATCACCACCGCGCGGGTACCGCGCACGATTCCGTGTGCGGCCAGGCCCGCGGCGATGGCGTCACTGCGGCGATCCAGGGTGGCGTAGTCCAGCCCGCCGGCATACGACCCGTCACCACCGGGGCAGCGGATCGCGACCTGGTCGGACCGCTCACGCGCCAGGCGCGGCAGGCTGACGGCGATGTTGCACAGCGCGGGTCCGTCCTGGGCCGGCGCATGGCCGCTGCCGGTGCCGGCTGCCACGCCGGGTCGCGGGTCGGACGGTGGCTGGGTACCGGGTGGGGTCGACATCGCGCTCGGCAGGCCTGTTCACTGGGTCAGGCCGGCCATTGTCGCCTGTGGCGATGCTCGCGTCTGCCCGCCAGGCCGCACACTGCGCCACCGCCGACGCCTCGACCCTGCCCCGTCCATGCATCCCTGCCTCACCTGCGGCGCCTGCTGTGCCCACTACCGGGTCAGCCTGCACTGGTCCGAAGCCGACCCTGCCCTGGGCGGACGCACGCCCGTGGCTCTGACCGAACCCTGTGGCCCCCACCAGTTGGCCATGCGCGGCACCTGGCAGGCGCGCCCGCATTGCATCGCGCTGACTGGGGTGGTGGGCGAGCAGGTGGGTTGCAGCATCTATGCCGATCGACCCGCGCCCTGCCGCGACCTGCAGGCCGCCTGGGAACACGGCCAGCCCAGCAACCAGTGCGATCGCGCCCGCCAGGCTTACGGCCTGGAACCCCTCACCCCCGCGAGCTGGTCGTAGGAGCGCCCCACGGGCGCGATGCCCTTGGCGCGGTCCCACCGGAACACGGCGGCACACCCGGAATCCGTAGGAGCGCCCCATGGGCGCGATGCCCTTGGCGCGGTCCTCGTGCACCGACCCACCTGAGCGCCGCGTCGCCGGAACCGCAAGCATCGCGCCCATGGGGCGCTCCTACGGCGAGGTCAGCGGATTGCGGTCCAGGAACGCGCGGATCGCCGGCACCAGCTCGACCTGCCTGTCTTCCAGCACGTAGTGGCCGGCGTCCTCGAACGCCATCACCTCGGCACGCGGCAGCGCTGCGCGGAAGCCTTCGAGGAAATGCCGGTCGAAGACGAAGTCACGCAGGCCCCAGCCAATGAACGCCGGGCGGTCGGCGAACTCCGGCAAGCGACGTCCCGCTTCCTGCAACAGCGGCCAGGCCTTGTCGCCTTCGCCCAGCGGGATGTCCTGCATGAAGCGCACGGTGCTGATGCGATTGGCCCAGCTGTCGTAAGGCGCCACGTAGGCGCGGCGCACGTCCGCCGGCATCTTCTTTTTCACGCCAATGAAAGACGCGCCGCCGGAAAACGCATTGAACGCGCGGATGATGAAGGCGCCGAACCGCGAGTCGCGCCCCAGCGACAGCTGCCACGGCATCTTCTTGGCCATCGGCAGCGGGAACGCGGCGGTGTTGGTGATCACCAGGCGCCTGACCTGGGCGGCATGAGACAGCGCCCAGCCGAAGCCGATCATCCCGCCCCAGTCGTGCACCGCCAGGGTCACCGGACCGGTGATACCGAGGTGGCGCAGCAATGCATCCAGGTCGTCCACGCGCGACTGCAGCGTGTACTCATAGCCCGGCATCGCACCTGGTGCATCGTCGGGCTTGTCTGAAAAGCCCATGCCGATGTGGTCGGGCACGATGCACCGATAGCGATCGGACAGCCCACTGACAAGGTTGCGCCAGTAATAGCTCCAGGACGGATTGCCGTGCAGCATCACCACCACCTCGCCCTCGCGCGGGCCTTCGTCCAGGTAGGACATGGCGATGCCCGGGCGCACATCGAAGCGCTGCGGGGTAAAGGGATAGCCGGGAAGTTGCATCGAGGGCTCGTGACGAAAGCAGGTTGCGGCGCTCTATTGTAGGAGCAGGCGCGCCATCATCCGGAATTGCCCTGACCCTCCCCGGACGGGTCGAGCGCAGCGTTCCCATCAAGCGCCGTGGCCAGCCTTGCGCGTCCAGCTCCCGCAGGGCTGGCGAACAGCCGCTCAAACAGTGCGTGCCCCTGCCGTGCACCGGCTTCGGTAAGCAGCACGCTTTTGTCCTTGCTGCGCGGATCGTCTATCAGGCCCTGCGCATGCAGCCGGTTCATGGCCTCCCAGTCGAATGATTTCCAGGCGCGATTCGCACCGAATTCCTCGACAGCATTGAGCCACAGCAACGCCAGCACGGCATCGTCCACGCGGCCAGTATCGTAGTCGTCGTTCTTCACCTGAGCGCCTCTGGGCGGGGGAATACAGGATAAGTCGCCGTCTGCTATTCACCCGGACGGCTTGGGGAACGAGGCTGGCGACTTCCACCATTTCGGCGCTCGACTTCCGCAAGCATGTCATCCGCGTGCCCAGGCCCAACCGGTACCTCCTGCAGAGCATTGACGCGCTGCATGGCGCCGAGCGAGGGGCTGCCGAAGAATTGGGTAAAAACACCGGGCGCGCCATCGGCAGGACACAGAAATATCCGGTATAACGGACATTGTTGACGCATGCCTTCATTTTGTCCTATAAACCGGACATGCCCACCCTCGTAGATCTCAATCCGGCCATGTTCGGGCGCTCCTTCAAGGCCGAGCGGCGCGCCCTGGGCAGGACCCAGAAGGACATCGCTGTGGCGGCGGGCTGCCGGCGCCAGACCATTGTCGACCTGGAAGCCGGGCGCAACGTCTCGATGCACACTGTCTTTGCGGCCCTGGCGGCGTTGGGCAAGGGCCTGGAGATCGCCGACGCGCGCCCGGACCTGGACCAAGTCCACCTGCTCCTGGACGACGACGATGAGGGTTAAGACGCTCCAGGTGTCGACGCCCACCGGAGCAGCGGGCCTGCTGCTGCGCGAGTCGCAGTACGTCTTCAACTACATCACGACCCAGCGGGCCAACGAGGTGTCGCTGACGATGCCCATCCGGGCGCAGAGCTATGCGACGACGCCACTGATGCCGGTGTTCTCGATGAACCTGCCGGAGGGCTACCTGTTCGATCTGATCGCGCGGCGCATCGCCAAGCACGAGCGCATCGACGACATGCGCCTGCTGGCCATCACCGGCAGGCAGCAGATCGGGCGGCTGCAGTTCCTCCAGTCCGGCGAGCGGTGGGAGCCGCCGCCCGCCCAGGTCGGGCTCAAGCGACTCCTGCACGAACCGGCTTCGCGCGGGCTGTTCGACTTCCTCCTCGACACCTACTTCGAGTCGGGGATCTCCGGCGTCCAGCCCAAGGTGCTGATGCCGGACGCCGACGCCGCCCCTCCGGATCGCATCGCGTTCCCCCAGGCGAACCTCATCGTGAAGTCCGGTACGGCCGAGTACCCGTGGCTGGCGCAGAACGAGTTCCTGTGCATGGAGGCCGCCCGCCGCGCGGACCTCGACGTGCCGGAGTTCTGGCTGTCGGACGACGGAAACCTCTTCATCCTGCGGCGGTTCGATCTGCTGCCCGAGCGCCAGGGGTTCGAGGACATGGCGGTTCTCATGGGAAAGCCGCGCGATCCGCAGGGCAACTACAAGTACCAGGAGAGCTACGAGGCGATCGCCCGCATCGTCTCGGCGTTCAGCGGCCCGCGCGCGCGCGACAACCTGCAGGCGTTCTTCGCCTCGCTGGCGCTGTCGGTGATGGTGCGCAACGGCGACGCGCACCTGAAGAACTTCGGGTTGCTGTATCGCGATCCGGGCGCGGGAGAGGCGTGGCTGGCTCCGATTTACGACGTGGTCACCACGACCATCTACCCGCACTACAACCAGCGCACGGGCGAAACGCGAGTCGATCGCACCATGGCCCTCAAGCTCTTCTCGGGCGCAAAGACGCGCAACTACCCCTCACGTGACGAACTGCTCCGGTTTGGCAAGACCGTGTGCATGGTCAGCCGCCCCGACCAGGTGATCGACCGCATCGCCACGGCCATGTCGGCGACGCTGGTTGCGCATCGGTCGCGTCTGCAACACGAGTACGGTGAACGGTTGGTAGCGGAATGGACCGGCGGTCGGCAGGCTCTGTCGTCCCCACACTCCTGTCCCGCGCATCCCGCGAACGGGAAGCCATCTGTCGCATAAGTGACTCCGATACCGGCGTTGAGCCCCGCCGGCTGATCCAAGTCCAATGGGGATTGAGCTTGGCTGGTTTCGGCCAGGAGCGGACATTTCCGCCGCATCTCTGGGGGAGGCCGAGTTGTCGTGCAGGGCGACCCTGTGACGAATCGCGCCGTCGCACGAATCATGGGTTTGAAGCGCACATCCGGTTGCGCGGGACCTGGCCATGCAGGACGCTGTGCCCACCATGACCGACACCACACAAGCAAGACTGGCGTTCACCGAGCTGCTCGAGCGCCATCGCGGCATCGTGTACAAGGTCGCCAACGGCTACGCATGGCATGCGGACGACCGCGCCGAGTTGGCGCAGGAGATCGCCACCCAGCTGTGGCGAGCGTTTCCGGGATACGACCCGGCGCGGTCGTTCTCGACCTGGATGTATCGCGTCGCGCTGAACGTGGGGATCTCGCACCTGCGCCGCGATAGCCAGCGCCAGAATCACAGCGTACCCATCGACGACGAGCTTCATGACCTGGCCGACGCGTCCGCCGCGGACCCGGCGGAAAAGCACCAGCTGGGCCAGCTGCAGCGGGTGATCGCCGCACTGGATCCGCTCGATCGCGCGTTGATGCTGCTGTACCTGGAGGAGCGCAGCAATCGTGAAATCGGCGACATCCTCGGGCTGAGCGAGAGCAACGTCTCGACCAAGGTCAGCCGGTTGAAGCAGCGCATTCGCGAGCAGTTCTCGTGAAGCCTTGTCGCGCGCGTCTCGCCACGTTTTTCCATCGCCCTTTTCACCGACACCGCCCTCATGGAATCCAGCATGGAACTCGATGACCTCAAGCAAGCCTGGCAGGCACTCGATCGCAGGCTGGCACAAAACCACGCGCTGCAGTTCGAGGCTTTCCGCGAGCGGCGAGTCGGCAAGCTGAAGCGCCACCTTTCGATGTTGCGCTTTGGCCAGGTCCTGCAGATGCTGTTCGGCATCGTGGTGGTGCTGATCGCTATCGCCTTCTGGCGCAGCTACTGGCAGGAGCCGGCGATGCTGGCCACCGGCATCGTGATGCATGTCTATGGCGTGCTGGTGATCGCGGTCGGCGGGACGATCCAGGGGCGGATCAGTGCCATAGACCGCTCGCTGCCGGTGCTGGATATCCAGAAACGACTCGCCGCGCTGCGTCGGACCTACGTGGTTGGCGGCATGTGGGTGGGCCTGCCGTGGGCCTTGTTGTGGGTGCTGTGCGCGCTGATGCTGGCGCGAGCCACTGCGGGCGTAAACCTTTACGTCAGCGCGCCGATGTTCGTGTATCCCAGCCTGGTGGCTGGTGTGCTGATCCTGCTCGGCGCGCGCTGGTTCCATCGCTGGTCGCGACACCCGAGCCGCCCGCAGCTGGCGCAGCGGCTGGAAGACTCACTGACCGGCAGCAGCCTTCGCCGGGCGCAGGCCGAGCTCGACGACATCCAGCGCTTCGAAGCCGAATGACAGCGGCACGGCAACAGTCGCAAGCCGGCACGCAGTGCAACAACTTCGAACAATAGGGTCAGGTTCATTGCCCAGTTTCGTCACAGCGGACTGATTGTCTGCTCCGGTCGAGCGGACTACGGTCCGCACCAGCGCGGTGAACAGTACCGGCCAGACTCTTGGTCGAACTAATCCAGCCACTACATTCCGCTTCCAATGCAACCTTGCGCTCGAAATTGGCCACGCGGCGGCGCGACACGCCGAACACCCCGAAGAAGCCATCCCAGAAACTCCTGCCTTCGGCATCCTCGGAGGCTTCGTCGGCCCACTCGCGCGAGAGGCGCAGGCTGCGGTCCTTGATCTCGTTCCAGCTCAGCGGCATGGGGGGCTCGCGGTGCGCTTCACGGCTGGGCTTCCTCACCCG
>Ga0335395_10001856_pt1 | contig 13156 bp, 12 predicted proteins | sample MAT02_FD_205744 | JGI IMG/M metagenome (GOLD analysis project Ga0335395, IMG submission 205744) | Freshwater microbial communities from Lake Fryxell liftoff mats and glacier meltwater in Antarctica - MAT-02 (spades assembly) (version 2) ...
CGCTGGGAGCAAACACCCCTCTGCGGCTCACGTGACGCCATCGTCGAGGCGCTGGTCGGGGACTTCGGCTGGACGCTCATTGCGCGTGCTTGAGAACCCTGGAAAGACTTCGGGCCGGCGGTACTAGCCTACAGCACAGTGGCGGACGCCAATGATTTGTGTATGGACGATAGACTCGTCGGAATGGACAGGCGCTATTGCATTGACCATACGCGGTGATGCCAAGCGGCAGCGCGGCGAACTGGTGGTCACGATCGTGGGCGGCCGAACCGAAGATACAGCGCCGGGGCCAGGAACAGGTTGAGCGCCGTCGAGGTGACCAGCCCACCGAGGATGACGACGGCCATCGGGTGCTCGATCTCCTGGCCGGGCAGGTCGCCGCCGAGCGCGAGGGGGACCAGCGCGAGTCCGGTGGCCAGCGCTGTCATCAGGATCGGTGTCACGCGTTCGACGGCCCCTCGCAGGACCAGGGCCGGTCCGAAGGTCTCGCCCTCCTCGAGCTCGAGGTGGCGAAAGTGGCTGATCAACATGATGCCGTTGCGGGCGGCGATGCCGAGCACGGTCACGAGCCCGACCAGCGAGCCGAGCGACAGCACGCCGCCGGTCCACCACACGCCGGCGACCCCGCCGACGAGCGCGAACGGCAGCGTCGTGAAGACCAGCGCGGTGTGTCGCAGCGAGCGAAAGTCGATAAACAGCACGACGCCGATGCCGAGCAGCGCGACCAGCGAGAGGGCCAGCAGGCGCGCGCGGGCGGCCTGGCGGGCCGCGTATTCGCCGATGAATTCGGCGTGGTAACCGGGGCCGAGCGGGAGCGCGAGCGTGCGGGCCTCGACCTCACGGGCGACCTCGCCGAGGTCGCGTCCACGGACGTCACAGGTGATGTCGAGCTTACGCGACCCGCCCTCGCGCAGGACCACGTTGGGGGTGGCGGCGATCGTCACGTCGGCGACCTCGCCGAGGGTCGTCTCGCCGCCGATCGGGGCGGAGATCCGCAGGGCTCGGATGGCTGCGAGGTCGGCCCGCAGCGGCGCCGTGCCGACGACGACGACGTCGATCACGCGCTCGCCGCGGTAGACCTCGCCGACCTTGGTGCCGCGCACGAGGGTGGTCGCGGCCCGGCGCGCGTCGCCGGGGCCGAGCCCGAACGTCCGCGCGGCGTCCGGACGAAACCCGACCTCGATCTGTGGCACCAGCACCTGCGGCTCGATCTTCAGGTTGGTGACACCCTCGACCTCGGCGAGGGCGCGCCCGACCTCGGCGGCGCGGCGACGCAGTTCGTCCTGGTCCGGCCCGTACAGGCGCACGACCACGGCGCCGCCCGAGCCGCTGAGCACCTCCTTCATCTTCTCGCGCAGGTAGGTCTGAACGTCGCGATAGATGCCGGGGTAGCCGTCGACGACCTCACGGATGCGGGCCAGGGTGGGCCCATGCGCGGCGGCCGGGTCGAGGCTGATCCACAGCTCGGCGAAGTTGGGACCGACGACCTCGTCGGCGGCCTCGGCCCGGCCGATGTGGGCCCCGAAGTTGCGCACCCCGGGGATCGCCCGCAGCTCCGCGCTCGCGCGCACGGCCGTGCGTCGCACCGCCTCGAGGGAAGTGCCGGGCTTGGCGACCCAGTGCATCAGGAAGTCGTGCTCCTTGAACTCCGGCAGGAAGCCCTCTCCGAGCCACGGCACCGACGCCGCAGTGCCGGCGAGCAGCACCGTCACGGTCGCCATCGCCAGCCGCGGGCGTGCGAGCAGCGGCGCGAGCACGGGCGCGTAGACGCGGCGCAGGCCGCGGGCGAACGGGCTCTCGCGCCCCTCGGCGCCGCGCGGCAGCAGGAGCAGCGACAGCGCGGGGGTCAGCGTGACCGCGACGAGCATCGAGGCGAACACGGCGAGCACGTAGGCGAGCGCGAGCGGGCGGAAGAACGCGCCGGAGACCCCGTCGAGGAACAGGATCGGCAAGAACACGAGGATGACGATCGCGGTCGCGTAGACGACGGCGCTGCGAACCTCGAGCGAGGCGGCGAGCACGACCTGGAACGCGGAGGCGGGCGCGGCCTTGCGGCGGTTCTCGGCGAGCCGGCGCAGGATGTTCTCGACGTCGATGATCGCGTCGTCGACGACCTCGCCGAGCGCGATCACCAGCCCGGCGAGCACCATCGTGTTGATCATCGCGCCGGTCGCATGCAGCACGGCGATCGCGGCCAGCAGGGAGGTCGGGATCGCCAGGATGCTGATCGCCGCGGTGCGCAGGTTGAACAGGAAGCAGCCGAGGATGACGACGACCAGCCCGCAGCCGACCAGCAGCGCGTGCCCGAGGTTGGCGAGCGCCAGCTCGATGAAGGTCGCCGGGCGAAAGATGGTCGCGTCGATCTCGACCCCGGGCAGCGCCGGCGCGACCGCGGCGAGCGCCGCCTCGATGCCGCGCGTCACCGTGAGCGTGTTACCCCAGGGCTGCTTCTCGACGATGAGCAGCAGCCCGGGGCCGCCGTTGACCACCGCGTCGCCGATCGGTGGCGCGTGATCCTCGACGACGTCGGCGACGTCCGCGAGTCGCAGCGCCGCGCCGCCGCGCACCGCGACGACCACCTGCCCGAGCGTCGCTGCGTCGGTCGCGACCGGCAGATAATTGACGGGCAGGCGCTGATTCGGGGTGTCGACGAAGCCGCCGGCGCCGAGCTGGGCCGCGTCGCCAGCGGCGCGCAGGACCTCGTCGAGGCGCACGCCGTGCAGGCGCAGGCGCTCGGGGTCGACCTGGATCTGCAGTTGGCGGTCGCGCTGCCCCCAGATCGCCACGTTGGCGACGCCGGGCACCGCCATCAGGCGCGGCCGCAAGGTCCAGCGCACGCGGTCGGTCAGCTCCATCTGCGACAGCGACGGCGACGACACGCCGATCTTGAGCACGCGGCTGGTCGACGACAGCGGCGGCATCAACACCGGCGGGCGCGCGACCGCGGGAAGCTGCGGGGCGGCGCGGGTCAGGCGTTCCTGCACGAGCTGGCGCGCGGCCATGAGGTCGGTGCCATCGGCGAAGATGAGGACCACGGAGGACAGGCCGAGCACGGACTTCGAGCGCAGCGTCCGCAGCCACGGTGTGCCGGCGAGGGCGGCCTCGAGCGGCACCGACACCAGGCGCTCGACCTCGACGCTGGCGAGCCCGGGCGCCTCGGTCTGGATCTCGACCATGGGCGGCGCGAACTCGGGGAACACGTCGACCGGGGTGTCTTGGGCAAGCTGAACCCCGAGCACGATCAGCAGCGCCGCGGCGAGCACGACGATGTGACGCAGGCGCAGGCAGGCGGTGATCAGCGCCTGCATCGCTCAGTGCCCCGCCCCGAATTCGACGCCATACAGCTCGGCGGTCCCGTGGGTCACGACCTGTGCGCCGACCTCGGGGCCGCGGGCGAGCGCCGCGAGCTCGCCGCTGGTGGCGATCACCTCGACGCGGCGGCGCGCGAACTGCTGCGGGCCGACCTGCACGTAGACCCAGGCGCCGCCGCCGGTGTCGTGCACGATCGCCGAGCGCGGCACGACCAGTGACTCGCCCGCGTCGCGGGTCGGCAGCGTGATCGCTACGCGCTCGCCGAGCCGCAGCGCGCCCGGTCCGGGCAGCTCGAAGTAGAGATCGACGGTGCCGGCGAGCGGGTCGGAGACGGGCGGCCCGGCGACGGGTCGCGCGAGCACGGGGACGGCGTCACCGCTGAGCGGCGCGACCTCGGCGGGCCCCTCCGCGAGCACGGCGAGGTCCGCGGAGAGCATCGGCACGCGCACCCACGGCGCATCGGTGGTGACCAGCTCGAGCAGCGGAGCGCCGCCGCTGACCGCCTGGCCGTCCGCGACCTGGACCTGGCGGACGATCGCGGCGAAGGGGGCGCGCAGGACCGTGGCGACGTCGGAGGCGAGCGGGGTGCGCTCGATGATCCTCAGGCGGGCCTGCGCCGCGCCGAGCTCGGCGGACGCGACGTCGCGCTCGACGCGGGCGTCCTCTGCTGCGCGCTCGCTGCCGGCCCCGCTGGCGATCAGGCTCTCGGCTCGCTGGGCGCGGCTCTTGTTGGCGGTCAGGCGCACCTCGGCGGAGGCGACCCGGCTCAGCGCCTGGGCCCGCAGGTCGCGGTCGACCGCGGCGAGCGGGATGAGGCGGACGAGCGGCTGGCCGCGCGTGACCCGCGAGCCCGCGGGTGGGAGGCCGTCGACCGCCACTACCAGCCCCGGCACCGGGGCGGAGATCGTGACAGTGCGACCGGGTGGCGCGATGACTTCGCCCGGCACGCGTCGGGTGGTCGGCACGGCGCGACGCTCGACGCTGGCGAGCGTGATGCCGAGCCGCGCCTCGGCCTCGGGTGTGAGGGTCACGCTGGCGAGCGCGCCCTCGTCGGCGTGGGTCGAGGCGACCGCGGGCGGCGGTGGTGTGGCGCCGGGGGGCGCCCGATCGCAGGCGAGGCCGAGCGCGCACAGCAGGGCGACGAGCTCAGGGTGACGCGGTGACATCGGCGGTCCCTCCTGGCATGCGCGGCGCGGGGGTGACCCGGTGGCCGACGCTGCGTCCGAGCTGCGCGAGGGCGCGGCGCAGGTCGGCGCGCAGGTCGATCTCTCGCAGGCGCGCGTCCTGCAGCCGGCGCGTCGCGTCGAGCACGACCACGTAGGACTCGGAGCCCGCCTGAAAGCTGCTGGTCGCGGCGGCGACGCTGCGCTCGAGCGTCGGCAGCAGATCGCCGCGCCAGCGCGTGAGAGATTCGCGGGCTTGTCGGGCCTGTAGCTCGGCAGTCGCGACCTCGGCGACGATCGTTTGGCGCAGCGCCGCGTAGCGCCACATGGTCCGCTGCATCTCGGCCTTCGCGCGTCCGCGTCCGCCCGGGTTCCAGTTGAACACCGGCAGCTCGATCTGGTGGACGCCGATCGACGGGTGGAACCCCTGCGCGTCGAGCTGGCCGTCGACGCGCAGCAGCGCCTGAAAGATGCGGGCTCGCTCGAGCCCGAGACGCGCCCCGGCGGCCTCGACCGCCAGCTCCGCGGCGCGCAGGTCGGGGCGCGCAGCCAGGGCCTCGCGCACGAGCGTCGCGGTGTCCTGCGAGGTCGCCTGCTCCTGCGGGGCGACGATCTGCGTCGCGTCCGGGAGCGCCTCGCCGGCGACACCGAGCAGCAGCCGCAGGCGCAGGCGGGCGGCCTCGGCGTCGAGTTTCGCCCGCGCGACCATGTCCCCGGCGAGCAGCGCTTCGCCGTGGATCGCGTCGAACTCGAGGCGGCTGGCGTCGCCGGCATCGGCCCGGGCGCGGGCCAGCTGCTCGCTCGCGGTCCACAGCTTTTGCAGCTCCTCGCGCGCCCGTACCCGCTCACCGGCGGCCTGCGCGTCGGCGTGGGCGACCCGCACGTCGCGGATCAGGTCGAGCCCGGTCTGGACCAGCGAATGGGCGACCCGCTCGAGGTCCCGGCGCGCAGCTTTTACACGCGCCGGTCGCTGGACCAGCGCCGACAGCGGCACCAGCAGGTACCCGGCGAGCTGGTGCGGGCCCAGAGGGAACAGCATCGTCAACATCGGGTTGGGGAGCGTACCCGCCTCCGCGAGGTCGGCCCGCGCGGTCGAGAGCTGGGCGAGGTCGGCCTGAAAACCCGGGCTGTTCCACAAGGCCACCATGACCGCCTCGTCCTCGCTGAGCCCGTCCGTGAGCGAGACGCTGGCCGGGAACGCCGCGTCGCGCTCAGCCTGGTTCGGGCCGAGGACCGCACCGGGCACTCGCCCGGCGAGGTCGCGTGCGACCCAATCGCGGTCGAAATCGGAGCGCGCACAGGCCCCGGCGATCGCCAATGTCGCCGCCATCGTGATGCTCCGCCGGCTGCGCGATGGGAGGTTCATAACAGGCGGGGTGGCGAGGCTAGCTCAGACGAATTGCTGATATCAAGCCGAACATCCGCTCGCCCGCCGCACAGGCCGCTCAATCGGCGTCGTCCTTGCCGTCGTCCTTGCCGTCGTCCTCTTTCTCGTCCTCGACCGCGACGATCGATCCGTCGTTGGCATCGACATGGACCTCCTTGAGCGTCGCGCCGGCCTCGGCGGGCTGGATCTCGAACGAGTAGACCAGGCGGCCGTGCTCCTGCTCGAGCTCCTCCTCGACGACCTTGCCGGGGATCCGCCCGAGTGCGGTGCCGCGGGCGGTCTCGAGGCTGACCTTCGCCGTCGGCGCGGCCGCCTCGGTCTGTACTGGTGGCGCGGTGTCCGGGGATGGTTTGCAGCCAGGGGTCAGGGCAAGCGCGAGGACGACGATCCGACGGGTGTACATGGGTGCTCCGATCTCTTGTGGTTCATCGAGGCTCTGCCGCGGGATGCGACAGGCAGAGGTTGAAGACTGCGCCGCCGCCGGGCTCGCCCTCGACGTAGATCCGTCCGCCGTGGCCCTCGGCGACGCGGCGGGCGATCGCCAGGCCGAGGCCGAGGCCGACGCGTCGCCCCACGCGGTCGGCCTTCACCGCGTGGCCGCGGACGAAGGGGTGGAAGATCCGTTCGCGCTCGGCGAGGGGGACGCCGGGGCCCTCGTCCGATACGCGCAGCCGCAGTTGCCCGGGCTCCCCGATCGCCGCCACCCGCACCACGCGACCTGCCGGCGAGTGGGCGATCGCATTGGCGATGATGTTGCCGAGCGCGACCTCGATCAGCTCGCGGTCGATCCGCACCGTGAGGTCGGCCGCCGCGTCGACTTGCAGCGAGACGCCGGCCTGCGCCGCCTGGGAGGCGCAGCGCGCGACCGCAGCGTGCACGACCTCGAGGATCGGGACGACCTCGCTCAGCGGCGTCGTGCCTGCGCGTGTCAGTTGGAGCAGCGCCTCGACCAGGCGGGTCATGTGTTGCACCTCGGCGAGCGCGAGGTCGGTGACCGTCTCCCAGTCTTCGTTGCCACGCGGGCGCCGGCGGGCGATCTCCAGCGTGGTGGACAGCACCGCGAGCGGTGAGCGCAGCTCGTGCGACGCGTCGGCGGCGAACTGACGCTGGAGCGCCACGCCGTCCTCGAGGCGCCCGAACAGCCCGTTGAGCGCCACCGCCAGGGCGTCGAGCTCGTCACCGGCGGGCGACACGGGCAGGCGCTCGCGCAGGTTCTCGGTCGTCATGCGCGTCGCTGTGGCGATGACGGCGTCGACGCGGCGGACCACGCGGCGCACCAGGAAGCGGGCGGCAGCGACGGCGAGCAGCACCCCGATCGGTGCTGCGACCAGCATCGCCGCGGCGACCTGGGCGACGACTTCCCCTTCTTCGTCGTCCCCGTCGCCCTCTTCGCGCGCCTCCTGCTCCTCCGCGATCTGCAATACCAGCGCCGCGACCCCCGCGAACACCACCAGGCTCAGCGACGTGGACAGGCCGATCCAGCGACCGAGCGCCGCGCCGAGCGAGCCTCGCTGTCGCGGCCCGGTCATCGCTCCTCCACCCTCACTCGCAGCCCGACGCCACGCACGGTCTCGAGGGTCAACGCGGTGCCCACGAGCTTACGGCGCAGGCGGGCGAGGTGGACGTCGATCGCGTTGGTCCCCGGGTCGGTGGCGTAGCCGAACACCTCACGCAGGATGTCCCCACGTGGCACGACCTCGCTGCGCCGCCGCAGCAGGTACGCCAGCAACGCGTACTCGCGCGGCGAGAGCGGCACACGCTGGTCGGCGAACTGTGCCCCATGCTCGCTGTCGAGGGTCACCACGCCGTCGATCCGCGGCGACCAGCGCGGCCCCGCGGCGCGGCGGCACAGCGCCCGGATGCGGGCCAGCAGCTCGGCGAACGCGAACGGCTTGAGGAGATAGTCGTCGGCGCCGAGGTCGAGCGCCTGCACCCGCGCCTCGACGGCGTCGCGGGCGGTCAGCACCAGCACCGGCACGTGCGGCTGTCCGCTGCGCAGCTCGCGGAGCACGTCCATCCCGTCGCGATCGGGCAGGCCGAGGTCGAGCACGATCAGGTCGAGGTCGCCGCGGGCGGCTCGCTCGAGCGCCGCGCCGCCCTCCTCGGCCGACACCACCTCGATGCCCTCCTCCTGGAGACCCTGCGCCAGCGCGGCGACCAGCCGCTCGTTGTCTTCGATCAGCAGGACCCGCATGGCTCACCCGGCGCAGCCGACTGTAGCCGATCCTCCCCGGGCCCGCGCCGACCTCTCCATTAAGTTTTCATGACGTCCGCGCCGATCATTAAATCTTTATGACGACCGCCGCTCGCCGAATTTCCAGCGAAGTGCTGCCGTAGCCTGACCCGAGGAGTAACCATGAAAATTTCCACATGTCTTCTACTCGGCAGCATCACCCTCACGCTCGGCCTACTCGGATGCGACATCCAGAAGGACGACGCGGAGAACAACGACGGCAACGGCAAGTGCAACGTGGGCGACGACGACGGCGAGGAGAACGATGACGAGGCCGACGACGACGGCGAGGAGAACGACGACGAGGCCGACGACGACGGCGAGGAGAACGACGACGACTGCGGCGAGGACACCGAGGGCGAGGACTCGGAGGGCGAGGACACCGAGGGCGAGGACTCGGAGGGCGAGGACACCGAGGGCGAGGACTCGGAGGGCGAGGACTCGGAGGGCGAGGACTCGGAGGGCGAGGACACCGAGGGCGAGGACACCGAGGGCGAGGACACCGAGGGCGAGGACTCGGAGGGCGAGGACACGACCGGGGGCTGATCTTCAGTGACAGGCGCTCGAGCCTCAGGCGACGCGCAGGGCGGAGCGACCGAAACATCGGCCGCTCACGCGCTGTCACCCTCGAGAGCCTCCGTCCCGCGCGACCTTAATGAAATCGTAATACTTATGACACCGGTTTCGGCTTGGACGAGTCACGAATCTCGAGTATCTCCTTCCGGAGATCCGTCGCGTCCGACCGAGGACCGTCGCACGGTGCTCTGGAACCAGCAATCCATGTACTACCGTAAGCGCCTCCAAAGCAAGATGGCACTCCTTTGCGTCCTGGCCGGGGGGTGCGGCGACTCCAGCGCCGGCACCGACGAGGACTTTGGGGAGACGAGCACTATGTTGAGCGGGAGCCTCGGCGCACTCGGCGAGCTCAAGGCGACGGCCTCGTCGCTGGCGATCGAGAACAGCGGCGAGGTGTTGATCTACATGAGCTCGACGACGCTGACCTGCTCGCAGCTCATGGTGTCGCGCTGGCTGGGGGGCGTCGAGGCCGGCGCACAGGTGATCGAGCTCGTGGTGCCCTCGGATCGCGCGGTCGACACGGTGGCCGTCGAGCAGGGCGGCGCCGAGGTCAACTATGCGCTCGGCGGCCGATCATCGGCCTACGAGAAGTCCGCCGTCGCCGGGCACGTGACGTTCACGAAGGGCCTCCCCGGCCCGGTCGAGGGCACCTTCACCGCGAGCTTCGCCGATTCGGACGACAGCGTGAAGGGCCGCTTCCAGGCCGAGTTCTGCGCGGGCGGCCAGGGCTACTGATCAGGCGCACACGAAGGATCCACCATGACGAAGCATTCACAGAGAAGCGCGATTGTCCGGTCCGCAGCGGCCCTCTGCCTGCTCCTCGCCGCCTGCGGCGACACCAGCGTTGGCGACGAGTCCGCCTCGTCCTCAAGCGGCGGCGAGACTGGGCAAGATCCGCTCGACGCGTACCGCGGCACCGTGGAGCGCGGCCGGTACCTCGTCGATCACGTGCTGATGTGCGGAGTCTGTCATACGCCGACCGGCGCCGACGGCCAGCCGGACATGTCGCTTTACCTCGCAGGCAGTCGGTCCTACGATTTCACTGACGTTGACGGGACGATCATCACGGTCAACGCGGAGAACCTCACATCGCACAACCCGGAGGGCCTTGCCAGCTGGACCGACGACCAGATCCGCACCGCGCTGATCAAGGGCATCGACGACGAGCACATCGCCATCTACCCGATCATGCCCTACCCCGAATACTCGTTGTTGACGCCCGAGGACGTCGACTCGATCATTCAATATCTGCGGACTGTGCCGCCCAACGACAACGTCGTGGCTGCCGATTTCCCGCACTTCGACCAGGAGCCGCCGGCCCCGCCGGTCAAGGACGCGGACGTACCACGCACCACGTTGCTCGCCGACGATCCTGAATTCGCCGCGGCCGAGCGGGGGCGCTACATCGCCGCGACCGCGTGTCTCAACTGTCACACCGAGCAAATCACCCCCGATGTCCCCGATCTGAGCAAGGCCTTCGCCGGCGGCAAGATCTATACTTTCATTCGCGGCGCGCCAGAGCAGACCTCGGTGAACCTGACGCCTGACCCTACCGGGCTCGGCGACTGGAGCGTCGCCGACATCGAGGCCGCCCTCGCTACCAACCTGGAGAAGGGTACGAGCCGCGAGCTGTGCAACACCCACCCCGGCGGCCCCGACCGGCTCGGCGGAATGACCACCGCCGACCGCCACGACGTGGCGGTGTATCTCCACACCTTGCCGCCGGTGCCTAACGGACCGTTTACATGCGAGCCATGATCGGGTCGGGTCCTCGTGTCGCGATCCACTGGCTCGGCGCCATCGCGGTCTGCGTTGCGATCGGCTGCGACGGCGGGGCCGACAGCCCGCCGGGGACCTTCAGCGAGATCTACGACACGCTGTTCCCGCCGGCCACCAACGCGCGCTGTAACTTCTGCCACTCGATGCCGGCCAGCGACATCAGCAACGGCAACCTGAGCACGGGCATGGACCGGGACAGCGCTTACGCGGCGCTGGTCGGCCAGAAGTCGACCAGCAGCCGATGCGCCGGCAAGCCGTTGGTCGTCCCCCACGAGCCCGGAGCGAGCCTGTTCCTCGACAAGCTCGCGGCCAAGCCGACCTGCGGTGATCGAATGCCACTGGGGGGCATGGCGCTCTCGGACGACGAGCTGGAGCTGGTGCGCAGCTGGATCGCCGCCGGCGCGATAAACGATTGAGTCAGGAGGGTCCGTCATGCTGCCAGGGGCCGCGCGTCTCATCTCATTGGTCATGCTCGCCTCGCTCATCGGCTGCTCGCTGGACGCGGGCGACACCGCCGTCGGCACCAGCACCGGGATGGGCTTCGATCCCGCGGCCTGCGAGGTCCCCGAGCAGGGGCTGCCCGACGACGTGTTCTGCACCGGGCTGTACGTGGCGCACGACGTGACCCGGTACGCCGACGATGTCATGCCATACACGCCCGGCGTGACGCTGTGGAGCGACGGCGCCGAGAAGCAGCGGTTTCTATACTTGCCGCCGGGGACCGCGATCGACACGGGCAACATGGACGTCTGGAAGTTCCCGGTCGGCACCAAGAGCTGGAAGGAGTTTCGCGTCGACGGCGTGCTCGTCGAGACCCGGCTGTTCTGGAAGCGCGGAGCGACCAACTGGGTCTCGGGGACCTACATCTGGGACGAGGCCGGTGAGGCCCGCCTCAATGCATCCAAGCAGCCGGTGCTGCTGGCGAATGGGTACGAGATCCCGACCGCCAAGGATTGCGGTAAGTGCCACCATGGCGGAGCCGACAAGCTGCTGGGTGTCGAGGCGGTCGCGCTCGGCTTGCCGAACGCGCAGGGCGCGACGCTCACACGGCTGGCCGCCGACGGCCTGCTCACCGCCCCGCCCGCACGCACGACCATCGCGCTGCCGGAGGACGCAACCGGAAAGGCCGGCCCGGCGCTCGGATACCTCCACGCCAACTGCGGTATGCCCTGCCACTCGACCCGCGGCCTCGGCGACGAGACCGAGCTAGTGCTCCGCCTGCGTGCGGATGAATTCTGGCCCACCGATGCCGGGTCCGACCCGCCGCCGGTCGACGCGACGCTGACCGACACATACATCGCCACCGTGAACCAGCCCTCGACCACGGCGTCGGTGACGCAGCGGTTCCCGGACGCGCTGCGCATCACTCCCGGCGCGCACGAGCAGAGCCTGGTGTGGCTGATGTCGCACCGGCGCGACGACTATCAGATGCCGCCGCTGGTGAGCCACAAGGTCGATGAGCCGGGCACCCAGGCTCTCGGCGAGTGGATCGACGCGCTGCCGTGACGGCCCGCTGGACGAATGCATGCGATGCTGGGGCTGCTCGCGGGCGCGAGCGCTCGCCGCCGGCTGTCACCTGCCAGCGGTCTCACGTCACAGGCCGCGCAGGAGTGCGAGGGCGCGGCGGGGCGCGCGCCGACAAGCTCCTTGCACGGTTGTGTGCCCTCGTACCTCCACCGGGTTTTCACATGACCAGGTACTTCGGCGTGTTCGCAAATCGCCATCATCTTCGCCCTCGCATCATTCCACCCTTCGCCGTCCCGACGCCCGGGCAGCTCCCGCTCGGCCTCGCGGACTGCGCGAACCACAAGTCCGGCGACGCCACGGACTCCTCGCCGCGTCCGCGACGCATCGGTTGGGCCAAGCTCCTCGCCCGCGCGTTCGCCATCGACGTCACCGTCTGTCGCAAGTGCGGCGGCCGCATGCGCATCCTCGAGGTCGTCGAAACCGCCGACGACATCGCTCGCGTCCTCCACGGCGCACGGCCGCCACCCCGGCCCCATCCTCCCCCACAGCTCTTGTTGTTCCCCGGCTGACCGCGCGCTCCGGCGTAGCGAAGGTCCCTGCATGTCGCTCGCTCGCCCGAGGCAGTCGCGGATATCTCCTCGGGGTTCTCACATCGTGCAATACGCTCAAGAATTCGACGACGAGACCAGCCCGACAGCCGCGCTCTGGGTCCACCACACGACCGCATCCGTGGACGCTGGTCCAGCGGGTACTCTGCCCGCCGGAAAAATTACCGCCTGAAACTTCTTAAGCGCCACATCCGAGTGGATAAACTCTTTCCTGCCGCGGCAACTGCGCGGTCGGAAAACCTCTCCAGACATGCTAATGATGCTAAATGACTCTGGTTCGTCCTGCTACGATGCTGGCTGTCGCGCTCGTCGGGTGCGGACCGCACTCTGCCGTTGGCACGCAAGAAGGCAGTGATTTCACTGGTACGCTCACATCTGGCCCTGTGACGGAGACGTTTACAGCAACGACCGCGATGCCTGACGGAACGACAACGGCTGATGTTCCTACGTCGGGCAGTGCGCCTGACCTGGGGGCCATGTCGTCAGACACCGTCACGACGGGCTCGTCATCCTCCGGGGAGGCGACTGCTGAGTCCTCGGGTGGTGATATTGTACGTGAATGCGATAACTTTCTACAGGATTGCAGAGAAGGGGAGAAGTGTAGCCCATGGGCGGATCGTGATGGCGTCTG
>Ga0335395_10001857_pt1 | contig 13153 bp, 10 predicted proteins | sample MAT02_FD_205744 | JGI IMG/M metagenome (GOLD analysis project Ga0335395, IMG submission 205744) | Freshwater microbial communities from Lake Fryxell liftoff mats and glacier meltwater in Antarctica - MAT-02 (spades assembly) (version 2) ...
GAGCGCTTGCTTGAGTGATTCTCCGGGATCGACGCCGCCTTGCGGAAATTGCCAGGCCCCGGGGATGGTGGCGCGTTCACAGATCAGGAGATTTCCATCTGAGTTCACCACCAGTGCGGCGACGTTTTGGCGATACCTAACCACGCGCAGAGAATGAACTTATCGCTAGAACCTGACAATCATTAAGTTTTCCTAACCATTCAAATCGCATACTGGCCAAGCCCTAAAAACCATGCCAAGCTCGCCGCATGTTAAAGAAGTTCATCCTGACTCTGGCGGCGCTGTTGATCGTGGGACCGGCAGTGGCATTTGCTCAAGACGAAGCCCCGCCCACACAATCAACTGCGGATACGCCGGGCTCCGATCGCTTCTGGCAAGCGACGCTGGATGGCGGTCACTACATGGTGGCGCTGGATCGGATCACCGCAGTGAGCCGCCACCGCTATGTGCTGGACGGTGCGCTCATCGTGGATGAGGTGACGGTAGATACCCATGGCCAGGCTCTTGCGCGGTTCTATTTCATTCAGCCCGTCACGGCTGCCACAGCTCCAAATGCGGCCAGCAATGCAGTGGAACGCGGTAAGGAATTGCTTGATCTAGCGGCGGAGAGAGTAGGAATCGACATTCAGAACATGGTGATCAAGAAATATCCTGTGACCTCCCACGCCAAGTCGGTAGAATATAGAATCCTCTCAGAAGAGGACCTAACCAGTCTTTACGATAGTGTGAAAACTTCTTGGGAAAATGGCCGTGGCAGGAAGTTTTCAACCAAAAAATAAGATCTAGCATTACTGTTACAGCACCCTTTGACCATTATGAGTTCATTTGAAAATAAAGTAAAAGAAGCACTCGCGAATCCGCAGAACCAAGGAGAAATCCAAGACGCGGATGCAGTCGGCACCGTCGGCTCGCCCGAGTGTGGGGACATGCTGCGGATGTGGCTGAAATTTACCGAGAAGGACGGCCAGCGCGTGATTGATCGGGCATCATTCCAAGCCTTCGGCTGCCAAACGGCCATCGCCGTGGCCTCGATGGCCACCGAGCTGCTGCGCGGCAAAACCGCCGCTGAAGCCCGCCACCTGAGTGCCCAGGATCTCACGGGGAATCTCGGTCCGCTGCCGCCGATGAAGATTCACTGCGGCCAGCTTGTGGAAGGCGCGCTCAGGAATGCGCTGGAAAACGATGCCTCATCCACCCCGCAGGAGACGATTGCCGGGCTCTCCACCGCGCCGACATTGGCATCTAGTCTGCATCGGAAAGCGGGTGGCACTTTGCGGATCGTGCCGATTGACTGAATGTTTTAAATTAGACTGCTGAAAGAGAACAGATCTCCCAGCCGTTTCATTTCCAAGCCCCAATTTTATTTGTGTTAGAACTCAAGGAAGTCTCATTCACCATCCGCAAAGACGGCGGGGATGTCCCGCTTGTGGACCAGGTGTCCATCGCCGTGCCGAAAGGTCACTTCATGGCCATCGTCGGCCCATCCGGGTGCGGGAAGACGACCTTGCTGAAGACCATCGCGGGCCTCAATCCAGAGTCTGGCGGGGCCTTGTTCTGGGATGGGCGGAATCTCGCGAAAGACGGAGATTTTTTACCTTCGGAAATTGGTTACGTGCCGCAATTTTCCATCGCCTACGATGCTCTCAGCGTGGACGAATCCGTGGAGGCCGCCACGCGCCTACGGGTACGCTCGGGCAGCACCGCAGATCTGGATCAACGGATCGACCGGGTTTTAGAAGAAACCGGCCTGAGCCCGATCAGTGACCGGCGGGTGAAAGTCCTCTCGGGCGGCCAGAAGCGTCGCCTCGGCTTGGCGATGGAGTTGGTCTCGGACCCGAAAGTTTTACTCTGCGATGAGGTGACGTCCGGGCTCGATCCACGTTCGGAGCGCGAGATTGTAAAATTGCTCCATGATATTTCCCGCAAGGATGGCAGGATCGTGCTCTCGGTCACTCATTCCCTTGCGCACTTGGAGCTCTACGATTCGGTGTTGGTACTGCATGAGGGCAGGGTGGCATTCCATGGTCCGCCGCAAAAATTGACCCACTACTTCTCGGTGAGCGATACGGAGGAGGTCTATCCCCGCCTCGCCGCCCAGCCGTCCGAGCGCTGGCAGAGCTCGTGGGAAAAGCATCGCGATTCCTATCAGAAAATGATGGATGCCACGCGGGATTCGCTCATCGCATCAAGAGATCTTCAGCTGGCGGAAGACCCACCTGAGGGCACGAAATCCTCGGCAGACGAAGTCCGGCTGCCGGGATTTTTGAGTCAGTTCGCCACCTTGCTCTCGCGGCGGTGGCGGATATTTTTCCGGGATCGCGGCCAGGTGTTTTTACAATTGGCCATCATTCTATGCTTTCCCATTTTGGTGACGATTTTCAGCGACAAGGCATCTGGAAATATTCGCCGCTACTCAGACACCCGGGCTGCGGATATGGCGGCGATGGTCCAAGAAGAGCAAAGCGTGCGCTCGGATCAAGCCAAGGTGGGCTCCGCGATTTCTGGAATCATCATGTTCCAAGTTGTGCTGCTTTCGCTGATGGGATCGAACAATTCTGCCCGGGAAATCGCTGGCGAGCGGCCGATTTATGAGAAGGAGAAATTTGGCGGCTTGAGGCCCACGGCCTATCTCGCCTCAAAAGTGGCATTCCTCGCCTGCCTCGTGATCACGCAATCTCTGTGGATGGCCTTCTTCGTCAATTTCTTCGGCGCTTTCCGCGGTGATTTCCTCCAGCACGCGGGATTTCTACTCCTCATTAACGCGGCGATGACGGCCATTTGCCTCGCGATTTCATCCCTCATGCGCACTGCGGAACAAGCTTCATTGCTCTCGATTTACCTCGTCGGATTCCAGTTGCCACTCTCTGGTGCGGTGTTGGCCTTGCCGGAAAATATCGAGGTCTTCACCCGCCCATTCATCTCCGCCTACTGGGCGTGGTCCGGCTCCGTGGAGGCCCTTCAGACACAAGTCCACGATGCCGTAAAATCCGTGATCGATACCGGGCTCTCCCCTCAATCCGCCTGCCTTTACACCCTCGCCGCCCACATCGCAGTCGCCATGATCGCCGCTTGGGCCGGCGTGCGCAGGCCGCAGTGGGATTGAGCGCATTTTAGATCTCGATCTTAACACTCTCATGCTCTAGGGTCAGTCCGATCTCAATTTACATTCACCATGGCACGCCGCGCTAGCTCCAGTCTCCACCCCGGAATCATTCTCGGCACGATCGCCGTCATCGTCGTGCTGGTCATCGCGGGGAAAACATTTCTCGGGAAAAAATCTTCAAGCTTTGGAGAAATGCCCACCTTGCAAATGGATGATTTACTCGAAAACGGCAATAGCCTGCGCGGCAACGAATACATCATCAAAGGCGAGATCGATGAGAAACTCCAGTGGACCACGGATCGCGGCCAGCTCGTCAGCGTGCGGGTGGAATCTCCCGGTGGTGATCAATTTGTAGGTATTGAGATTCCGCCGGAGTATAGTAAGCTCAATATTGATACGAAGCAGAAGTATGTCTTCCGGGTGAAGTTCAAGCAAGGCGGCATTGCCGTGGCCACTGGAGTTGATCGCCTTTAATAATATCTAACAAATTTATGAAATCCAGCCTGATCCTCCCGCTCTGTTTCGCCACGCTCGCCCATGGCCAAGTTTACACCGCGCCCCCCGCTGGTGAGCCTGCCCCTCAATCTGCCACGCCCACGGATAGCGGCCCCGGTGCGCAGAAGTCGCAGCCTGCTGCTGGCCCACTTGGGAATGAGATCCCGATGCTAGACCCCACTGCGGAGACCATCACCGTAGGCGGGGTGGCCATCCCATTAGGCGACAATCGCTTGCTCAAAGCTCGTTTTGAAAAATACCTCAGCCAGCCACCGGAAAGCAGTGAAGCAGCGGCAAACTACCGCGCAACAATTGAAGAAATCCTCAACACCATTTCTCCACTGAGGGGCAAGCCACCCGATCTCTACGCTGCTTTTAAATTGCTCCCATCCGCCTCTGCATACCCTGGCGATGCCAATCTCTGCGGCACTCTCGCAGAGTCCATCTACATGGCCATGCTCTCCAAGCAAGACGTCAATGGACTCAAAAAACTCAACGCCTCCATCGAGCAAGAAAAATCCGCCATCATCGCAGAGGGCGACTGGGCCGCACGCCATGAACAAGGTAAAGCGCTCAAAGGCACACAAACCGCGCAACCTGAGGGTAATGACGGAAGACCCGCAGCCGCCTCCGGCCAAACACCCGGTGCTGGCACTAACTCCCTAAGATACGCCAACACCCTCCGCCGCATTGCGGAAATCGAAGTCTTGAAAAAGGCCAACATTGTCCGCACCGAAGCCCAGACCCTCCAGACCAAGGCGCAATACCAAGTCAGCATGATTCAATGGTTCGTCCAGCGCCGCTTCGAGCACGTCTTGATGGCCGCCCGCTTTTACAACCAAATTTGGAAAGATGGTGATGCCACCCTCCGCATCGATAAGGACTCGGATGTGGCCAAACTTTTTTCCCAGTCCGTAGGTGTGAGCCCCACCGTTGCCTCGCTTGATGCACTTTCAAATGAAGCCATCCGGGAAGTCGCTAAATACGTCGAAGCCTTCGATCTGATGCTCTCGCGCGGCGAGCTTCACTCCGCCTCCCAGCGGCTGATGGAAGCCTACGCCCTTGGCGAATATCTGGCCCCCGTCGCCACTCTTTCTTACGAGAAAAAGCAACGCATCGCCAGCTACTTCCGTGATCTCAATGAACTCTACGGCACCCTCCAAGCCCGTGATTATACGAAGACCAAAGAACTCGCAGAGCGGCTCAAAGCCGCGGCTAAAGACTTCCCCTCCTCCAAGGTGGATAGCGCAATCGCAGGCTACACCCTCGCTTCAGATCTCGCCATCGAGGAGGCCAAGGCCCACCTCTTCGCCCGCGAAAGTGATAAAGCCGCCGAGAAAATTAAGTCCGCCGCAGAGATCTGGCCCACCAATCCCAAGCTCACCGAGTTCCGCAGTCTCGTCAGCCAATCCGGTGGCCTCGTCGCCGTCCGCAATGACTTTGATCGCCTGCTCAGCGAGGGGAATTTCCGTGAAATCGCCAAGCGCCAATACGAAATCGCGCCATCCATCCAAGGCGACGCCACCCGCCAAGATGCCTTCAAGCAGGTCATGGAAAATCTCACCAAGATCGAGGCCGCCATTGGCAAAGCAGGGGAGTTTAGTAAAATGAATCAAAACTATGCCGCGTGGGAACAACTCGCCGAGCTCCGTGAACAATTCCCGGATGACCCGAAGCTTGGCCGCGAAATGGAACTTCTGTCCGGTAAAGTTGCCGACTTCACCCTAGCCCTCGATAAGGCCCGCCAATTTGAAAACCGCAACCCCAAGCAAGCAGGCTCCGCCCTCTCATGGTATCTAAAGGCACGCAGCATTTATCCTCAAAGTAATCTCGCAGAAACCGGCTCCAAGCGCATCATCAACGAGATACTTCCACCCGATGATGCTGGAGCAGCAGATGATACAAGCGCTACGGAGAATTGATCCTAAACAGATTAGCTGATACTATATGAAGCTTCTACTTATTGGTCACGGCTACCTCGGACAAGCGATCACCTGCGAGTTTCGCCAGCATGGCTGGGAGGTCACCGCCACCACACTTTCGGGTAGCGATGGCACCCAAGCGTGCGACGTAGGGAATCCCGCCGATCTCACGCATCTGATAACTCCCGATTTCATCGTCCATTGCGCAGCCTCTGGCCGCGGCGGTGCGGAAGCGTATCAGAAAGTCTATGTCGATGGTGCTCGGAATCTAACAGAGAGATTTCCCGGCACGCCGTTGCTTTTTACCTCCAGCACCTCGGTTTACGCCCAGACAGATGGTTCCATAGTGACGGAAAGTAGCCCCGCCATCCCAGATAGAGAGACCGGCAGCTTATTAATAGAAGCCGAGAAAATCACACTAGCGGCAGGTGGCATCGTTACCCGGCTGTCTGGTATCTACGGCCCGTCCCGTAGTATGATTCTGAAAAAATTCCTCAACGGCGAAGCCATCATCGAGGAAGACGGGCGGCGCTTTCTCAATCAAATCCACCGCGATGATGCGGCACGTGCGATTTTTCATCTAGCAACTACCGGAGTGAGTTCGGAAATCTTCAACCTTAGTGATTCCACTCCGCTCACACAACTCGGATGTTATCAGAAGTTGAGCGAACTTTTCCACCTACCACTGCCACCCTCAGGCCCGCGCGATCTGGATCGCAAGCGTGGCTGGACACATAAGCAGGTATCGAATCATAAGTTATGCCATAGCGGTTGGGCACCGCAGTTTCCGTCGTTTCTCGATGCCGCGCCGCTTATTCGGTCCACATTGTAGGTTGTTTTATCAAGGAACAAACAATACTTTGCCCGAGCGCTCTGCGGCATCTAGTCGAGCTAGCGCCGCCTGATAGTCTGCTAGCGGAAACGTAGAATCCACCTTCTGTATTAATTTGCCTGCGGCCACACGGCTTGCGAGATTACCATAGACCTCATGCACTTCTGCGAGTGGAGTATTTTCCAACCAGCGGCTCACCCACAGCCCACACACCCGGATATCGCGGAAAATCAGCAAGCCATTCGGAATCGTCACGGGCTTCCGCCCCATCGCGCCATAGCTGATATGGCTGCCACTTTCACGCAAAAGTTTCATCAAGCGCAAGGCGCTCTCGCCTCCCACCGCGTTGAATGCGAGCGCGGCATTTGCACCTCCGAGCACTTCTTTCGCAGCTAGAAAACCCTTATCATCATCGAGGAATACATAGTCTGCACCTAGTTCGCGCAGTTCGTTAAAAAGCTCCTCGCGCCGGACGAATGAAATGGTGCGGATCCCTAAATCCCGCGCGAGTTGAATGACGCAGCGGCCCACTGCGGAGTTACCTACATTCTGCACAATCCACTCACCTTTCTGCAAGTCGCCATAGCCGTATAGTAATCGCCACGCCGTCGCCGGATTCACTTTGAGCATCGCGGCTTGGAGTGGATCAAAGCCCGCTGGAAGTTTGAAAAGGCAATCCGCCGGCACGGTGGCATGGCTCGCCCATGTTGCTGCGCGGCGGAGAAAAATCACTAAATCGCCATTTTCAAAATCCGTTGAATTTCCATTTTCCACCACCCCGCAGCCTTCAATACCTGGCGTGGCGGGCAGGGTAAGCTTCACGCCATAGGTTCCTTCGATCGTGTTGAGATCTGCCGGGTTGATCGGAGCTGCTAGAATGCGGACGAGCACATTGCCTGCGGCGGGAGCATCGGAAATCAGGGCCAGCGTTTCCAATTCTAGGACTTCCGAAGGTTTTCCCAAGATCTTGAAAATTAACTCCTTAGTGTGAGAGATCGAATCACCGTCATGCATTGGAACATACTGCCACAATTCTCCCACCTGCCAAGCCATAAGAACACCACACCCACAAGGAGCGGCGGAACGCGTCCGCCGATGTCCATGAACTGCCAATGAGGTGAAGCAAGCTGCGTTCCATTGTCTCCCCATGGACATGGGCGAACGCGTTTCGCCCCTCCTTGATCACATTCGTTTCAGAAGCCACACCCCAAGGAGCGGCGGAACGCGTCCGCCGATGTCCATGAATTGCCAATGAGATGAAGCCAGCTGCGTTCCATTGTCACCCCATGGGCATGGGCGAACGCGTTTCGCCCCTCCTTGATCACATTCGTTTCAGAAGCCACACCCCAAGGAGCGGCGGAACGTGTCCGCCGAGGTCCATGAATAGCCAATGAAGAGTGCATCTGCGCTTCTCATTGTCACCCCATGGGCATGGGCGAACACGTTTCGCCCCTCCTTGCATCACGAGAGTAACTTTTTTACCCATGGAGCTTCATACAACACAAAGCCCGCATCGAGTTTCGCCTTTTTCGGGTTATTGCGTATATATCGCGAAACATTGATGAAATGATCCCAATCACGTATCAACCGATCAAAATAATCCTTTTGCCAGAATGAGCCGGTCCTTCCTGCAATCTTGTTAATTCTCGTCGCACTAAACCGCTTCCATCCTGCAACCATTCGAGAAATTTCCTGACCACTATTTAGCGAAATCAGCAAATGCACATGATTGGGCATAATCACCCACGAGTGAAGAAGGTAATCATCGGGGGAACCGTGCTCAAGAATTTCAGATAGTATAGCAGCGATCAAGGGATCCCCCAGCAAGCACGATCCGCGACCCTCGTCCATCCATCGGTCAAAGCGTGATGAGAACTGAGTGTGATATACCATTTCGATTTCGGGCGACCAAGGTTTCGGATTTTTCAGCATCCACGCATCGCGCTCTCTTCGCCAATGAGTAAGCAATTCTGATGGAATTGAATCGGTCATGCGGAACGTAATGAAACAAGCTCCACGATCTTGCTGCCAATGAGGCAACCGATTTTGAAACCTTACGATCTCATCGATATCACTGAGAAATCTCAAGTTTGGATAGGATGATGACTCGGACTCCATCGTTTCAAGAATCACAACAAACTCCGATAACTTGTCAACCCACAAGGAGCGGCGGAACGCGTCCGCCCATGTCCATGAACTGCCAATGAGATGAAGCAAGCTGCTTTCCATTGTCACCCCATGGGCATGGGCGAACACGTTTCGCCCCTCCTTGATCACATTCGTTTTAGAAACCACACCCCAAGGAGCGGCGGAACGCGTCCGCCGATGTCCATGAACTGCCAGTGAGATGAAGCCAGCTGCTTTCCATTGTCTCCCCATGGGCATGGGCGAACATGTTTCGCCCCTGCTTGCATCACATTCGTTTCAGAAACCACACCCCAAGGAGCGGCGGAACGCGTCCGCCGATGTCCATGAACTGCCAATGAGGTGAAGCAAGCTGCTTTCCATTGTCTCCCCATGGGCATGGGCGAACACGTTTCGCCCTCCTTAATATTTCTGAGCGCTCTAGATTTTCGCTTGATTTCTACGCTAAGTGAATCAATCTTCCGTACCTGAAAAATTCGCTATGCATCTGGTTCTTGGTCTTCGGCATCATCGCCGGGCTGAACTTGCGGGTTTTTGCCACGCCTAGTGGCTGCACATCGATTCGTTCCGAGGCGGAATGCCATTCATGTGAAAATGAAGAAGCTCCACCAACAGATAGCCAATCTAGCGATGACGAACGTCGCGGTCCCATCGGCCATCACCATCACGGCTGCTGCATTCATGTGCTGCCCCTGACCATGGACCGGGACTCAACAATTGTTCTATTGGTGCCAGTGTGCCTATCGCAGCACTTACGCCCTGAAAGCGAAGTGGCACCAGATTCGCCGTTTTTAAGTTCGGAAAAGCCCCCATTGATCTGAGCGCCCTCGTTTCGCGCTCCCTCGTGCCCACTCAGGCCGATGTCACTTCTTAGCCCGCATTTTTTGGGCTTCAACGATCAATGCCACCGGTGGCTTGCCGGTTTTTTCCCAAACTTAAATTCACGAACCATGTTGTTTCCCTATCTCCGTGTGGTGATGGCTTGTGCCCTCATCGCCGCACCTCTCCATGCAGAGTCGTCACTCGTCGTCACCCTCGCTTCGGTGCGAGACCGCGTGCGCTCGCAAAACCCCGATCTCGCCGCCGCCCGCCTCCGCATCCAGGAGGCGCTCGGCCGCATGAACCAGTCCGGTCGCCTCGCGAATCCGGAACTCGAAACCTCGCTCGAACACAACCCGCGCTTTCGCGAGGGGAAATTCGAAGTCGGTATCTCCCAACGCTTTCCCCTAACCAACCGGCTGCGATTGGAAAAGGATGTTTCACTCACTGAGCTGAAATCCTCCGAGGCCGAAGTCCGCGAGGTGGAACGCCAGCTTGTAGGCGAGGCGCGTGGGGCGGTGGTGAAAATCCTCGCCGCCCGCAAACGCCGCGAACTCCTTAGTGAGCAATCCGGTATCTCCAGCGAGTTCGCGAAATCACTCGCCGATATCGCCGCGAAGGGCGAAGGCTCGCCGCTCGATGCCGGCCAGGCGAAACTTGAAGCCGCCAGCCTCGCCATGGAAATGCGCCAACTCAATGCGGGTGAAACCGCGCTCATCGGAGAGCTCAAGCCATTGTTAGGAATGCGGCCCGGGGAATCGTTGAATGTAAGCGGAAATCTCCCCGAGCCGGTTCTTCCCTCGAACGCCGCAGATCCCTCGCGGCGGCCGGATTTCCAAGTCGCGAAACTCGATGCTCTCGCCGCTGCCCAAGGGGTAGCTCTCGAACAAGCCCGCCGTTACGATGACGTGGAAGGCGGATTCTTCGCCGCAGCCGAGCGCGCCGAGGACGCGCCCGATGGCTATCAAAACGAGGCCATCCTCGGCCTCCGTTTCAAGATCGCGCTACCATTCTGGAACAAGAACGAAGGCGCGATCCAAGAAGCTCAAGCGAAGCAAACCCGGAAAGAAAAAGAAGCGATCGCCCTCAGCCGCCATATTCGGCTCGAAGCAGAAGCGGCGCGCGCCGAGATGCAAGAATGGGCAAAAATGATCCGCGAGATAAACGAAACCTTACTCCCCCTCGCCGATGAACAATCAAAATTCGCCGAGGAAACCTTCCGCAATGGCCAAGGCGAAATCCAATCCGTCCTCCGCTCCCGCGAGAAACGCCTGCAACTCGCCGCCGCCCGGCTCGATGCGCTGCGCGAATTTCACCTCGCCCGCGTCCGTCACGAGACCGCCCTCGCCAATCCTTAAACCAACTTTGTTAGAAAACATGAAACCATTTATTACCATCCTCGCAGCCCTGCTGCTACCCCACGCCGCCTTCTCTGCCACCGCAGTCGAGCCGGTCATCCTCACCGAACAGGGCGTCAAAAACCTCGGCATCGAAACCATCGTGGTCGAAGAATCCGACTTCGAAAAGACCACCTTCGCCCTCGGACGCGCGGAAGCAATTCCAGAAAATCGCTCGGTTCTCAGCAGCCGGATTTCCGGTCGCGTTATTGAAAATCGTCTCAAATACGGCGCTCACGTCGAGAAAGGCGAAAAACTGATCCTGCTGGAAAGCCGTCAGCCCGGCGATCCACCGCCTGAGATCTGGCTCACCGCCCCCGCAAGCGGCACGATCATTTCGATGAATACCTCGCTTGGTTCTCCCGTGGAACCGAGTGATTCACTCGCAGAAATCGCCGACCTCAGCACCCTCTATTTCATCGCTACCGTGCCACAAGCCACCGCCGGAAAGATCGGACAACATACCCGAGCCAAGATTCATTTTCCGATCCGCCCGCAAAAAGATTACACCGCCACCCTGCTGAGAGACGTCCCTTCTCCGCGCTCAGACCCAGCCTACACACTTGGCCGCTCAAAAGACAAGGAAGGCCCGGATCTCAACAATGCCGGCGTGATCTTCACCATCGAAAACCCCGACAACCAACTCCGCCCCGGCATGAATGCCGAATGCACGATCATCATGGAAAATCGCGAAGGCGTTGTCAGCATACCGCGGGAAGCGCTCCAGGGCAGCCCGTCGAGCCGCCATGTCTATGTGAAACACATGACCATCCCCAACGCCTTCGACCGCGTGAACGTCCAAACCGGAATGTCCAGCAACGACCGCGTCGAAATCCTCGACGGACTCTTCCCCGGCGACGAGGTCGTCACCCGCGGCTCCTACTCGCTCGGCTTCGCCGGTGGCGGCAGCGGCATGTCGCTCAAGGAAGCGCTCGATGCCGCCCACGGCCATGAGCACAACGATGACGGTTCGGAAAAATCCTCCGAAGAGGGGCAATCCAAAGACGCAGCAGCAGGCGATAGCCATGACCACGGCCCTCACGGCACCAGCACTCGAGAAATCATCTTCATGATTTCCACCGCCATCCTCGCCATCCTGCTGCTCGTCGTCTCCATGAGCCGCCGTCAGCCGGCCGACGAAAACACCGAGCTTTCCTAACGCCATGCTGAACTATCTCATCCGCTGGTCGCTGCGAAACCGCACCATCATCCTCTGTCTAGCCGTCCTGATTCTTGTCCTCGGCGTCAAGACCGGGCGCGAACTCCCCGTGGAGGTCCTACCCGATCTCACGAAACCGACCGTTACCATCCTAACAGAAGTCCCCGGCCTGGCCCCCGAAGAAGTCGAGGCCCTGGTCACCCAGCCCATCGAATACGCGCTGATGGGCGTCACCGGACTCACCCGCCTCCGCTCCACTTCAGACATCGCACTCTCACTCGTGTTCGTCGAGTTCGAGTGGGGAACCAATATCTATCAAGCCCGGCAATTCGTCCAAGAGCGCTTGCAAGTCGCTCGCGAGTCCCTGCCGCCGGACACCCAGCCCTACCTCACTCCCGTCGCTTCGTTAATGGGTGAGGTGTTGCTCATCGGTGTAAAAAGCAATGACGGCAAAACCGCGCCGATGGACGTGCGCACCATCGCGGACTGGACCATCCGCACCCGCCTTCAAGCCATCCCCGGCGTCGCCGAAGTGCTCAACATGGGCGGCGGCGTGAAGCAAATGCAGGTCCAGCCCGACCTCTGGCGGATGCAGGCGAACGGCGTGACCATCGAGGAACTCGAGCAGGCCACCCGCGAAGCCGCCACCAATACCACCGGCGGCTTCATCGATAGCGGCCCGCAGGAAATCATGGTGCGCAACCTCGCCATGAGCACCGAGCTCGAAGACATCGCGCGGACGGTCATCAAAATATCCAATGGCCGCTCCATCGCCATCTCCGATGTCGCCAAAGTCGTCTGGTCCATCGAGCCGAAACGTGGCGAAGCCGCCGTCAATGGCAGTCCCGGCGTGATCATGAGCGTCGTTAAATCACCGGGATTTGATACCATCGCTCTATCAGAAAAAATCGAGGCCGCGATTGCACAACTCCAGCCCTCATTGCCCGCAGGCGTGGAGGCCATCGTGCTTTTCCGCCAGCGCGATTTCATCGACAGCGCCATCGGCAACCTGAACCGAGCCATCATCGAGGGCGCGGTCATGGTTACCGTGGTGTTGCTGCTTTTCCTGCTGAGTTTCCGCACCACTTTCATCACCCTGATGGCGATGCCGCTGAGCTTCGCGGTGACATTGCTCACGTTCCAATGGCTCGGGCTCAGCGTGAACAGCATGACCCTCGGTGGTCTTGCCGTGGCCATCGGCATGGTCGTCGATGACGCCATTGTGGATGTGGAAAACGTGTTCCGCCGCCTCCGTGAAAATGCCCGCCTCAAGGAACCCTT
>Ga0335395_10001858_pt1 | contig 13152 bp, 11 predicted proteins | sample MAT02_FD_205744 | JGI IMG/M metagenome (GOLD analysis project Ga0335395, IMG submission 205744) | Freshwater microbial communities from Lake Fryxell liftoff mats and glacier meltwater in Antarctica - MAT-02 (spades assembly) (version 2) ...
CGGGGTGTTAATGTTTTTTGTGAATTCCAGGATTCGCCGCCAATTTGCTAAGGTGGCGATCGTAGCGGCTGGAAGTGTTGCGACTTACGGAGCAGCTTTTTTGTTTTCTGCAACTGCTAGCGCTTTTTTGAACACTCACAAACTGTTTTGGGGTACGTGTTTCGGTTTGGTGTCGCTGCTGTATCTTTGGTTGTCGTTTGTGTCTTTTTCTGCTATTGTTGGAGAGATTAGAAATGCTCAGGACACTTCGTTCCGAGGCGCTAATCTCGCTGATGCTAAGTTTGATACGAATTACATCAATCTAAAATCTAAAATTTAAAATCTCAAATCCCATGACTAACATTCAAACAGCGATAGATCCAGCAGAAAGCGATGCTTTGCTGCAAAAAGTCAGGGAGCAAAGAGCTCTCGAAACTTTCAATCCCAACGATAGCGAACTTCTCAAAAAGATGGTCGAGTGTATGGGAGATTCGCGGGGAATGATGCGGCTGAATTTTGCCGAAACCCTCGGCTCAATTGGCAAACCAGCAACTCCTTTTTTGGTGGAAGCTCTAGCACACCACCCCAACCCTGTCGTCCGCAGAGCAAGTGCTAAAACGCTGACTCTGATTGGCGATCCCGTCGCCCTTCCGGCCCTGTTAGAGGCTTTTTTGCACGATGATGATACTGTTGTCCACGGTTCGGCGGCGGCGGCCCTCGCTCAGTTGGGCGAACCGTCTGTGCCGCATTTGTTGGATGTTTTAGCTTCGCCAAAACATTCTGAAAATACTAAGGGACACGCGGCTTGGGCTTTGGCGTTTATTGGCTCGAAGGCGAAAAAATATTTGTATCGGGAAATCGCGTCGGATTCGGTTGAGGTGCGGGCTGCTGTCGTAGGGGCGATCGCCAAAATCGCTCAAGAAGAACCAGAAGAAGCTGCGTTCAACCTGTTAGTTAATGCTCTTACAGACACAGCAGAAACCGTCCGCATCGAAGCAGCATCGGCATTGGCAAATGCTGCTTACAAACCAGCAATTCCCAATTTGATTGAGTTGCTACACCATGCGAATTGGGAAAGTAGAAAAGCGGCGGCTCTAGCTTTGATGAAAATTGGAACTAGCGAAAATCCGCCGGAGTTTTCTGTTCTTTTGGAACCGTTGGAAGCTGCACTTGTTAATGAGTCGGAAGCGCCGGTGCGGCAGGTGATTCAGTTGGCGATTTCTCAGATTCACAAACAGTCTGAGGCTGATGATTGGGAATAGAGCGATCGCACAGTCTGCTGGCATCCACACGTGCGATCGCTCTGAGACTTTCTGAGAGCGATCGCACGTGTGGTCATAAACGGTGGTCATAAACCGGGTTTTTTACAAAAATACGTGCTTATAGCCTTTCTCAAAAAGGTGAGGTACTATCGGGGGTATGGCATAGGGCATAGGGCATAGGGCATAGGGCATAGGGCATAGGGCATAGGGCTATGGGCATAGGGTATACCTCATCTTTCTGATAACTGCTATAAGACCTTCAATTTCGGCAAAAAACCCGGTTTCTTTAGTCTCTGTGCCTCCTGGACTAAAATTTTTAGAGTGATCGGTCTTGACATCTTCCTCTCAAAATGAGAGTATAGATTTATAAGAACTGAGGACTCACGTACCATGAAAATTCTCTGGACTTACGCTCCATGACAGTTATCTGTCACTGCAAGGGTTGCGGGAAAACTATATACGCTAGCTCTGCATAAATTTGATCCCTATATTATTTGAAGGATAAACATGAAACAAAAAATATCAAAAAAATATGCACGTAATAACAATCAGCAAGCTCCGTAAGGATGCTGCCCGGTATTCCGATATCAAAAACCAAATTGAAAGCTGGAACGCAATTGTCAATCAAGCAAAATGGGATAACCTGGAGGATGTTCACAAGATTTACCCGGATGCCGAAGCGGTGGGAAACTTCACCGTATTTAATATCAAAGGCAATGACTATCGGCTGATTGTCGGTATCGACTACGAAGACCAAACTGTTTACTACAAATATTTCCTCACCCACGCTGAATACGACAAAGATAAATGGAAAAATGATGCTTACTTTTGATCTAGCTACTTATAGCAATTTGTTGGCAGAAATCGCTCCGAGGGCGATCGAATCTGAAGACGAATATGATCGCCTCCTAGCAGTAGCTGAGCGACTAACATTCGCGAAAAATCGCAGTCCAGAGGAAAGAGCTTTACACAAGTTGTTAGTGATGCTAATTGAGGTCTATGAGACTGAAAACTATCCGATGGATAAACCCGATCCTCACGAGATTCTGCAACACATCATGGAATCCAGTGGCCTCAGTCAAGCTGACTTGGTGGGCATCATGAAGTCGTCGAGCGGCGTGGTTTCTGAGGTTGTTAATGGCAAGCGGGCGATTAGTAAGGCACAAGCTAAGGCACTAGGCGATTATTTTAAAGTCTCACCGAGTTTGTTTATCTAATTATGAATAAGGATGAAAAATGCGACGCTATTAAATAGGATAAGGTGCGTATTGCGCTGCAAGCTGGATTTCTTAGTGTCTTAGAGAGGGAGGAGAGTTTGTCTAGTCGCGATTTCAAGAGACTGTTGGCAGAAAACTGAGGGAAAATCAGCAGAAAGTGCGATCGCCCGCTGGGATCGATCGACCAGACATACATTATTGTTGCCCGATCGCCCCGGATCAGCAACTCCCTCGCAGCTTCCCCCAGAAATCCTCCCAAGCAGTCTGGCTGGACGCTGGCGGGATCAAACACGCGGTTTCTGCCTCAAGCATCTCTCGGAGAAACCGCGTTTTTTGCGTAAATCCTCCCCTGGTAGGATGCCCCACGCCCTGTGTCCCACATAGCAGAATGTTACAGATTATTACTTTGTTTCTAATAAATGAGACTGGGAGGCCCGTTGTCTTTTATGTTCTAAATCGACTTGTTAAATAACAAGATTTTTACCTTTTATTCAGAAGGAGAGCTCAATGCTAGACGCATTTTCCAGAGCCGTAATCACGGCAGATGCCAAAACCGGTACTATTGGTGGCGCTGAACTTACTTCACTAAGAAGCTTTATTGCTGAAGGCAACAAGCGCTTGGATGCAGTAAACGCGATCGCCAGCAACGCTAGCTGCATAGTTTCTGATGCCATCGCCGGCATGATCTGCGAAAACCAAGGTTTGATTCAAGCCGGTGGCAATTGCTACCCGAACCGCCGCATGGCTGCTTGCTTGCGCGACGGCGAAATCATCCTGCGTTACGTCAGCTACGCTTTGTTGGCTGGTGATGCTTCCGTTTTGGACGATCGTTGCTTGAATGGCTTGAAAGAAACCTACATCGCTCTGGGCGTGCCTTCTGGCTCCGCAGTTCGTGCAGTTCAAATCATGAAAGCTAGCTCTGTTGCTCACATCAATAGCACCAACACAGAAGCTCAAGCTGGTAATCGCTTCCGCAAAATGGAAACCATCGACGGCGACTGCTCCTCTTTGGCATCTGAAGCTGCTAGCTACTTCGATCGCGTTGCTTCTGCTCTGAGCTAATTCAAGCAGACCAATAGTTACTGGCTCTGCGGCCAGTTGAATTGAAACAAACTGTCAAAAATCTATTTCTGGAGATCTCAGAACATGAAATCAGTAATCACCACAGTAGTTACGGCTGCTGATGCGGCGGGGCGTTTCCCCTCCTCTTCTGACTTGGAATCGGTTCAAGGAAGCATTCAACGCGCTGCTGCTCGTTTAGAAGCTGCTGAAAAGCTGGCTGCTGGAATCGACGCAGTTGCTAAAGAAGGCTACGATGCTTGCATCAAAAAATATCCTTACTTGAACAACGCTGGCGAAGCCAACGAAACTCAAGTCAAAAAAGACAAGTGTATGCGCGACATCAAGCACTACCTGCGCTTGATCAACTACTGCTTGGTAGTTGGCGGCACCGGCCCTCTTGATGAATGGGGTATTGCTGGTCAACGCGAAGTTTACCGCGCCTTGAACTTGCCTACAGCTCCTTACGTTGCTGCTTTGGTGTACACTCGCGATCGCGCTTGCGCTCCTCGCGATATGTCTCCTCAAGCCTTGGTAGAGTTCCGCGCTCTCCTCGACTACACGATCAACTCTCTTTCCTAGAAAGCTCGATCGCTTAATTCACGGCTAGGTTGAACGTAAGTTCGATCGGTTGTGGGGGACTCTTGGGACGCTGCGAAAGCCTAAATCGGGTTTAGTGTCGTACTAAGAGTCCCTTAATTATGGGAATATTAAAAATGGTCATAAGTAATACCATGAGGCCAAATAATTGCTACGTGTGACCCCCCCAACCCCCCCTTGCTAAGGGGTGGCTCAGACTTAATCTATAGCAAGTATTTATTAAATTGGTAGAATGGGTAATTAGATAATTGGGAAGGGGTAACGGGCATTAGTATCAACAATCAGCCTGAAATTCATTGGAAAATATCGCTTTTATCCGAGGCCAGATCCCCCCTAACCCCCCTTAAGAAGGGGGGGATAAGAGTCTTCTCAAAGTCCCCCGACTATCATGGGGATTTAGGGGGATAAGAGTCTTCTCAAAGTCCCCCTTCTTAAGGGGGATTTAGGGGGATCTGGCTTCGGCGATAAACGAGATATACACATTTTTAGCATTGTCGCTGACACTAATTGCTAATTTGGTAATGGGGAATCGGGAATTAATAATTGGTAAAATTTAAATGGATAAACGTTTTTTTAATTTATTTAATCTGACAGAAGAACAGGCGATCGCCATTTTGGAAACGCCAGCAGAAAAATTAGATGACCCTTACGATCGCTATATTGCAGCTTCTCATTTAGTAAATTTTTCCACAGAAAAATCGATCGCCGCCCTGATTGTAGCCGTGGAAAATACCGACGATGGGCTTGACAATCGCTCAGTTCGCCGCAAAGCTGCAGAAACCTTGGGGCGCTTGGAGGCAAAATCTGCACTCACATCTCTCCATGCTTGCTTGGGCGATGATGACTGTTACGTGGTAGAAAATGCAGTTTGGGCGATCGGCGAAATCGGCACAGAAAATCCCGATATCTTAGAAGATATTGCCAAATTGCTCGACAAACCAACTCAAAGCTATCGGGTAATCATCCACGCTTTGGCAAAATTAAATTACACAACAGCAATCTCGCGCCTCAACAAATTTGTAGAGGATAAAGATGGGATGATTCAAGGTGCGGCAATCACCACAATCTGCCGCTTTTCGGGAGATTACTCGCAAATGTCGCGCGTGGTAGAGTTGCTGCAAAGCAGCAATGTTAACTCCCGCCGCAGCAGCATTCAAGATTTAATAGACGCCAAATATTACAAAGCAATTCCTGAGATTTCCCGCTGTCCCGTGTCTTTGGTGTTTCGCCTGCGGGCCGTGCGGATGTTGGCGAGTGTGGGGATTCCTGCAGGAGAGATTGCTTTTGCCGAAATTGAACCGATTCTCGATCGCATAATTGGCGATCGGCCCGACGAGCTCGATTTAGTACACGAATACGACCAACTGCCAAGCCTCGAATTTGCCATTAATGAACTCTACGAAACCGATTTCGGACGCTGTTATCTGGCAACCAAAACCATCCTAGAATCCTACAGAGATGAAGCACCGGATGCCTTACTCGCAACTTATGCAAAATCAGCATACAACGATTACGGCGCGCACTATCACGTCATGAAACTGCTGGGTTGGCTCAAGTACGCCCCTGCCTTCGATTTACTCATAGAAGCGCTGCACAATCGAGAACCGCAGTTTCAAAAATCCCGCGCCGCCGCAGCCTTCGCCCTCGGCGAAATCGGCGACAAACGCGCTATTGCTGAACTAAAAATTTGTCTGGAAACTAGAATTTGGGATTTGAAATATGCTAGTTTGATGGCATTGGAAAAATTAGGAGACAAAAGCGGCTGTGAGATTTTGGCTGCCGATGAGGATTTGCTGCTGCGGGCAAAAGCAGCAAGTTTAAACGCGGCCGCAGTAGTTTAATCAACCAGATTTCTGAGTTATCGGAATGATTGCTGACAGCAATAAACCGGGTTTTTTCAACAAAAAAATACAAAGGTTTTAGGCTGTACTGCATTTAAATTGTATATTTCGACGATCGATCAAAAATCTTCTCCCCCTCTCCCAATTCCCAATTCCCAATTCCCAATTTCCAATTTCCAATTATCAATTACCAATTATTGAGATTTAAGAATGCCGAAAGAAGAACTTTTCCAACAGCTAAAGCATCCGAATCCGCACCTGCGGAAGCGCGCAATCAGCGAAATAGCTGAAACTCGCGACGAAACGACTATTCCGCAGTTGATGGGAATTTTGGACGAGGAAGATGTGGTTTATCGCCGATCGGCAGTGCAAGTTTTGGGGATAATCGGTAACGATGCTGTGCCGTTGCTGGTAGATTCTCTGCTCAATAGCAAGAATGCCACAATTCAGGCGAGTTGTGCAAAGGCATTAACGGCGATCGCTGTCAACTATCCCGATATAACTTTTCCAGAATTAGGATTGCAAGGGCTGCAAAAAGCACTAAGCGATCCGAATCCGGTGGTTTATATCTCCTCGGTAATGGCGCTGGGACAAATTGGCGCACCGGCGTTGGATATCTTGATCGAGACGATCGAGAATACTGACAATATTGCCTTAGCTGTGACGATAACAGGTTCGTTGGCGACAATCGGAGGCACAAAAGCCCAGGAGGTTTTGTCGGCGGCGGCGGCCAATCCTGATGCCGATCCTTATATTCGTGAGTCTGCTGAAAGTGCTTTGTCTCGAATGAATCAGGTGACTAAGTGGAATTCCGGCGGTTAGTTGCATTGAATGGGCGATCGAGCATTTATATCAAATCCGGTTCGATGGAAATAATACCGCAGTGCTGTCCCCAGCGGACAGAACTGGGGAGGATCTGGTGTTTGCATTTATAGTGAGTGCGAGCGTCCCCGCTCGCGAGTACAATACGCGAGCGGGGACGATCGCACTATAATAAAAAAATGCTTTTTGCCAAACTGAGATGCTCCCCAGAAATGCACCCTCAGAAAATTATGATTCCGATGCAAACGGAAAGAATATCAGAGCCCGTCCGATCGATTACCATAACAAAACGCTTCATTCGTCCAGAATTGCGCCCCAAGTCCCCACTACGAAATGTAAAATGGTAGAAGATGTTAGCTTAAACTAACATCTTAATTTTTTCAAACTGTAAAAAAATGGCTAATATAAATTTGCGCCGCCCCGAAAACATCAGCGGTAATTTTTATGTAGACAGTACCTGCATAGACTGCGATACTTGTCGGTGGATGGCACCGGAAGTATTTACTCAAGTCGGAGAACAGTCAGCAGTTTACCAGCAGCCGACAAACGAAACAGCATCCATGCGAAGTCTCGCGGCTCTTTTGTCTTGTCCCACAAATTCGATCGGCACTGTTGAAAAGCCGAAAAACATCAAAGAAGTTCAGCAAAATTTGCCCGCGTTAGTAGCAGAAAATATCTACCACTGCGGCTACCATTCCGAGAAATCCTACGGCGCGGCTAGCTATTTAATTGTCCGCCCCGAAGGAAACATTTTAGTTGATTCTCCTAGTTTTGTGCCGCCGCTAGTCAAAAATATCGAAGCAATGGGCGGCATTCGCTATATGTACTTGACTCACCGCGACGATGTAGCAGACCATCAAAAATACCGCGATCATTTTGGGTGCGATCGCATTCTCCATGCTGATGAAATTAAGGCGGATACTCGCAGTGTAGAAATTCAATTATCTGGCAGCGAACCGTATCAATTAGCCGATGATTTGTTGATTGTACCTGTTCCCGGTCACACGAAAGGTCACACAGTTTTGCTTTATAATAACAAGTTTTTGTTTAGCGGCGACCATCTGGCATGGTCGGAAAGTTTGCAGCAGCTAATTGCCTTTCGCGAAGTCTGTTGGTATTCTTGGCCGGAACAAATCAAATCTATGCAAAACTTGGCTAATTACTCGTTTGAATGGGTGTTACCGGGACATGGCCGCCGACATAATGCTGACCGAAAAATGATGGCCGAGCAAATGCGGAAATGTATTGCTTGGATGGAGGCGAATTAAATTCAAAACACCAGTCCTAACTACAAACATTTTGACTAGGTTTGTAGTGAGGACTTTAGTCCTTCTTCTCTCAAAAAAACTGGTACATCAGCACTTCATACCAATTTCATGAAGTAGCGCTAGATATTACCCCCCCCAACCCCCCCGCGAGTTCGGGGGGGCTAAGACTTCATCAGCACATCTTTAGAAAAATGGTATTACTGCGAACCTGTTTTTTAGGCTTGGGGAATGGCTACCAAAGTGATAGAATTAGCGGGATAAGTTGCCTTAAATCCGGCGGCGCTGACAGCTAAATCGCTTTGACGGACGATCGCCCGCAAATTCGCCTCGCTGTAAGTGTAAACTTGAGCCTGAGCACTCGGCTTAAATCCTTTCAAACTCAAGTTACTGGTCAACTTTTCGCTGGTTTTGTTAATAATTACCAGCGTCAAAGCACCGTCGCTGCTGCGTTGCGATCCGTAGATTGACAAAAGTCCCTGATCTGTGCTGTGCGATCGCACCCAAGTATCGCCGTACTTGCTGCCCTTCCCGTCATAATTCATGTACGTGCGGAAGGCATAGGAACCCGGTTCAGAAGACTTTGGAGGCCCCCACAGCGTCGCTAAATCGAGTTGTTCCCGCCCAAAAATCCCCAGGATATCGGCTTGAGTTAACGCGCCGTTAATCGACTCCAAACCGCCCCAATTGTATTCAGTAATTGCCAGTTTTGTACCTGGATAATCCTGCTTTATCCAGTCTCGAAACCGGGGAATAATTGTTAGCGGCGGATTCGATTTACCAATCCAACTTTCATCAGTATAAGTGCTGTCCCACAGAGAACGAGTCGATCGCAACCGGGCTGCTTGCGTCTTAGCATCGCCGGCGGGACAATTCGCCACACAGAGGTCATCGACGATAGGATAGTAGTGTTCGTCAAAATAGTCGAGGATGCGAACACCTTTTTGCTGTTCGTAAGCGCGCATTTGCTGCAAGTACCACCGCCCAAACCAGACACCGCCGTGTTTTTCGAGATCGCCCTTTACACCCGAATCCACATAAACAGGCCAGCCGAAATCCGACGGGCCGAGTACCTTAGCGGTGGGATCTGTGGCTTTTACCATTGACGCATATTGGTAAGTGCGATCGCGCAATTCGTCGTAACTCGTCGGTTCTGGATGAACATCGCGGTGAGTGTTTCCCCAGCCGCTTGGTTCGTTGTCCATTTGATAAATTTGCACGCCGCCCGATTCAGCAGTACCGTGGGTTTTAACTAAATGTTCAACCCAAGGTTTCTGGAAAGCTGGATTGCTAACAATACTAACATCAAGGCGATTATTATCAGTTATTAAACTGCCGTCGGGACGCTTTCCGTTACCGCACTTGTCGCCTTCTGGAAAAATGTAAGGATTGGTTTTTTCTTGCGGCCCGTATTTGGATACTCGAAAGCCGCAGTTCCAAGTGCTAAATTTATTTACATAGCCAATCATCGGGATGGTAACGATGCTTTTGCTACCGTTATTGCGGTTGGTTTTGACAATTTTGTCGATCGAATCGCCGGGAATCGGGTTTTTGTTGTCGCCGCCGCCTACGAAAAAGAAGTCATCGCCGCTGTTGGAAGAATCGACTAACCAGTTGTAGCGGCTGGTGTGATTTGCGCCCCAGCGTTCCACCGGAATTCGCAACTCTTGGGCGATGGCCGGATCTAGGGCATAATCGTTCATACCGTAGATGTCTGGACTGATGGAATGTCGATCGGCTGTAACGTCTACAGATAAGGTGAGATTGGCTGTTTGGGCGATCGCGCTTTTGAAGTAGGCGGCTGTTGCTGTCGCTGCCACAGTCGCCAAAACGCCTAATAATACTAGAATAATCCAGCGTGGTGTCTTGGAGGGCGATCGCCACACAAATCTTTTATTCATTTTGATAGTGGTTGACAACTGGTTTTGCGATCGAAAAATGTCAATTAAATTATACTAATGTCTTATTCACATTGTAGCAGATATTGAATTCAGAATTCACTACCCAAGCTTTCCAACACAATCTCAACAAGTCTATAGACATGAGTTCCTAGTGTTGGCGGCCAATCTTGTTGAGAATTTTGATGTAGATATTTCGCTCGACTTACTGCGTTTGTAATATTTTGATTGTAAGCAGAGATATCTAAATTGCTACCATTGTAACCACCTAAAATTGTTCGTAATCTTGCCTTAAAATTATCGCAAGTCCTATCCTGGGGATTAATATCTTCAAAGTGTAAAGTTAACCATACTTCAAAACAAGGATTGCTAATAGCTAAATTATAACCTTTTTGCCTAGCTTGACTACAGACAGAACTCAACTTCTTTGGGCCCCAACGATCCACATCAGAAACCAGCCAAAGCATATCATCCTCATTTAGATCGTATCGTTCTTTGAAGATATCTAAACGCTCTAAGACATATTCAGGTGAAGATTTGCCATCTTCTGCAGTTGCTAATATCTCCAATTTAATTCTCGTACTCTTAAACATCCTAAAATATTGTTTTTCAGTTTCCTTACCTTCCGTAGCAACTATAAAAAGTTTGGCATCTCTGCGATCCTGTTGGCGATCTAATAATTTTGTACGCTTAATTTTTCCCATTGCTATTAGTTTGTTTTTACCAATAAATCGGTTTCACAATTAAGCCAGCCTAAATTCTGTGGATTCCCAAAGAATGGAATAGCCCCAAAACGTCCGTTCAAATAACCTTTCTCAATTTTAATATCAGGTCTCATTTTGAATTCGGCTAAAGAGTAAAGACTAGACACACCTTGTTCGCTCTTTTCAACCAACCAAATCTCATCACGTCGGAGTAGATCTAAGTCTAGCAAATTGGTATCATGGGTTGTAAAAATGAGTTGATTTTTTTTATCTCTACAAGTCATTGCTACTTGTACAAAATTCCGAGAAAGCAGAGGATGCAAACGTCTATCAAGTTCATCCAGAAAAATGACTTTTTCTTCTTCTTGTTTTAAAATAAAAAGAGCGGGAATCAAATTAATCAGACGTTGAGTTCCTTCTGATTCCTCTTCTATTGAAAAGTCAATAAATTCTCCGTCTTCACTGCGATGACGAGTTCTGAGTTGAATCAAGGTTAATTGACTCTGATCGTCCTTAAAGACCAGAAATCTTGTACCTCCTAAATTCTCAATCATTGCCATTGAATTTTTTTCTGCTTGATTCAGGGTCTGAATAAGATGATCTCTTACAACTTTAGGCAGAGTTGGCAAGTGTCGCTCAAAATCTAACTCTACTTTCTCTGTAACTATGGAATCAATTCCTGTTCCTGCAAACTTCAGAAACTCACTCAGAAAGTCTGTAAATGATTCATCACTGAGTATACCAATTTCTAAGCCCGTATAATCTGCTTCTGCTGGAATAATAGTTAATACTTTTCTGAACCAGTCAAAAATAGGTTTTAAAATAACAACATTTCGCTCAAGAGATTCGGTTAAAAAAAGTTGATTAGGGCGAGTCCCCTCTGCAATAAAATCTAGAAACTGTTGACGCTTCTTACTTCGACCCTTTAGTTTTAAACCATATTCTACTGTAGTTTCTTTTTTTGATGAAGTGACCCGTTCAAAGTACATCACTTCCCGCTTTCCGCCATCAGGGATCCCATAAAGCCATTCTTCAAAAATTTGCTCTCTATTTAATGTAAACCCGTAGGAGTATTGAGCACCTTGGTGCGTAAAAATAAACTCAAACTTGCTAGGTTGCTTACTATAATCACCCAGTTTGAATGGAGAAACAGGGATAGTTTCACTGCTTCGAGTTCCCTGTACTACTAAGTTTTTGGCAAAACTTATAGCTTCGATTAGATTAGATTTGCCTGCTGCATTTGCTCCGTAGATTGCTGCAATTGGCAATATCGATCGCCCTTTTCCGGCTGCATCTTCAGCAAGGTGATCTATATGTTGTTGGTCGCTATTAACTCCCACCATACTAAAAGTGACTTCATCCCTGAAGGATAAGAAATTTTGTATAGTAAGTTGAATTAACATTGTTTTCACCCATTAGGAGGCATTTGATTATACTACTTTCAGCCACTATGGTAGCCCAAAACTGGTATTTAGGAGAAAAAATCTCCTAAATTACCTAGTTTTATGCAAATTTTATCTCTCTAGACAGAGATGTGGGGATGCTAGGGGATCTAGACTCGTGGATTGCAATCTTCAGTATAAGCCTCCATTGGCAAACAAGAACAGACAAAATTGCGATCGCCAAACGCATTATCTATCCGGCCCACCGCCGGCCAAAACTTATATTCGCGAGTCCAAGCAGTCGGATAAGCAGCTTGCGCGCGAGTATAAGGACGGTTCCACTCATCAACCATCAGAGATTCTGCGGTATGCGGCGCATTTTTCAACAGATTATTTTGCGAATCCACATTACCTTTTTCAATCTCCGCAATTTCGCCTCGAATCGCAATCATCGCATCGCAGAAAGAATCTAATTCCTGTTTCGATTCGCTTTCCGTCGGTTCCACCATTACCGTACCCGCTACAGGCCAAGAAACAGTCGGCGCGTGATAGCCGTAATCCATCAACCGCTTAGCGATATCATCAACTTCGATAGCAGCAGATTTTTTGAGAAGTCGCAAATCCAGAATACACTCGTGCGCCACTAAACCCGATTTCCCTTTATACAAAACCGGATAATAAGATTCTAACCGATGCGCCATGTAATTAGCATTAAGAATTGCAACTTTCGTCGCCTCAGTTAAACCGACTCCTCCCATCATCCGAATGTACATCCAAGAAATAGTTAAAATGCTCGCACTGCCCCAAGGCGCAGCCGAAACAGCACCAACTGATGTTTGTTGACTGTTGACTGTTGACTGTTGACTGTTGACTGTTGACTGTTGACTGTTAACTGTTGACTGTTGACTGTTAACTGTTGACTGTTGACTGTTAAGAATAGAATGACTGGGCAAAAATTCTACCAAATGAGGCATGACTCCAATCGGCCCCATCCCAGGCCCGCCACCACCGTGGGGAATACAGAAAGTTTTGTGCAAATTCAAGTGACAAACATCAGCACCAAAATCACCAGGGCGACACAAACCAACTTGAGCATTCATATTTGCGCCGTCCATATAAACTT
>Ga0335395_10001861_pt1 | contig 13137 bp, 14 predicted proteins | sample MAT02_FD_205744 | JGI IMG/M metagenome (GOLD analysis project Ga0335395, IMG submission 205744) | Freshwater microbial communities from Lake Fryxell liftoff mats and glacier meltwater in Antarctica - MAT-02 (spades assembly) (version 2) ...
TTAGTAGCAATAGAAGACATTGAGAGGGTGGTGACTAACGCTATGGAAGCTGCCAACGTGATAATGATTAAGGAACTGCTCAATCCGACAAGCCCTACAATCCAGCCAAGCCTAAGGAAAATGATGACTCCAAATAGCATCAAAATACAAGGGATGTATACACCAAGAAAAGTCCCGAATTTTTGGTTTTCACTTGAAGCTGAGGCGCTTTTTTCCTCTAATGCTTTTGGTTTAAATATACTTTTGCTAGATTCAGATACTTGCATTAGACTCCTAAGAGGAAATTTGTAATTCTACATTCTACAGAGCGTAATTTATTAAGGCAAGGTTCAAAATATTAAACATCGAACCTTTGCGGCACCTTGCCGAAAGAGTTGCAAAAAAATTTCACATGCAAAACGAAGTTAAAGTAATGCTACGGCATCTATAACCCCCAAAATGGTTTGTTCAAATAACACTCATAAAACTTGGGTGACATTAAAGGTCAATAAGTCATTGTACAAGGGGTTTAACGACCGCAATCGTCCGAATAACGCACAATATCGTCTTCGCCAAGATGGGTTCTGCGCTGAGTTTCGGTAAAAATAAGGGGAGCGCTTCCATTATTCTGGATGCGGTGGAGTTGCTGGAGTCGCCGTGAATATAATCATTTGCGGATACTTCCCTTTGTTGATTATCGAGGGTTACAACTCAGGCTCCTGCGACAATAACCCAATGCTCGGTAGGACGGTTACGGGATTGTAAAGAAAGACGCCGACCGGTATTTACTTCTATCCGTTTAATTTTAAAACAATCCTGTTCGTCGAGAATCGTAAAATTGCCCCACGGTCTATCTTCTGTGTAAAGATGAACAGCTGTTGAGCTGTCTCCACAAAGAGGGAATACCGAAAAAATCATAAGAACTAGTAATTGTCTCGGTAACTTTTGAGAGAACATGTTTTTTTCCTTTGGGATAAGGTTTGAAAGTTTTTAATCCATTTCGATTCATAAAAGAATAACGTTAAATAGTTAATATAATTTCAAATAAATTTTTATTACCACATACTCGAGGTTGGGGGTTTCTCTAGCAAAAAAATAGGCGCTTTTGCAGAGCTAGGGCTTCAAAAACTTAAAAAATGCTATTTTTAAGCCATGTGCATAAAGGATGGCGCTCCCGGCTTTTTTTAAAGGTCTTTTATAATTTACTTGGCTTAGCCATCCTCCTCTTCCATCTCAGTGTTCCAATCTTTTGATTAGATAGTGTTTTCTCAGAGAAGTGCAAATCTCCCTTGATTAAATCTATAAAAAATCTATGCGCTTATGAACTAACCAAACTGCAAAAATAAAAAATGCCAAACATAATTAAACCGTTTCGCATGTTTAAGATTAATAGAGATTGCCCCCCCCCCTGGAGCGCCTGCTAATCCTACAATCAGGGAATTTAGGTCTAGTTGTCTGCTAAAGTTTTTCAGAAGGAGTTAAAACGAGCACATATCCAAAAGTCTACTATAAAACCGCTAAAATTGATGGGCTCGATATTTTTTTCCACGACGCAGTCGACAAGAGTCATCCTCCGATCTTATTATTGCATGGTTTTCCCTCATCCTCCATATGTTCCCGAACTTAACTCCACAACTTGCGCAAGGATTGCCAATGATCCGCTTCATTATTCCTGGATAGTTCCTACTTGCTGGTATTGGTTTGGGATGATAATATTGAATGCAAAAAGAGGATGAAGGCAGGGTTTGCCGTTGATAATTTGTTTATTGAAAGCGTGCGTATGCGTGAAATTGCAATATCCATACGGGTATTGTCCAAAATCCGTTTGAAATTACCCGTTTTTGCATTGGAAATTAATTACTTTAAAGAAGATTGAATAAATTGGAAAATAAAAAGGCTTACTGGACTATTTGTCCGCAATGCTATGGACGCGGCAAAAAAAACTTGAAGCTACGCAAGAAAGCGAAAATCCGCTACCAACTAGCGAATAATGAATTTGAAAAAACCCAGGCGGAAGGAAAGGCTTCGGTTCGCCCTAAGATTACGCAATATTTATGCGATAATTGCAGTGGATCTGGCTTGATTGCTGCTACGAGTCACCCCAAAGCAGATTCAAAAAACTACCCACATGTAGCAATTATTGGTGCAGGGATAGGGGGCGTGGCGCTGGCCGTGGCTTGTTTTCATCGTGGCATTCCATTTACCCTTTATGAGCGCGATAGCAGCTTTGATGCACGAGCCCAGGGCTACGGACTTACCTTGCAGCAAGCAAGTAACGCAATTAAAGGATTCGGTCTTTTCTCTTTAAAAGAAGGGGGTCATTCCACACGCCATGTGGTGCATAGTACAGACGGAAAAGAAATTATTGAATGGGGAATGAGGACGCATTTAAATATTAACAAGTCCCCAAAGCGTATAAATGTGCATATCCCGAGGCAAGCCTTGCGCTTAGCGTTACTTGAGCAACTGGGCGACCCTGATGCTGTGCATTGGGGGCACCGCTTAGTTTCCTTTAAACAATCTGAAGATAAAAGTGTTGAGCTGAGCTTTCAAGTTAGCGGAGAGGCGAAAAATGCCAAGGCAGATTTGGTGGTAGGTGCCGATGGTATTCGTAGTGTTGTGCGCAGCTTGTTGATTGGCGGGGATGTGACCCCTTTACGTTACCTGGGTTATGTGGTGATTTTGGGTATTTGTTCTTTAGAGGCTCTTAGGGGTGTTGAGAGTTCTTTGCTCGACTCAGCCACCGTGTTTCAAACAGTCAACGGCCATGAGCGAATCTATATGATGCCTTACTCGTTAGATTCGGTCATGTGGCAACTGAGTTTCCCCATGCCCGAAGAAGAAGCTAAGGCCTTGAGTGCACAAGGAACCCAGGCACTTAAAGAAGAAGCGTGTCGTAGAGCACAATGGCATCAGCCCGTTCCTCAAATTTTATCAGCAACCCTGCCGGCACAAATTTCAGGTTATCCCGTTTACGATCGGGAGCTACTCAAGGCGGAATTATTGGAAAAAGCTGGGCCATTTACTTTGATTGGAGATGCAGCTCACCCCATGAGTCCATTTAAAGGACAAGGAGCAAATCAGGCGTTGTTGGATGCACTGGCACTGGCTCGTAACATTTCAATAGCATGTACGCCCTTGTCTAAATGGAGCGAAATCGGATTGAGAGAACTTGTACTCATTGAATTTGAAGAAGAAATGTTAGCCCGTAGTGCTTCTAAAGTGAAGGATTCAGCTGAGGCTGTTGAACTTCTGCATTCCAGAGGTGTGCTACGTGAAGGTGATGGACCTAAAGGACGGTGCTTACGAGGGTTCCGTGGGGGCTAAGTTAAAGAGTAATCTAAGAAATGAGTTTGTCTAGTGAATCAGCGAATTGTTTGGTAGTTCCGGTCATAGTTCGGATTCAAGTTCGGGGTCAGGCTCGGGCCAGGCTTCGGATGAGGTGGTTGAGGATAGGTTTTTATTGATTGGGGACGGTTCTGCATGGCTGCATCTGCATAACTTTCAAGGGTTATGCAGATGCAGCCATGCAGAACCGTCCCCAATCATTTTAGGCATTGGCTATCTACCAATTACAGTGGTAATATACCCAAAAAAGTTGGTGCACTGTGTTAGAGCCGCTCTTCGGAACTCCTATTATTGAGAAAATATTATTTTTTTTAGTGGTGAATGAAAAATGTTATGCTTCACAACTTAAAGGTGTGCTTCAAAATCCTTTATATAGCTTTCGGAAAGGGTTAGCAAGACTAGAAAAGGGAGGGATTGTCGTTAGTCAAAAGCAAGGAAAGACTCTCGCTTATCAGTTTAATCCTCGTACCCTTTTCTTGTGGAATTAGAAGCCTTTTTACAAAAAGCCGATACTTTTTTTCCTGGAGAAATTCGTGAAAAATATTATGAATCATCAGTCAGAAAAAGACCACGTCGACAAGGGAAGCCCTTATGATTGATTGGTCTACTATTTCTTTACGCGATCTTGCCGGGTTTGTTTCTGAAGAGTTACGAAAGAAGGGCATCGATACTGTTCTTGTGGGTGGAGCGTGGGTTACAATCTATTCTGAAAACCGCTGCCAATCCTATGACCTCGATTACGTTACATACGAAGACATGAAAAAGGTTAAAAAAGCATTGCGAGAACTTGGTTTTACAGAAAAACAAAAATATTTCCAGCACAAAAATTGTCCCTGGTTCATTGAATTTGTCTCGCCGCCAGCGGCTGTCGGAAATGAACCCATACGTCAATTTAATCACTTAAAAACTGCCTTAGGCACAACTAAAATGCTTCAGCCTATTGACAGCGTAAAAGATCGTCTGGCAAGCTTTTATCATTAGAACGATAAGCAAAACTTGGAACAAGCGGTAAATATTTGTCCTGAACAAAAAATTGATTTTGATGAAATCAGAAGATGGTCAGAAAATAGACAGCACGAAAAAAAATTTGAATTTTTCATACCGTTAGTTTAGCATCAATTAATCTTTAGGGTGGATTACTTTTTTTCTTCAATTAAGATGACAATTATTTGATCATTTAAAACTGATCTCTCGGCGCCTTTTAACTCCTACATCTTGCCATCAGATTCAACGCCGTCAGCTTCCTACTTAGCTATCAGCTCATTTTGTTTTAGGACGATTAATCGGAATGTAAATTTTATCGGCGTAGCTAGGCATTTCTCTTTAGGTTTGGTGGAACTTTTAAGCGCTGGCCCCAACTACTGGGTACACTTGGAACTTTTGATTGGCTAGCCCTCTCTCAAGAATTTTCAATCGTCTCAAAATTAATAGTTTAAATTTCGCTTGAAAACGATGGGCTTTTTCAGCGCGATCCAAAGAAAAACGCTCATTCAAGCTAGGTCAATTAAAATTAAAAAAAGATTCACTTCCGCGTTCTCAACATTTACGATGAAATTTTAAAATAAATTTTATATGTAAATTTCTACGCTGTTGCTTCCGTTTATCTTGGTGCCACCCATTCTTTTTGGGCGCAGGATATAACGGCCCTAGTTTTTTCAGCTTCAGCCACTTAGCTCTATAGAAGCATTGAAAATCGCAAAGGATGCGTATATTTACGGTCAATCTTTGATAATCTATAGCGTGGATAAATTGATCAGAACCCCAGGTTTGTAGTCATCCAAACATGGGTGAGCGTTTTACCTGTTCGAAATGACTGATCTAGGGACTTACTGGTCCGGGTTGGAAGGGCCAAATCCCCCCGGGAATGAAACATATTCTTGCGGCGACTCTCTACATGGTGATTCTAGGTCGTATTTATGCCGACGGCACAGAGAATGACTATAGTAAGATGCATATTCTGCAAGACCAGCTCAAGCTAACACCAATCTCATCCTGGTAAAAAATTATGAATACAAGGCCGCGCCGGTCGATCCAAATCCAGGCTTTAGCAGGACTGCTAAGCCTCAGGAAGTAATTAATGAAATGAATATCTCTACCTACTTTAACCTGGTGCCAAAGTTAATGGGAGGTTCAGCGCCCGCTGCTTGAAAATGTCTCGATAATGGCTCGCATGTCAAAAATAGGCTCATTCCCGGTAAGCCTTTCGATATCAATAAACACGACCCAACCACTCAAGCAACATTTAATGACGTGGCCAAGGCCGGCATAGCACTCATCAACGACAATCAAAAAAACATGGGCCGATTCCCGTAATAGGTAACTGCATAGCGATTAAGCATGCGTCGTAGATGAAGATGCCCATTTTTGGTGGTATTATCCAAGCAAACAGGTGGTATGGTGCAAGATATGAAAAGCAGCAATGACCCTATGGCTTGGGGCCATAATCTTCATTCCAGATTTTAAACACCTAGTCGGAATATGTGTGACATTGGGCTAAATTAGAGAGTAAGCTAAGAAATGAGTTTATTCAGTGAATCAGCAAAATGCTTAATATCTTTTAGCCCGAACGGTGCTGGTCCGCTAGTAATTGAACCTGCATCGCGAAGTTCTTTCATAAAATCTCGCATTGATAAAATTGAACCAATAGTATTCTCATTGTAAATTTCACCTCGCGGATTGAGGGCTATGGCCTTTTTTTTCAAGACTTTCGCTGCTAAAGGAATGTCGGCTGTGACAACAATATCGTGAATTCCAACCTGATCAATAATATGCTGGTCAGCTGCATCGAACCCTTTATCTACAACAATTAGTTTTACGAGATCGCTTTGGGGGAGGGGTTGAAAGCAATTTGCTACAATTATAATGCTTATATTTAAGCGACGACTCGCTTTAAAAATGATTTCTTTAATTGCTTTGGGACAAGCATCTCCATCAATCCAGATTTTATTGGGTTTATGTTTTGGCATTTTTCAATCTCGCAATTAATCTCGCTGATCTTCTTCACAATGGCGCAGATCGCTTCATCCCCCGTCGCATTCCCGAATCAATAAAAGAACAGAAGAACTATAAGGGGTTTGTACGGACAAATGGCACGACGGGGATCTAGGATACTTCTCTCATCCTTTAATTATTGTGCAAAGAATTGTATCTATTCAAAGCCTTTGTATAGTTGGGAACCACACTCCAGCTACCTGTAGTAGAGCCAAAAATATCATTACCTAAAATATTTATATGCTTTTGAACACCATCTAGCAAAGTACCCATAATATTTGCACTAACAGTTGTATCTTTTGAACTTGAATGAGCCTGATAACCAACAGTAACTTTAGTTACTTTATGAGCGAATGTAAGATGCCCATCTGCTTTTTTCTGTTTTATCCAACCGCTATTTTTTGTAAAATAAAATTTTAAGTCGTGGATTTTTGGCTTAAGAGTGTGATTACGTACGCCCTCTGTGAAATCAATTAAATTACCTACAATACCTGCATAACTTTTTTGCAAATCGTCAATCGTAATTATCATAATATCTCCTATGTTAAAAAAAAAAGCGCTTAAACTTCTAATTGCTAACTCCTATACAGGTTCAATCTCCCTGTGTAAGTATCCTCGTTTAATTCACACATCTTTCCGAGCATGCCATCTCCAGCCGCCTGGTAAGTCTGTACATCGATTATAGCCCTTCATCGTCTGCAGTGTTTTTTTTCAGGTTCCGCCGTCGACAGATAAGATCACCGCTTTAATCGACTGATAGCGAGTTCGCTTTACTACGGCCTGTTCTTTTACTTCCAATTGCTCTCCACCTTACCTCAAGGTAACGCAGTTATTTTCAGCCACAAAGGCTTGGCTACCTTTGACAAGGACTTTCACCTTGCTAAATGTGCGACCTCAAGAGCGCACCTGTTGCCGTTTCACGGCTAACCTAAAAAAATATGTAAATTGAGCATGAAAACTGCGGCATAAACTGTTCATGCCTAGGGCGTTGCTCTAGGCTTTTATAAACCAGACCGTTAGTCTAAGGACCTTCTTAATAGCGACCTTATTCGTATTGTGGTGTAAGCCATTGATTATATTTTATTAAGCCATTGATTATATTTTATTAAGGCTTGTTTATAGTTTGCATCTACTTCCCAAGTCTTTGTGTTATAGCCCCAAATGTCGTTGCCTATAATATTTATATGCTGTTGAACTTGATCAAGTAGGTGAGCTACAATACGCGGTTTGACACTAGTGTCTTTTTTATTCGAATGGGCTTGATATTCAATAACAATTCTCGTTACTTTATGAATGAATTTTTTATGCCCATTAGCTTGCTTGATTTTTAACCAACCTGTATTTACGGTGAAATAACTTTTTAGGTCATTGATTTTGATTTCTTTACCTTCACGGATGTTTCGTGTAAAATCAGTTAAATTACCTCTAACAGCTTCATGGCAAGCTTGTAAATCGTCAATCGTAACTACCATAATATCTCCTATGCTAAAAAAAAAGCGCTCAGAAGTCAAACTTCTAAGCGCTAACTCCGAGTGCGGGATTCGAACCTGCGACCAATAGATTAACAGTCTACTGCTCTACCGCTGAGCTAACTCGGAATAAGAAAACGCTATGTTAGCGAATACTTCTATTTCTTGGCAACTGGATTTTTACCTCAAATACATTTTTTTTAGATTTTTTCGTTAATAGGATTAAGGATGGTACCAGGAGTCATTTTGTCTTACTAGAAAATGTACTTTTTCTTCCGTCTTAATATGCAGATCGAGTGGAAACTTCACTTTTTCTCCTATACAAAAAAAGGCAGACCCCGATCCTGTCATCAAAACTGTCTCAAAACCCTTTTCTAATAATTCAATTTTCAATTGCCCAATTCTAGGCATTATTTTAAATGCCGGTGTTTCGAGATCGTTAACATAAATAGGAGCGTTCGTGTAGAAACTGTCTAAGATCAATTGTGGATCTGTTTTTGAGGTTTCATTTAAATCGAGTGCTTTAAAAATGAGGGGAGTCGATAGCCCTTCTTTGGGTTTAACAATGGTCACCGGTGTTTTTGGAAGCGGAGGCATCGATTGGATGATTTCTCCACGACCTGTGCAGTAAGCAATTCCTGATGAAAAAAAGAAGGGAACATCAGATCCGAGTTCTGCACCCCACTCCATTAGCTGTGGAAGAGTTGCAGGAGAGTTTAAGAGTTCGTTGAGTGCCCACAATGTGGTTGCAGCGTTGCTGCTTCCACCGCCGAGGCCCGCTTGATGGGGAATGTTTTTTGTTAAATGAATGTCAACGTGGAATGTGAGTCCTGTTTTTCTGCGAAATAAATTCACAGCTTTCAAAACTAAGTTGTTGTCGTCAGTAGGAATGGTCGGGTCTGTACATGTTAGTTGGTCGTGACTATTGTGTTCTATGGGCTTGATATCGAGGATGTCGCATAAACTAATGGTTTGAAAAAGAGAGGCGAGTTCCTGGAATCCGTCGGGACGACGTCGAATCACACGCAAGAAAAGATTGATTTTAGCAGGGGAGTAGTAACTAGACACAATCCTCACAGTGAGCTGAACTTTAACATGTACAGACCGGATCGAAGATCTTGGGAGTGCGGCAATTTTATTCGCCGCTTTCCGCCCACAGTTTTAAGTACTAACAAAGCGATCGAAGAATATTTTATAATCACTCTGAGGATGCCTAAACACTGTTAGTGCAAAGCGACGAATAAAATTGCTGCACTCCCAAGATTTTCGATCCGGTCTACGGGTTATTTAATGGGCCTGGCGAAACCACTATTCTATGATCGCTTTGAGGATGCCTAAACACTGTCGGTAAATCTTCCATCCGGTCTGCGCATTCTAAAGACGATTAGTCAAAAAAAAAGCAGCAAAACAGAAAAAGCATCCTTGCTTTTAGCTGTCTTACTGCTTACTTAAGAAGACTACTTTGAAGTAGCTTCTTTAGGTTGGTTTGCGTTCTCTGGTGCAATCACAACGTTAATAGAGGCTGTAACGCCTTCTTTTAACTTGATATTGACTTTGTGTTCGCCAGTTGTCTTCAGCGCATGCTTCAATACAATCGAGTGTTTTTCGATTTGCATGCTCAGCTGGCTGTGAATCAAATGTGAGATCTCTTGTGTTGAAACAGATCCATACATATGCCCATCGTGGTCAACCTTAACTTCTTTTGTAACTGATTGGCCTTCAAGTTTCGCTGCAATATCTTGCGATTCTTTAAGGTCAACAGCTGCTCTCTCGTCACGTTCTTTTTGCAATTTCCCTTGCATACGGATAGTGTTTTTATCCGCAATCATCGCTAAACCTTGCGGTAACAGGAAGTTGCGAGCGTAGCCTGGTCGCACAGATACAATGTCACCGCTGCGGCCGAGAGATTCAACGTCTTCGATTAATAGCAATTTATTTGCCATGGTTATTTCTCCTAAAACTAGATCTTATGTTTCTGCCACAAACGGGAGCAAGGCCATGTGTCTTGCTTGTTTGATCGCTGCCGCAAGGCGTTTTTGGTGATATGCTGACACACCTGTAATACGGCGAGGTAATATTTTCCCTCTCTCAGTGATAAACTTTGTCAATGTATTGACGTCTTTGTAGTCAATCTCGTTGACTCCAGAAGCCGTGAATGGGCAACGTTTACGTTTGCGCGAACGACTATCAGGGATCTCCGGACTACTCGGTCTTGGTGTTGTTGGTCTAAACGACATAAAACGATTCTCCTTATTGATCTTCTACGAGTTGTTTAAATTCGATTTTTTCCATCACTTTGTCTGCTCGAAGAGTAACATAGCGGATAAGATCTTCATTTAAATGATATTCTTGCCACATCTCTGTAACGGCTGCTGGAACTACATCAAAGTAAAGGATGTAATAGTAACCTTCGCGGTGTCCATCGATCTGGTACGCCAATCTGCGACGTCCTTGCTCGTGAATCTTCAGGATCTCTCCACTACGGGTTGTGATTCCTTTTTGAATCTTATCTAAAGCTTTATTACGGGCATCATCACTTAACGTTGCGCTAAGAATGTACATCCCTTCATAAAGATTCTTTTTTTGTTCTTGTTCAGTCATCTTTTTTCTCCCGACCTTTTTTCTTCAGGTCTTCATATTTTAGATCTTAGGAACTTTGGCGTTGATGCTATTCATCACATCTGCGATGCTTTCACTCATTAGCCGTTCTACTATTTCAACTCCTCTTTGAACGAAATCTGCTAAACCTGTTAACTCTTCCGGACTAAAATTATCTAGCACATAATCGGCTAACATTCGTCCATCAAGTTGACGGTCTATCCCCATGCGCATTCTGTCGTAATGTCTCGTTCCTATGTGGGCCTCAATGCTTTTTAAGCCATTGTGTCCGCCGGAACTTCCCATACGGCGCAATCTTATTTGCCCATACGGTAGTGCAACATCGTCAGAGATGACAAGAAGATGCTTCGGCGGGATTTTATAAAAATCCAAATAGCGCCTAACAGCATTGCCGCTTTCGTTCATGTACGTCTGTGGCATAATGAGGTGGACTTGATTTTGTCCTATAACACCTTTAGCCACTTTCGCATTAAATTCTTTATTTTCTTTGAAACTCCATCCCTGCTTAAGCGCCCACTCATTTAGAACTAGGAATCCAATGTTATGCCGGGTAAGTTCATATTTCTTGCCGGGGTTCCCGAGTCCTACAACAACGTAGGTTTTGACAGATGAAGCATCCAATCGTATTTTTCCCGATTAACGTTTTACAATAACAATAGCGACTTCTTCCATATTCGCTTGCGGTTTGATCGTGTTCGGCATGTCAATTTGCTTTAATCTGAACTGATCTCTCATCGCCATGCTTGCTACGTTAACGGAAAACGCTGGAGGGATGTCTTTCGGCAAACATCTGACACGAACGTTTCTGATTACTTGACGGATTGCGCCGCCTTGTTTAACTCCAATGCAGTCCACAGTACCTGTGCACTCGATAGGCACTTTAACATTGACGTAGATATGGTCGTGAAGTTCTTCAAAATCAAGGTGAATGACATTGTAGTTCACAATGTTGTACTGCACTTCTTTCAAAATCGCTTTGCGTTCTTTTCCATTTGCATCACTTAAGGTAAAAACCTGTGTTGATAGACGTCCTGGTTGCATGTAGCGCATAATGGTATCGAGTTCATTACGATGAATCGTGATGTTGCTCGCTTCTTTACCGCCGTGATAGATCACTGCCGGTATTTTGCCTTCTCGACGAAGTTGTTTCGATTCGCTTTTGGTCTTAGCATCTCTTGCTAAAATTTGTAGCTTCATGGAGTCCTCCAAAAAATACTTAAAACATGAACTTTGCTTTGTGCATTTTTCGTCACTGCCTTCAGAGAGAAGCTTTCTACAGCGTAATGAATTCCTCGGAAAGGGTAGAAATACCCTTTCCGAGGAATTCATTACGCTGTAGAAAGCTTCTCTCCCGAAGTCAATGACGAAAAATGCACAAAGCAAAGGTAAAGTGTAAAGTAACAGGTAATTATCTCAAAGAATTATCTGTTATTTTATTATTCTAAAATGGGTTCTTACGATGGGGTTGCACAAAAATAACTTAAAAAGTTTTCTTATGCGATCCCTGACATGCAGCGAATGGCTTGGGCCAAGAGGGGGGCAACTGAGACAATTTGGATCTTAGTTGATGATTTCAACCGGTCCGTGTAGGGAATTGTATCTGTCGTTAATAGTGCTTCAATCGGACTTTCTTCAAGTTTCTTGACGGAGTCACCAACGAGTAATCCGTGGGTAACAGCAGCAAAAATCCGTTTTGCACCCTTCTCTTGGCATGCTTTCGCTGCTGACAACAATGTTTCACCAGTGGTGCACATATCATCAGCGAGAAGTACATTTTTATTTTTTACATCACCTATGAGTGTTACGACGTCAATATGTGACGCATCCACCCTGTGTTTGTCGACGATAGCAAAATCAACATCCAGTTCGCGGGCATAAGCCCTGGCTATTTTTATGCTGCTGACATCGGGCGCAACAACGATGGTGTCCTCTACTTTTCCTATTAACTTCCTGTAGGCTTCAGCTAAAACTGATCTGCCGCGCAAGTTATCAACGGGGATATCGAAAAAGCCTTGTAACTGTCCGGCATGCAAGTCCATTGTAAGGACTTTGTCGACCCCTGCTTTCGTGATCAAATTTGCAACGAGCTTAGCAGTGATGGGCTCCCTAGGAGAGTCCTTGCGGTCTTGCCGGCAATAACCATAGTAAGGAATGACGGCTACGATTTCTTTTGCTGATGCCCTTTTTAGCGCATCGACCATCACCAAAAGCTCAATGAGATAGTGGTCCGGATCTAAAGCGACTGATTGCATCACAAAAACGTCTTTTCCTCTCACGCTCTCGAGCAAATCGACGGAAACTTCACCGTCGGGAAATCGTGAAAGATTAACAGGGGAGAGGTTGATGTCTAATGCTTGAGCGATCTCTTTGGCGAGGGCCAAGTGAGATGAGCCTGAGAAAAGTAGCATACTTTTTTTTGTAGTTTGCATTCTTACCATATAAATTGGGGTGGAAGGATTCGAACCTCCGCATGGCGGTACCAAAAACCGCTGCCTTACCGCTTGGCGACACCCCACCATTCAGGTGAATTAATAGACTATCTTACTTGGATAACAGTTTTTTTGCAAAGGGGAAAATGTGTTTTTTTGGTTTTTTTGCGGAAGCCGCAGTTTTTCAAGGGATTAGGGGTGGTTTTTTAATGGAGAATGAGGGTGTTTTTAAAAAAAATCAAGGCTTTACCGCGACTTTTTTTTGGCTAAATATAGTGTCTCGTGGTGACTATTTACGTGCT
>Ga0335395_10001862_pt1 | contig 13132 bp, 10 predicted proteins | sample MAT02_FD_205744 | JGI IMG/M metagenome (GOLD analysis project Ga0335395, IMG submission 205744) | Freshwater microbial communities from Lake Fryxell liftoff mats and glacier meltwater in Antarctica - MAT-02 (spades assembly) (version 2) ...
CAAACCCGCTCCCGACAAATTGGCGTGGCTCAAATTCGCCCCCCGCAAATCCGCTTCTAGCAAGCTAGCACCAGACAAATTTGCACCGCTCAAATTCGCTCCCCGCAAAGAAGCTTTGTTTAAATTTGCAGCCCTCAAATCAGCTTTGTGCAGGATCAAACCATTCAGATTAGCTCTACTCAAATTAGCTCCTTGCAAGTAGGCGCCGGTCAAGTTAGAACCATTTAGATTAGCAGATTGCAAGTCAGCACCGCTCAAGTCAGCACCGCTCAAATTAGCAGCACATATACAGGCCTCCCGCATACTTGCTTCGCTCAAAAAAGCTTCAACCAAATTGATACCGCTGAGATTTCCACGATTGATATAAGCCCGAATTAGAGTGGCTCCACTCATATTTGCTCCACTCAAATCAACCTCGCTCATAATCGCTCTAGTCAAATTTGCTTTGGTTAAATCAACCCCGCTCATAATTGCTCGACTCAGCGTCGCCCCACTCAAATTCGCCTCAGTTAGTTTCGAGCCATTGAGCAAACAAGCTCCTACTAAACTCGCTCCAATTAGAATAGCTTTGCTCAAGTCAGCGTGAGATAAGATTGCTCCGGTGAGATTAGCTCCGCTAAAATCAGTTCCGATGGCAATAGTTCCAGTTAAACTAGAACCACCGAGGTTAGTTTCTATTAATTTAGCCTTAGATAAATTCGCTTCACTCAAGTCGGCTCCGTTCAAGTTAGCTGCAATCAGTTTGCTTCTAATTAAATTCGCCCTTTTTAAATTAGCGTTACTCAAATTTGTCCGACTGAGATTAGCTTCCATTAAATGAGCTGCAATCAGGCTAGCTCCTCGAAAATCTCGTTCCCCGTTGCTATGTCTAGTTAAAAGTTCATCGGCACTTAAATTCTCAGTGAAATTCATAAAAAAATTGAGTGAGTTTCCTTAGTTTCTCGATGTTCTATGTTGTCTGAAAGTTTGTCTATCGTGTTGGCTAGTCAGTTTTTTAAACCAATACTGCCACAGTAACAATTGTCAAAACTGGTTGATTCCTAGCATTACTCTGTTAATCTAGTTAAAACTTACAATAAACAACCCAATTTTTTGTTAAAGATTTGGGGTTTATCAGCGTGGTAGCTATGAAGAAACAGAGTTTCTTGCCCTCGATTGTAAGCTTTGCAGTCTGATTTTTGCTAGTATTTAGTTGGCGGTTGATGTTGGTTGTTAATTGTTAGTTATATTTGTGCTAACTACTAACTATTTACCAAAATACCGAGAAGTTGTCGATCGATCTTGTGAATCTCGATCGCCCATTTGGGGTATTACTGGCGCTATCCGCGCCACATTCTGACCCGAAAAATTGCTGGTATGGGCGATCGAATTTATGAGTGCAACCAAGAAACAAGATATTGGAGCTTCAACCCCAAATACCTTCTACATAAGTGCCTTGTTCGATCGCCCATGAAAGCAGAGCCCGGTCAGCTCAGCTAGTGTCACCTCCGTTCTATAAGACCTACCCAAAACTAGCCTTTGTCTAGACTTAACTGGACATTGGTGGTTTCGGTGCTTACTTCCTGTTTCAGGGCAGTCTCAAGATGACTCTTAAGAGGTTTGTCTGCTCCACAAGCAATTCCGGTAGAACTTACCGTTTGATCCGAACGAATCGGAATGTGAATTCCTTCAAACCATCGTTCGATATTTTTAGATGCATTCAAATCTCTGTCTTCAGTGTACCCGCACTCAGGACAATGATAAATGCGGCTTTTTAGTGGCATCTTATGGCGATGCTGACCACAATTTGAACAGATTTGAGAGCTAGGAAAAAAACGATCGACTAGAATTAATTGGCTAGAAAACTTCTCAGTTTTGTATACCAATTGACGCTTAAATTCATACATTCCACAGTCAGCAATCGCTCCTGCTAGCTTATGGTTTTTCAGAAAAGCTTTGATATGCAAATCTTCAATCTTCACGACGCTGTGGTTCTTAGCGAGGTGGTTAGTGAGTTTATGAATTGCATCTTTCCTAATATTACCAATATGAGCGTGATGCTTTGCTAGTAATCGAATCGCCTTCAACTGGTTCTTAGAACCTTTAATTGTGCGACTGACTGAGCGCTGTAGATGTTTCATCCTTTTGCTCATCTTTCTATAAGCTTTGGGATTTGGAAAGACCTGGCCATCGCTGGTTACAGCCAGTTCCTTGATACCAATATCAACACCGACAGACGGTCGATCTGCGGGTACGGTAGGCTTCTCAACCTCGTACTTGATAGCCACAAACCAACTATTGGCTTGACGACTGATTACACAATTATGTACCGCACCAATTGGTAAAGTTTCATGCAGTCGTACCCAGCCAATTTTAGGCAGTTTTATTCTTTTTCCGTCATGACGAATTGCCGGTTTAGTTTTAGTGCCTTGCTCCAAATAAAAAGAGTCTTTAGACTTGCATTTTTTCTTGAATTTAGGCTGTGCTGAAACTTTTTTGAAGCATCTATCCCAAGCTGTTCTCACTTCAGCTAGTGCCTGTTGAGGACTTGCTTTGGATGATTCGTAGTACCAAGGATTAGACGGCTTAATTTCAGCAATTAATCGTTTATGCAAGTCGATCGCAGTAGGCACTTTGATAGATTTGTCTGTCTCTCTCAGCTTAAGCGTTTCAATAATGATGGCATTCCCAAAGTTATAGGCGTGTCTAGCAACTCCACAATGTTGACGGAATTGCGTCACCTGCCGATTATTCGGTTTTAATTCCGTCTTAAAAGAGAGAAGCATCGTTTTGACCTCCGATGTATTTACTTGATCTCCCTATTGATTATATGGACGATTTTGGAGATTTGTCTAGATTTGTCGAGAAATTACGATACAGCTCTTAGCCCGACACCTGACGCACTCTCAGACATCATAGCTGTTTCTGGGCTTCTCAAATGCTTCGCTGAGGCATTCCCAGAAAAACTGTATTCATGCGACTGATGTTGCCAAGGGCAATTGAGCTAATATAGCCAACCAATGACCAGCCTAAGTCTTGCCCGAACGCGACGACAATATTATTGTAATAGTTGCCGACCACCGCAGACTGTTCTGGGTGCGCTGGACGAGATACTTCAGAGGTATGAGTTGCTGAAATTAGCGGCCCCATATTTAAAGATAGTCGCTGACCGACTAATCAAGCAATATCTACTGTAATTTATGTCATCGATTTTTATAATACTGCGGCGTTTGCAATCAAGCAGTAGTGAGTGTTACAGACTCAAAAACCGCTGTATTTTTTGGGTATAAAAATTAGTTAATACCATTTTTCTAAATATCTGCTATAGATGAAGTCTTAGCCCCCCCGAACTCGCGGGGGGGTTGGGGTAATATCTAGCGCTACTTTATGAAATTGGTATAAGCCGATCGAACTTGCAGGCCCAAAGTCCAGATCGCCGATCGCAATTAAACTTTTGACATAGAGCTTTTTTCAAGTTTCCACAACAAAACAAAAGCCGGCTTTCAGAGAAAAAGCCGACTTTTGATATGATTTTACCTGCATCACAGGGGATTTAAGCCCCCACCTTTAGTTGGATTGTTTTTAGGCAGGGGATTTAAGCCCTAGCCTAAAAACTTCGCACTCCGAAGTCAACTGTCAACTGTCAACTGTCACCAGGTGACAAGCATCAAACCCGACGGTTGCCCGTAACGCCCTGATTGGGATCGTAAATACCAGCCGTACTATCAACGCTCGGAGTGCCGGAAGCGCGGTAGTCTGCGCGATCGGTATCACCAGCGGGAGAGTCGTAGATGCTCCAATGCTGAATGCCTCCACGGCTCAGAACCGTTTCAGCTTTAGCGACTTCTGCTTCGCTACCGTCAACCAGTACCAAGTAATCTCCCCTCTCCACCCGATCGCTGTATGCTCTAGCTTCCTCTTCAGGAATTCCCAAACCAACTAAAGCTCCGATCAAGCTACCAGCAGCCGCACCCAAAGCGGTACCAGCGAGTGTAGTGGCGATCGTCGTAGCCGCAGCTCCAGCCAGCATAATCGGCCCGATACCCGGAATTGCCAGCGCGCCGAGACCTACCAACAAGCCAGTCAAACCGCCCAGCGTGCCGCCTGTGAGCGCGCCCTTGGTCGCCCCTTCATCAGCCTTGTTGTCCGCATTGTCGTGCACGTCAATCCCTGCGATATCGCCTTTGGAATCAGCATCCTTGGCGATTACCGAAACCCGATCCATGTCGAAACCCGCAGTTCTAAGTTCTCCCAGCGCGTGTTCCGTCTCGCGGCGGGTGGAAAAGACCCCCACAGCGCGCTTCTCACGGGCAGAAGCTTTGCTGCCAGTATCTGTCGGCACATCATAAATAGCCCAATCCTGAATGCCCCGCACGCTCATAATTCCTTCGGCTGTGGCAAGTTCGGCATCAGTACCTTCTACGAATACCAAATATTCTCCGCGCGAGAGCCGATCGCTATAAACTTTAGCTTCTGCTTCGGGAACTCCCAAACCGACCAAACCGCCAGTCAAACCGCCCGCTGCCGCTCCAATTGCGCCTCCAACAGCAGTGTCAGCCAGTAGAGTGGCGATCGCGCCCCCCGCCATCACCGGGCCAACTCCCGGAATCGCCAGCGCCCCAATGCTTCCGAGTAACCCAATCAAACCGCCCGTCACTACTCCCGCCGTCGCGCCAGCTTTCGCGCCGCCGCCCACTTTCTCGTCGGTACTCTTAGCGGTGGTAGCGCCCGCAACTTCGCTGCCATTGAGATTTTCCCCAACTACCGAAACCTTATTCATCGGAAACCCCGAACTTTGCAGTTCTATCAGGGCAAGTTCCGTATCGCGGTAATTAGAAAACGATCCTACAGCCCGTTTGTGTTGACCTAAAGCCATTTTTTTTCTCCTTCAAAATAAACTACTTTCACACAACTACAGAATTGATTTTCTGCTTGCTGCCATCAATCACATTTAGTCATTTTTGCTCAACAGTTTGCATCGCTCGCTGGGCATAACCTCTGCCTCTATCTTCAGGCAGGTTTCCCACTAATTCTCATGAATTGAACCTCCGAAAACGGGAATGGGAAATTGCAGGTAGTACGCGAGTTTTGAGTTAGGATTTTTGAGTGCGTGAATCTTAAACTCTTTAACTTAAAACCCGCTACCCGGAAGAGTCACGTAAGCGTTGCGAGCCGCTTTTAAAGCAATTATAAACTGCCCAACGTTCCCTCAATATTCATCCGTTAAATCCCGTACAGTGCTTCGTTGCCGAACTTCCTTCTAATTTATTGCCTACTTACTTAGGCGATGCGACAGCCGGAGCAACAGTCGCCGTAACATTTACCGTTTTGACACCCTTAATCTCTTTAGCTAACGGCTCAATTTTAGCTAAATCAGTTTGATTCGGAACAGTGCCACCTACGGTAACAGCCCCATCTTTTGCCTCAACAGTTAGCTGACCTTTAGTAATGTTTACTTCCAACTTCGAGCGAACTTCACTCTTTAGGTCGCCATCGGCTCTGATTGCATCGCCGCCAGTCACATTGTTGCGCTGTTCTCGGGCCCTGATATCAGAATTTGCTTGTGCTTTGCGAACATCGCTAGTTGCGTCGCCCTGAGTTTTTTGCACTGTCTCCGCTGGGGGCGGGCTGTTGCGATTTTCGGTGGTAGAATTAGGAGCATCAACGCTCGTTTTAGCCCCGTCGCTGCAAGCAGCTCCAAATAATAGGATGCCGCTGATGAGAATAGGTGTTAGTTTGTTCATAATTATCTTAATACCCTCCAGGTAAGCTTTCTATGAGCCAGACTTCGTTGAGGTAGATTCAGCCACACAAAATTTTATTTGGTGCTTTCTGCTATCTAAAAAGCCTTATATCCAACATATAAAATTGAGGAAGCCGCTACATCGCTCCACAGGTGTAAATTTTATCTATGTCGTTAGATAGAGTACAAAAAATAAAATAAGGTCTTGGGTAAAATTTAACTTAATTATTCCTGGACGCACTATTCCTCGGAAATCCGGTTGATTGCGAGATTTTTCGTTACCCAAGCCAATATTTTCCTAGAAACAAAGTTCAAGCTGGTAAGTTTTATGAATAAATGCGATCGCCACTCCCGACTAAAACTTCCCTCAACATCCCTCAACATCCGTTAAATCCGTTTCACAATCCCTTGCCGAATTTGCTTCTTCAAAACAAATGAAAAGAGTCGAGAAACTTTTGAGCATTTTCTGGTTCTGAGGTACTGACAACCAGCCCGTAAACGCGGGTTTCTACCAAAAATACTTGACCAACACCTACAGGTTCTTTGGGGGAGAGTGGCTGAAATTCAAATTCTTTTCCCGGATAGCCGCCGAGGGAAATATCCCGCACTTGCAGCAATTTAGCATTTGCCCCCACGACAAAGAAATCAACGGCATTATTTAAAGTAATTTTGATATTATTGTTGCTAAGCCGAAAATCTAGGTCAAAGTATTGAAGTAAATAAGTTTCTTTGTTTTTTAAGATCGATCTGTATGTATGAGTGGTAATTTGAGTTGAAAAAGTTTCCGAATTAATTTTGGGATTTCCCGGCATATCGATCGCAAACTGACCCATCGCCGAGCAAAATGGCTGCCACTCTGGCGTCTGAAGTGTCGCCCGCAGTGGGGATGCTTGAGCTTTTGCCGGAGTAGCAAGCTTGACAGGCGAGACAAGTAATGTAGTCGTAACTAGGAATAAATGCAGCAATTTCATTTTTCTAAAAATTATATTTGCCCGATCGATCTGCGCTAGCCTAGAAATATATCCGCAAAAGAGGGATTTATGCTCAATATTATATTTACTCCACGGCAAGGCAACTCTCAAGGCTCAGCTAAAACCAGTAAAACCAGTAAAACCAATATACGCGCCACTGTAAAGACTTGGCTGGTGATCAGTCTGCTGATTTCTGTAACAGCTTGTGCAAACAGCCCCAACAGCAAAGCCCTCCAAGAATCTTTAGCCGCCGATCCCAAATTAACAGAAACTCCGCTTCCCGTCCCTGTTGCTCCCCCAGCGACAGCAGTTGACACCAATACTACCGCCAAGCTACCCGCAGATTTCCCAACCGAGATTCCACTCTATCCGAATGCTCAGTTAATCGAAGTTGACGCAACCGCCGATTCGTCACCCAACAATGTGCGGCTGCGCTGGGAAACCACCGATCCGGTTAATTCTGTTCAGAACTTTTATTCCACAAAGTTTGGGAGTAGCAATTGGGAAATAGTCAGCCGCCCAACCGCCGAAGGACAAGGTTCTTTGGTAGCAACCCAAGATAAATTGCGGGTAACAGTGTCACTTTCTCCGACTCAAAAAGTAGGAGGTTCGACAGAATTTGCGATCGACTACAGCAAAGACAGCACAGGAATTGCAGCCACTCCTCAACCGAATAATTCCGAGTCTACCGCATCTCCAACCGCTTCACCAACCCCATCTAATTCAGCAGGAACTACTCCAACGCCAAAATCAGACAAAGCTAGCCAATTAGACACCCAAATTCCTCAACAGTTGCGGCAGTATGTGGCTGATTTGGCTCAGTTAGAAGCGCTAAAAGTCCGAGCAAAAAACGGTGCTAATTTAGAAACTGGCAGCACTTTACCCGAACCCAACAAAAGTGTCACCCGCCGCGAATATGCCCGCTGGTTAGTAGCAGCAAACAATCAGATTTATACCACCCGTCAAGCAAAACAAATTAGATTAGCAGTAGACTCTAGCGAACCAGCCTTTTCTGACATACCCAAAAAAGACCCAGATTTTTCAGCAATTCAAGGTTTAGCAGAAGCCGGCTTAATTCCAAGTTCGCTTTCGGGAGAAACTAAAGATGTGAAATTTCGCCCGGATGCACCTTTAACTCGCGAAACAATGATTCTCTGGAAAGTGCCATTAGATACTCGTCAAATTTTGCCAACAGCTAACATTGACGGAATCAAAGAAAAATGGGGTTTTCAAGATGCTTCTAAGATTGATTCCCAGTCGTCGCGGGCAATTTTAGCTGATTTTAACAATGGAGATTTGGCGAATATTCGCCGCGTTTTTGGTTTTACGACTCTGTTTCAGCCCAAGAAATCCGTGACGCGCGCCGAAGCTGCTGCTAGTTTGTGGTATTTTGGCATTCAAGATCAGGGATTGTCGGCTAAAGACGCTCTGGAAGCAAAGTCTCAACCTCCTCAGTAGAGTTGTTTGGGGCGGTTAAAAGTTTCAAACAAAGCATCTACTTGACAAACGGGTTCGATCGTTCGGACTTTAGTCCTTCTTTTCATGAGGACTGAAGTCCGAACGATCGAACCTCTTTGATTGTGGTCGTGACGGCGGTAGAAAAGTCCCGTTTCTGGCGTTGCTGATTTGGAGTATGATTTGCCTCCGAAATTTAGAGTAGGGGCAATTCATGAATTGCCCCTACTCTAAATTTCAGGGATTGCCTAAGCGAGTTAATCATACCTAAATTCAGCAACGCCCCGTTTCTTAAATTTGTCTGCGCGAGTCAGCGTCAAAAATCCTTTCAAACACCATACACCCGCCTCTCTGTGGGCCAAGGCGCGCCCTAAGCGATAAATTTTTTCTCTTAGGATCGCAAATTAAATAATTTACACAAGTTTGTGGGATGGGCGTCCCGCCCGTCCATAAAGAACGGGCGGGACGCCCATCCCACAAGAACAATAAAGATTGTAAGTTATTTAATTCTCATTCCTTACCTAGTCTTAATTTCTGTATTCTTCCCCACAACCGCTGCATTTTCCTGACAAATTTTGTACTTATTTTAACTAACACTTGGAAAAACTCTCAGTATGATTCCGGATGCGGTAGCAGCCTTAACGATAAATGAAAAAGAGTGTTTGAGCTCTGGGAGAGCGTTTTTTAATGTACGATATGAACCTATTTACCCCGCAAGACATAGCGAAATGCAGCTTAGTCCTGCGTCAGCTAGGTAGAAATACTGCTAGTATGGAAGCCACCAGCCAGAAGATTGTTAAGTATATTTACCAACATTTTTGTGATTCGCAAACAGGAGAAAACACCTGTGTTTTGGTGCGTTTATTCAAAACTCATCCCTACGGCGAATTAGAAGACTCATCGCAACAATCAGCGCGTCGTTTGATGAACGGCAATTCCCCCGCCGCCGACATGAAATGCTGGACTTTGCTAGCAGCAGCAGGCGCAGAACCGCAGTGGAATTCTCGGCATACAGCAGCAGAAAATACGGCTATTCCATTAGTTAGTACCGAATTAGTAGCTCAAATACCTGCGATTTCGGGAATGATCCGCGAGTTCGGTTTAGACATTCCTACAGTCCTCGGAATCGAGCCAGAAAGGTTCCGGCAATTAGAGCCCGCAGTCTTAAATATTTTTCACGTACCAGAGGCAAAAGACAATGCCTTAATTCCCGAACAAAATTCGTTAATTATCCCCTATCAAGTCAAATCTGTCTTGGGATTTGGAGGGCTTTTGCGATCGGGAAGTTTGTTTGCTGTAGTGATTTCCCTGAAAGTTAAAATCCCCCAAAGCACGGCTCAGATGTTTAAATATTTGGCACTTAGTGTCAAAACATCTCTGTCATTTTCTGAAGAAGAAATTGTCTTCAATTTCTCAGAAAACAATGAAAATATTGTAAAAAATAACAATATTTGTGAAACCCAGATTCTCGAACATCAAGTTAGCAATCTAATCGAATTACTGGATTTCTCGGAACAAGAAATGCTCAGACAAGCCGCTAACTTTCAACGGATAATTGATAAATTACAACGCGAACTTGCTGGTAGAAAAAAAAAGCAGCAGATTTTGCAACCAAGTCAAGAACCATTCACAGGCATCCTCAATATAGGTGAAGATGAGATGATTCGCGTCGAGGAAAATCCAGGAATTTAGTGCTTCAATCGAGGGGAAGAATGAATAAATTTAATTTAAGCTCTGTTAAAATTGGGGGTGCATCTCAATTTTGCAGGGGCGAAGCATTCCTGCCGATAATTTATTAGTTATAAGCCAATACGGTTTACTTAACACTATTTATGCCCGGAGATCCCCCTCGCATCCCCCGAAAGCAAGGGGGACTTTGAGAGCTTTCTTGTCCCCCCCCTTTTTAAGGGGTGTGCCAGGGAGATCGGTCTTAAGTGAACCGTATTGACCTATAGCGGGCATTTTGTGGAACATAATATCATCAAGAGTTGTGGGTTCTGGATGCTAAGATAGTGCCGTACCATCGATCTATTGGTATTTGTTTTCTCACCCGAAATCCTAAGTTTTCAATGACTTGTCTAGTTTCGGCATGAGTGTGACCAGACCACAGGTGATATTCTAAAGAAAGGTTTTGCACGAGTTGCCAAGTATCTCGATCTTCAAATAATAACCATTCTGCACCTTCGCAGTCTACTTTGGCTAAATCGACGCTGCCGCCAATTCGCTCGATCGCCCTTTTCCACGATATCATCGGTATGTCGCCGCTTTCGCTGACGCGCGATCGACTTTTTCCCGACACTTCCCGAATGTCAAGCACTACTTTCCCATCTCCGGTTCCTACCGCTTCCATGAAATATTGAAAATTTGCTATTTGAGATTGATTTTTTAGATAAGTTTCCAGGTTGGGATTGGGTTCGTAAACGTGAATGATGGCTTGGGGAAACCTGTTTCTCGCCGCAATAGGAAATAACCCGACATTGGCTCCAATATCTATAACTTTAATCAGAGACGGATCTAATTGTTCAACTCCATAGCAGTCGTCTAAAAGCACTTCTATAAATTCTCCATCCATGCCTTTTTCTGAAGGCAAGTTTACATTTTGGCGCTTTCCCAGTACAATCAGATCCTGTGGCAAATTAAAGTTGGCAACTCGGTTAAATTTGATGCCTAATTTGCGGGCCCGAGATTGTCGTTGTAGAAGTCGAACGATTTGAGCGAAAAACATAAATCAAATAACATAGTTGTCTGTATATTAACCTGCACTAACCCACCATAAAATTAAAAATGTTAGAGTTCGATCGACTATTTCAAACAATCGAAGAGTTAGTGATGCTGCACTCACCCAGCGGTGTGGAGTCGGAAATTAACGATCGGCTAATGGAAAAATTCGCCGCCCTGGGAGTGAATGCTTGGATCGATCGCGCGGACAATGCGATCGTCCTAATTAAGGGCCGCAATCCCGAAAAGTCGATCGCCATTACCGCCCACAAAGACGAAATAGGCGCAATAGTCAAAACAATAGGCGAAAAAGGCCGCGTGGAAGTCCGTAAATTGGGCGGCGCGTTTCCTTGGGTTTATGGCGAAGGCGTTGTCGATTTGTTGGGAGACAAACAAACAATTAGTGGCATTCTCAGCTTCGGGAGTCGCCACGTTTCCCACGAATCCCCCCAAAAAGCTCAGCAGGAAAAAACCCCGCTGACTTGGGAGAATGCTTGGATCGAAACTAAATGTACCGCCCAGGAATTAGCCGAGGCCGGAATTCGAGCGGGCACGCGGATGGTGGTCGGAAAGCACCGCAAGCGCCCGCTGCGGTTGAAGGATTGGATCGCAAGCTATACCCTCGACAACAAGGCTTCTGTGGCGATTTTGCTGGCTCTGGCGGAATGTTTGACAGAGCCTGCGGTGAATGTTTATTTGGTGGCGTCGGCGAAGGAGGAGGTTGGGGCGATCGGCGCTTTGTATTTCTCGCAGCGCCAGCCGTTGGACGCGCTGATTGCTTTGGAAATTTGCCCCTTAGCTGCGGAATACCCGATCGCAGACGGCGAAAACCCAGTCCTGCTGGTTCAGGACGGCTACGGAATCTATGATGAAGGATTGAACGCCCAACTACGCGCAGCAGCCGCAGCAGCCGGTGTAGAGGTGCAGTTGGCGGCAATTAGCGGTTTTGGTAGCGACGCTTCGATCGCCATGAAGTTCGGCCATGTAGCCCGCGCTGCTTGTTTGGCTTTCCCTACGCAGAACACCCACGGGTATGAAATTGCTCACTTGGGGGCGATCGGCAATTGCGCCGCCATCCTGAAAGCCTACTGTGAGCAACTTTCGGACGACTAGAAAAAAAACTTTCGCAAAGTAGTTGACAGATTGGGAAAGATTAGTTAATGTAATAAAGGTGCGGAACACAAGCAAACGCAACAAGACGCGCCCCCATCGTCTAGAGGCCTAGGACACATCCCTTTCACGGATGCGACGGGGATTCGAATTCCCCTGGGGGTATTGAAAATTTAAGTCTGATATCAAAGTGATATCTAGCAACTGGTGAAGGTGAAAAACCTAACCCAAACGCTAGGTGTCATTTTTGTTTTGGCGGCTTCAACCTCCTCCCATGTTGGATAATTGTAGATGCAGACGCGGTTTCAACGGCCCGGTCTTCTTGCTGATTTCATGGAGGTAAGCTAAACTTGTGAATAGACGAGATTTACAAAACATCGCACTCACTCGACTTAAAGAAGTAGAAGTGCTGCTCGAAAATCGTCAATACTCTGGTGCTTACTATCTCAGCGGTTATGTCATAGAATGCGCTTTAAAAGCTTGTATTGCCAAGCAAACACGGAAATTCGATTTTCATGACAAAAAAACAGCGATCGAAAGTTACACCCACGATTTAGAAAAACTTGTTAAAGTTGCTAAACTTGATTCATAATTAAAAACTCTGGTAAAAGATAGAAGTTTTGCAAATCGATGGGCACTACTCAAAGACTGGTCAGAAGAAAGTCGTTATGAAAAACACGACAAACAAAAAGCCCTCGATATTTACTCAGCAATTACCGATCCCAATCACGGAGTTTTACAATGGGTACAGCAACATTGGTAAGTCAAGAAATAGCAGAAGGTCAAAGACTAATAGACGCTCTTAATGTAGCAGGTGTATCAGTTGATTCTGCTCTCTGGTTCTACGCACCAGAACCGGAAAGCTGGCGATTGATGCTCACATCACCTTCGTATGATAAGAAAGGCCCACTTAAAACTTACGACGAAATACTATCAGTCTTTCGCGAGGTAGAGCCAGAATTGAAAATTGATTGGACAGCCCTTGTAGCAGTCAGCGTCAAACATAACTTAATTCAGGGATTGCGTGAGTTACAACAACGTTTCAAATCAAGTTTTTCAGGGAGACGGATCACGAATCAAAGCATAAATCAGACGTACATTGATGATGCTTACATTTATCAAATCAAGTGAATTAACTCTCGATTAAGCTGATATA
>Ga0335395_10001865_pt1 | contig 13127 bp, 14 predicted proteins | sample MAT02_FD_205744 | JGI IMG/M metagenome (GOLD analysis project Ga0335395, IMG submission 205744) | Freshwater microbial communities from Lake Fryxell liftoff mats and glacier meltwater in Antarctica - MAT-02 (spades assembly) (version 2) ...
TCGCCATTGCTACCGATTCCCAGAAAACTGCTGAAAAGCTCGATATCATGTTTTCTGGGATGGGGTACAGAGTGTTTAGAATTGACTCCAAAACCTCTGGCAGTAAAGAGGTTAGGTACTTTATCGAGGCTCCCGATCGCAACTACGATGTTTTGATTTATTCCCCCAGTGCTGAATCCGGAGTAAATATTGATCTACCGGGATTTGCTCACGTCTTTGGGATGTTTTACGGGCTGGTAGATGCTGAAACTCAAATCCAGATGTTACGGCGGGTTAGGACTTCCGATCGAATAACTGTGTTTTGTGTGCCATACAAACGGGTTAATCATGCCCTAGCCACTTCTAATGGGCAGTTCCTAGAGGAGTTGGGAAGTCGGATTTTATTAGATGGTGCTGAAGGGCTTGATGGTTTTGGAGATTGGTATGCAGCCCAAACCAACACACCTAGATTTGAGTCTTGGAGGGGTCTTGCTATCGATCGAGAGTTCGAGCAACGCAATACTACCCTATGCCTATTAGAAATGGCAAAGATTCACGGATATTGCCCTAAGCTGATTGATCTGGATGATTCTAAGGAGCTTGGGAGTAAACTAGCTGAAATTGGGAAGGCGATCGCCCTGAGAGAAGCTGAGGGGATATTTAATTCCAGAGATTTGTCTCTAGCTGGATATCTCAAACTCAAATCTTCTTTTGAATGTGGTGAGGGCGATCGGTATGCCATAGAAAAATTTAGACTGAAAGATTCCCTGCCCGGCGTGGAAGTTTCTGAGTTTTGGACTGCTGAGGGAATTTACGATATTCGCAAAAACTGGGATAAGGTTGCTCCGATAACTTTGCTGTGGGATTTGAAAAACCCAGATAAAGCTAAGACGATCGCCGTTAATCGTTGGCAGAGAAATATTGAGGAGTCTAGATTTATTGGGGACTGCGATCGAACTCCCTTAGCCAAAACCAAATATCTGCAAGCCCTTAAAATTTTGGCTTTGGAGGGGCAGGAATTTTCCGAGAACTCCGAGATTATCCAGAATATTGTCAAGACATCTAGAGACAAGCGGCGGGGGATCCGATCGGTCTTGGGGCTAAATATGGGGGGTCTAACTCCGATCAAATGGATATCCAATATCTTGGCAAAAGTGGGAATTTCTTTGACATCTAAGCAGGTAAAAGGGCAGCCCCGCAGTTATCAATTTAAGGAATTTACAGCCCTAGAAAAAGCATTTGACAAATGGATTTCAGACAGGCGTGAAACCCTTGCTAGTAAAGGGCTAGATGGGTATCACCTAACACCTAAAACAGATATCAATAATGGGTTAAGTGTTACCAAGGATCAAGATAACCCACCCCCCATAAATACAGGAGCGGCGGAAGGCGATCGAACCCCCGAACCACCCAAACCGTTAACACCTAACTACCCACACGAGACGGTCACGTTTATCCGGGACGGGGTAAGACTCACAGGCGAGCTGATAGGGCAGCAATCTGACTTTATTAGGGTTAGGGTGGACGGCGTTAATTATCTGGCTAATACCTCTCAATTGGTGGACGTGGCATGATGATTAAAACCCTCACAGCTCTTGAGTTGGACTTGCTAGAGATGTTAAAAGTAGCGATCGCCCTAGAATCCCCAGAAACAGCAGGGAGTTTTAGGGATATCCTCAGTTTTTGCTGTCTGCACGGCCCCGGCGATCGAAAGGCGATCTGGAATGAATTAGACCAGCAAGAGCGATCAAAATTCCAGAACTTGGTAAAGGATATCCCTCCAAGAACAATTGAGCTACAAGTCCCCAAGGTTCGATCGCCGCTCTTGGACAGAATTCTGGATGGGAACCAATCAGCACTGAGGATCAGCCCTGTAGAAATTCTAGAATCAGCACTTGGAAAGCTGCCTCTGCAAAGCCCGGTCGCCTTAGCCATTATTAAGCAGATTGAGAAAGTCTGCCCATTTTGAGAATATTATTATTTCGATCGCCGCTCCTCAAACAACTTAACCACCCCAAAAGCTCCTATATCCTTGGGATGAGATAGATCACCTCTTTTTTGCCCAAATAGCCACTTCAAAGCTCCTATTCTAGTATTGCAGTACTAATAATAAGGGCTAAACAGCACCAAAAAGGGCAAAAAGTGGATACCTCCCTATATCTTAAGATGCTCCGACTAGTCTCTTTTTTGAAGTTATCACACGAAAGTGGCAACTTCAATATTTGGCTAGATGCGATCGATCCCAAACCCCAAAACCCCTCACAATATTTCCCAGAGAGAAGGGGTAAAAATTTGTTCTATCGCTCCTATTTTTGCCCCTATCGTTTTTGATAATTCATCGCTCAAAAATTCATCGCTGGTTAAAAATTCATCGCACGACAGGGAAACCTATCGATACCAGGTTCTTGAGGATTCATCGCATCCCCATGTAGATAAGAGAGAATATCTAACTTCTGACAAATCGATCGATTAATTCTTGATGAGCGCCGGGGTTTGTCTCGCACCATCGATCAAAGTTTGCCCTTGCTGGTGAACTACTCACGGAGCCACGGACCCACCTGCTGATTTGGACATCTTTGCATCCAAATCTTTTGGACAATTCCACAACATTGATTCCCCCATTGCTTGATCTTGGTACAGATTTGTTAGGGGCGATCGCTACTGGCTCAACACGATAAACCCCCCGGCGGATATTTTGGATAGGTTCGATCGCTTTATTCTCTAAAGTATCTAACCTTGCCTCTACAATGCCTAGGCGGTCTGCCAAGTCAATGGGTAGGGACTGGCTAGGCATATCTAAATAATCTCGCATCAGGGTATCGATCGCATCAGCAGCACTGGTAGTCCGGGCGGTAGCAGCAGCCTTAAATAATTCCCACAATTCCCCATCAACACGGATTGAAATATTTCTATCTTTAACCATTTCTTGGCTCCTTAAGGTTTTGCCTAGGCAATATAGGTAGTCATTGCATAGGCACTAACTAGGCACTAACTAGGCACTAACTAGGGGGTTTCTTTTTGGGGTTAGGTTCGATCGCTATTTTGGGGATTTTGGGATAAATTCTCCCTTGTCTTTTGCTTGCCTTAATCCTAGTTCCACCAAGAAAGTGGCAAGGTTGGCAGTAGGTCTGCCCTGCTCATTAGCCCATTGCTCTAAATCTGTATGAACTGAATCAGGCAGCGTGATTGTTATTTTCTTGCTCACTGGATATAACATCTTATTTTTTTAGATTCTACTACACTCCCATTGTAGGGTTAGCCCATATCTCAGCATTATTTAGTCCTGCTCAATATAGTGAGTCCATTAAATCACCATTGATTAGAATGTTATTACTTGCAATAACATGGCGATTAGAGTACTATAATCCTAAGTCACCCAAGGGAAACCAAGGGAAACCCAAATAGACCAGACAGAGAGAAACCTGAATATTTTAGCTAAAACTCCAGAAACATAGAACCTGACAGAGATAGAGGCAAAATTGAGGGAATATCTAAAACTTCTGTAATGGTTCATTTAGACCGAAAAAAACCACCAAAGGATTACTCCAGAGGCGGTTCGATAAACTTATCCCCATCCTACCAATGAACAACACCAACTTTATAAAAGCCGTATCCCTTGATGCTGGTAACGGCTGGATCAAGATATGCCGCGGCTCCCAGACTAGAAAAATCCGATCGGTCATTTTTGAATTGCCGACCTATCAGGACGAGCCAGAAAACCTAAAAAATGATTCTGTGTTTCTGGAGTACGGCGATCGACGGATAATCGTTGGTGAGCTTGCTCTTTCCATGGGAGGGATACCCACTTATGCTGTTACAAAGTCAGAGGTAACTGAGGTTTTACTCATGGCTGCGATCGAACCTACCCAAGGATCAACCCTGCCAGTAGAAATCAACAATCTCAAACTTTGCCTCCCTGACAAGCGCGAATCGAAAAATACCAGCAACCTTAAATCATTAGTTGGGACTAGAAGCTATGCCAGAAATGGAATTGATATGACTCTAAAAATCAACTCAGTAACCCTGATAGAGGAGGGATTGGCAGCGTTTAACTATGCCAGAAATCAGAGCTTATTTAAGTATCCAGATAAGTTAAATGCGATCGCAGATTTCGGGGCGGGTGATACCAGCCTAAAACTATTTACCAGCACGGGCGAAAACCTTAGAAATGCTCAAATCAGGCTCGAAGGGCTGTATGGATTGGCTAAGTCGATCGCATCCTACCTCCTACCAAAACTAGGAAAATCGCCTGACTTGGTGCTGATTATGGACGGGATTAGTAATCAGAGTTTCAGGTATGGAGCCACGGATACGACTTTCAAAACTGAATTTGATATTTGCCACCAGCAATGGCTAAGCAATCTCAAATCAAAAATTAAAGAATCTTGGGGACAACATTTTCCACAACTTGGGGAAGTCTTACTGGTCGGCGGGGCTGCCAGTCTAGCTATGAAGTTAGCCGCTACACCTGACTCAAGATTCAAATTAGCTAAGAATCATCAATACATTAATGCTTTGGGAATGACTCTAGAGGCGTAAACATGACTACTAAATCACCTGTCAGGGTAATCATTAAGCCCGCCGATCAGGAGCTTCTATGGCAACTACAAACCACCACGGGGCTGGGGAATTCAGAACTAATTACAATCCTGCTGCGAAAATATGGCACTACTTTTTTACAGTGGTTTAGTGCAAAAGAGCAGGGCTGTAATTACCCCCCAGTCCTCACGACATCGATCGACACCACCCCAGAACCAGCAGAAACATCGCAGGATTTTACCCCATTTTCCTTATGACCGATAAAACCCTAAAGGAATTATTTGACGATGCTGAACAATTCGCGCATTATCAAGACCCCAAACAAGTTGCCAGAAACAAGAAAAAACTAGCCAGATTAACCAAGGAAATAGAGGAGCGAGATAATGCCAGAAAGAAAATTTGAAGATGGTGAAACAGTTATTTACAAAGGTTCGTTATTCACGATCGATAATGCATACTACAAGCGTCCGGGTGAGTCTGCTTATCCGGGCTGGTACTACAATCTCGACTCCGATTACCAACGGGTTGCAGAGGCGGATTTGAGCCATACCCCAGATTAAAATTAACCAACAAAGTGGAGGACTTAAATTATGAAATTTGTTTCTCGAAATGGTGAATATGTGGCGGTACATCTGGGTGAAGTAATCCATACCGAAAAGGAGATAGATGAGTTACTTGATAACTTTTTGCCAAGTGATGACACCCCGATCGACCCCCCAGAAACTACCCCGGCGATCGAACCTGAAGACTTTTTCGACTAACTAATCAGCAAAACTAAATCCCCTCTAATCCTATTCCCCAAAGGTTTAGAGGGCTTTTTTTACCAAAAACTATGAATTATGCAATTCCCGCCGCTTGTCTAGCTATCTCTCTTTTTGCCACGTTGATCGGCTCAATCCTCTCTGTGGAGGCGATCGCTAAGATACCAGCAAAAACCCCGCAGGTAGAGCAACCAAAAACCCCACAGGAGCTAACAAACCTTACTAGTACCGATGGTAAAAGGTTTGCAATCATCAAAACTTGGGGTTATAAATTCAACTCCAACGCTATGCCAAATACCGATTTGAGAATCATTAATGATGCCATTTTCTCTAACGGGTATGACTACCTAATCTTGGAGTCTGAAGATGCTAACCCCGTCTGGGGATGGTATATGGCAAGGGTTGCAAACCGTTGGGTATTGCTGCCAGTAACTGACAAATTAACGAATAAGTATCAAGAAATATTTAATCCTGAGGAGTTTAATTAAATGAGAAACGTCACGACTGAAACAACGGTCAGCACCCCAAGAGCAAAAGTAAAAACTCATCTGACTATTGGCAAAATTGCAGATTTTCTGTTTGTAATTCCAGTAGCGATCGCCTCCTTTATAGGACATCTTTTTTGGTCATTCATTGCCAATGGGAAAGTAATTTGTGGCGGGTTTTTGATGTTTCACGCATTCTATTTATCTACTGAGAACTATTTCAATCTCCTAACTAGAAGCTCCTTAACACGGGGCTTAGAGGCAAGTCTAGGTAACTTCTGGGTAGCAGTAACTGTCTTGACTGCGATGCTGTTAGCCGGGACTGTTGAGTTTATTCAGACAGCAGGGCATACAGAAGGGAGGAGACTCCAGAATCAAGTCAAGATATCAGGCGATCGAACTGCGAATAAATCAATGATTGCGGCGGGGCTTATCGCTACTCTTTGCGAATTTGTTCTTTTTGTCTCTGCTTCTTTTTGGGATGGAGTTACCCCCATAAAAGTTATCCAACTAGCGATCGCCATTTTTGGATTGAGATTTGGTTTCGGCTGGTTCGTTTCCTTTCAGGAGGATAAATTGCGAAACTCTACCCCAGTTGATTTTGAAGATGTTGAGGATATTCCCCAACCCGCCGCGCCAGTAGGAGGTGAAAAATATGATTGTTGATTATGAAGGATACCAAGATTACACCCCCGCCCTACCTCTAACTAAGACAGATAAATTACTGGATAAGATCGATCGCATGGCAACGGTTTACGAGTCCGGCAACAACTGGAAAATAAGTTCTGGACTGCTTGCCACGCCCGGACTAGCTGGACTAATCCTTGGAGGTAGTTTAGGGCTTAATCCATTAATCGGTTTGGCATTCCTTTGTGGGGTTTCGGGTTCGATCGCCGCTTGGATTTCTTACGCATATGCTGAATCTTCCGAAGTAAAAGCCCTGCCTAAATTTGGACTGTTCACGGGCGATCATGATCTCCTACCCCAGCTATCAGGACTAGAACAAACTCACTACCTAGCCCTAAATCGTTTTGGTGTGGACTTTGTGCAGGCGATCGAAGCATACGGCTGGCTGCCACAGCTGCTAACAGCCATTAAGGATATCGATTTGTCTAGAATCCCAGATGACCAGCAAGATCGTTATCACCATCGATCGATGCAAAAGATACGAGAAGTTTATGCCCTACCCGCCGCTCCTGTGTTTCAGGAGCGCACTCCTACCAGAACCCCCCAAACTCAAACACCAAGGGGATTAAGCCCTGAGACTGGAGAAGTTTCTGGGGGGTCGATCGCCCTACCACCAGTTAGAGATTTAGCCAAAAATATTGCAGATGGGGAAACGCATTGCTGTATCGTTGCCAAGCCACGATCGGGCAAATCTACCCTCCTACTAGAAATCATCAAGGCAAGCTCTACCAGCAAGATTTATCTTATTGATGCAAAGGGTGACGATCTCCGATTGCGATCGACCGCCGCTACTTTCCTACTGTGTAATGAATCTGGCAAAGTCCCGCCAGTCATGAGCCTATTTAGAGAAATTGAATCGGAATTGATTGCCAGACAGTCAGGGGCAGAAAAGTATCCGGTCACCTTAATTATTGACGAGATTAATATGCTGAGGTTTGCGATCAATGCCCATGATTCCAAGGAGCTTGAGAGATTTACCGAGATTTTAATTAGGCTCCTCTGGCAAGGGTTAAGCGCCGGGATCAAGGTTGTTTTCTCGTCCCATAGTTCGAGATGCAAAACCCTTGGGATTGATACGGCGGTTCTTGATGCTTTATCGTTTGTGTCCTTGGGCAGGAACCGTAAATATGAATCTCTAGAGGATCTATTGGAGCATCAAATCTCTGGTAGAAAGTCTAGAAAACTTCAAGAGTACTTAGATTCGATCGCTACTACTCCCATCCCGGAAACCCTAGCTCTAAGCACTCTTGAGGGGGTAGATTTTTACCGATTACCCATGGTCAATGATTCGCCCTTGCCACAATCACAGCCACGGGATAGCCGGGAATTGTTAGAGTTCTGTCTAGATCGATCGACTACACCAACAGCAGAAACTAGACAGCCTACGATCGTCACCCATGTTTCTAAAATTGACTCCCTTGACGATCCTACCCTCGAAGATTTGCTGCAAAAAGTTCTAGCTTTTGCCAAGCGCAAGGAATGTGTCAAGCCGTCTGAAGTCACGGCGGGGTTAAGGGCTTGTCGAGGATATTCCGCTCAAGAGATACTCCAATTATTTGATTATTTAGAGGAGGCGGGTGATGGGTTTGTCAGGGGCGGGGAATTTACCCCTAATTAGCGTGTCAAGCGGGTTGTCAAACGACCTGACAAGGGTTTCAGCCCTCGCTTGACACGGCTTGACAGTCCTTGACAGTCGCCTGACATGGCTTGACACATCGCTTGACAGCCAAAAAATAAGCCCTTTCTAGGCGATTCTAGAGGGGCTTTCCTGTGTAGAGATTTGGGAGTTATACGATCGACCACTGCCGGGACTGAATTAATCTCCATTAGGTTTTTGGGTTAATTGGGGAAGTCGCCTCCCCCAGATTTGCGATTAGGCAATTACCAACCGCCGGGAATGAATCAGTCTCAGGGCGATCGTCATCCCCCAGATTCCCAACTTGTAGGCAATCAGTTCAGCCTTGGGTAGTAGCCATTCCCTTGATATCACCACACCATAAACCGCCACTCTCAGGGCAACCTGTAGGGCTTTCTTGACGTAGGGGGTAGAGAACCGGATCATTGCCCTGATTAAGGCGATCGCCCAGATTAAGGCAATCTCTAAACCCTTGGCAATTTCTCGAAACTCAGTTAGGGCGGGGGGTTCTGGATTGATGATAGCCGGGGTAACTTCTGGGGTGGTGATAGGGGCGATGATTGCGGCGGGTTCTGGTTCGATAACTTCTACTTCTACAATCTCAGGGGCGGTAGGTTCGATCGAGGCGAGGATTTGGGCTAAGGCATTTTCGAGAACTTCTTTTTTACTGTTGAGGGCTGGTATTGAATAGCCTTGAGCTTGAAACGATTTTAGGGCGGTCTTGATTTCTGCGTATGTCATTGTTTTGGGGTCCTGTGTTGAAGTGGGTTTGAGGCGGGTTTGAAGTGTTTCCTTACCTCTATGAATATCAATATAACACTGTGTAAACACAACTACCATCTATCTAAGGGGGTATCTTTTTTAGGGGTAGTCCGGGGGCGATCGCTCACCCCCGGTTTTGGCTAAAGGGCCTTTAATATCCAAGCGTAGTTAGTTATCCAGTAAGCCGAATCAGTCCGCTTAATCTCGTTCAGTTCAATGTAGGGGCTTGCTTGGTTTAGCTGCCAAGATATGTAAGCCAGTCTGATTTTGCGGGCTAATTTGATATCATTCTCGGAGCCGTCTAAGTCTGCGAAAGGAAAGTCTTTTTCGGTTGCGGTGTAAGTCATGATTTTTGTCCTTTGAATTGGTTGAATGAAGTGCTAATCTTTTTTTGTGGGGCAGGCTAATCTTTTGCGGGAATGCCTGCCCTTCGCCTATTTAAAAAGTGTCTCGACAGAGTTGGATAAATACACTGGTAGCTAGTTTTTGGATAGTCTCCTCGGATAACTCAGGTAGTTGGGTTTTCGTTGCACGGTAGCAATCCGCAATTTTTGCTGTGAGGTTTTCGATATGGCGATCGTAAGCCCCGCCACTAGTTTCTGTTTCTATTTGGGTTTCTACAGGGGCGATCGCTACATTGGTTAGCACGGGCTTGATTAGAGTAGCAAGTGGGCTGTAAGGAGATTCAGGGACGTAAATTTCTTGGGTAGGTTCGGGGCCTGCGATCGGGCTATACTTTCCCTGACTGTCTGCCGCAGCCGTAAAAGATTGATTAGGTCTAATATTTTGGCTTGCTGGATCGTCAAGGGGGCGCCATATCTTAATTTCTGATTTCAGATCACCACTTGCCACTATCAAAATCCGTTCCCCATACTTTGTGTTAACGGTCTTGATTTCCTTGGCTCGAAGTTCTACTAATCTCATGGTTGTGTTTCCTGCCCGTGGGCTTTTTTAATCTCTATGTTTACTATATTACTATGTTTACACAGACAAGTCAACACATACAAGGGATAAATAGATTATTATTCCTTATGTGTTGCCAACGTGTTTACACTATCCTAGGGATTTTACTATCAGTTTTAGTTATCTGTGTAAACATAGTAATATTTAGTGGTATCTTGAAGATAATCAAAAAACAAATACCACCATGCCACCAAGATCAAATTTGTTGCAAGCGGACGGCTATCAAAATTTAGGGATTGGACTGCATCACGGCGATCCGACTATCTCGGTTAGGATGCCAGTAGCAAAAAAGAAAGAGTTTGAGGTTCTAGCCGATCGTCTAATCGAGCTTGGCAGAACCAAAAATAAGCAGGACTTTTTGAGGGGATTGATTTATACGGCGATCGAAGAAAATCTAGATTTGATTCAGGGGCAGCCGGATCAAGTTGCCGATGTTGCGATCGAACCTACACCCAAACCAGCAACCAAGAAAACTAGAACTAGGAAACCCAAAACTAAGGAAAATGGCAAAAACTTGTAACGCACGGTTCAACTCATCCTAGCGTGGGGTAAGGCTGCATGAGTACATGGGTAAGGGTTTCAGGCTGTGGAAAATCGCTGAATATTAACTTTGTACCCACTTTTGTACCCAAAATGCTTTCTTTCTGTTTCTGGAACCCTTACTGTGTCTCGATTATAGCCTATTCTATGCCCTATGATAAATATTTACCAGTTTTGGGCGGGGTAGGTTCATTAATTGTTAACCGTATATTGGCAAGATTACACGCCATAGCCTTCTATCAAACGGTTTGAGCGGATCAAAGTAGCTAATTCTAAGGTATGCTAGAGACATCTAGTAGCCTTAGACCACCCACAGCAAAAAGCTGCCAGATTTCTCTGACAGCCTTTGCGATTAACTTCCCTCTCCTAGCTCTTACTTATCACGGTATCTAGGTTTCGGGATCCAACAGAACCTTTTGGGGTTCAGCAGTAAACTAATGATAAACAGTTTTGGCTTTTCTGACCAGCCTCTTAAATCTGCCCAGCCTCTTGAAACGAGCTTCTTTAATGATATCACAGATGACACGCTAGAGATAAACAAAGATAGTTCTGGTAAAGATTACCATAATTCTAGCACAGTTTTTAAGATCGGGCTAAATCATCAAATCATCGGCAAGTGCGAGCCTCAAAACCTCTCCTATGCCGGGGCGTTCATTCCTAGCACGGTTACGATCGCCCAACTAGCAGACCATATCAGCAAAGGACATCCGTGGATGCCGGGGGTGCTAGATACCGGGGCTATACGTCGGCAGCATCTAGCAAATTATGCTGAAGTTCTAGGCGCTGATATTGACGGCGGTATGACGATCGCCGGGGCCCTAGAGAATCCCCTGATTAAAAATCACTGCTCTTTATTAATTGAGTCGGCAAGCTCGAAGCCAGAACTAGAGAAGTTTAGACTGGTTTTTGTGTTGCCAAGGGCTGCTGAGGGCTATCAATTAATTAAGGTATTGAATCGCTACCTAATTGATTTGTTGGGAGTAGCAGACAAAGCCTGCAAAGATGCTTCTAGATTTTTCTTTGGCGCTCCGGGTCGATCGCCCAAATTATTACAGTCGGTTACTCTACCAGAATCTTTTATAGAGGATGCGATCGCTTGGGATAAAGAAATTGAGTTAGAAAAAGTCAAAAAGTGTCAAGCCGCTCTGTCTAGGAGAATTGACAATCCCACAGATCCAAACGATTTAAGGGATTTAGTAGAATCAGCACTAAGTTTTATCCCTCCTAGAATGAAGGGGCAGAATACTTACGACGATTGTATTACCTGTCTTTTTGCTCTCTATTCTGCGTTCGGTGACGCGGCGATCGCTATTGCTGAACGATGGTCGCCTTCCAATGGGGACTGGGATATTGCCAAGAAAGTACAGAGCTTTGGGCGTGGCTCCACGGGGCGGGCGATCGGGCTTGGTAGCTTGTTTCATTTGGCACAGCAGAACGGTTGGAATTTCCCCAAGCGAGAATCTAGCCATAGGTTTTTCGATCGCACCCCAAAACAGATAGAGCAGGGGATAAAGTCGGAGACAAAAACTTATAGCCAAACCTTGGCGGAGCAATCTAGATCGGCGGGGCTTGAGAAATGGCAAAAGCGGCGGGGTTTCACTCCTACCCTAACCATCAACAGCCAATACTTGAATATTGCAGATATCCCACTAGATGCTAAATCCGGGGTGCTGGCGATTCGATCGGGCTTGGGGACTGGCAAAAGTACCGTACTCCTCAAGATGATTGATTATATTGTTTCTCACTCTGGGGATTTGGGGATTATTGCCATAGGTAGTCGTAATAATTTGCTACTCCAACAGTGCAAAGCACTTAACCTATCCCACATACACAATAATGGTTCTTGGATGTTGAAATGCCCCAATAGCCGGATCGCTCTATGTTTTGACTCTTTGCATCAATACGAAAATCATCTGGATTGTTTTGATGGCAAAATTTTAATCATGGATGAGTTTGTGTCAGTCCTTAAACACGCTCTAACGTCTGCTACTTGCACGGGACGGCGATCGGAGCTTCTAGACATTTTAGATGAGTTGATCCGCTGTGCAGCCTTTGTTATCTTGCTAGATGGTAACGGCTGTGATTGGGCTGTGGAATACGTTATGAAGGTTAGAGGCGGAGATTCAGGAGCAGAGAAAATCCTGAATCAGTACAAAAATGCCACGACTCAATTCGAGGTGGTTAGCTCTTTTTCTCAGTCTGGATTAGTTGAGAAGATTCTCGAACTTTTGCCGGGGTACAAGGCTTTAGGGCAATCGATCGCCATTGCTACCGATTCCCAGAAAACTGCTGAAAAGCTCGATATCATGTTTTCTGGGATGGGGTACAGAGTGTTTAGAATTGACTCCAAAACCTCTGGCAGTAAAGAGGTTAGGGGCTTTATCGAGGCTCCCGATCGCAACTACGATGTTTTGATTTATTCCCCCAGTGCTGAATCCGGAGTAAATGTTGATCTACCGGGATTTGCTCACGTCTTTGGGATGTTTTACGGGCTGGTAGATGCTGAAACTCAAATCCAGATGTTACGGCGGGTTAGGACTTCCGATCGGATAACTGTGTTTTGTGTGCCATACAAACGGGTTAATCACGCCTTCGCCACTTCTAATGGGCAGTTCCTAGAGGAGTTGGGAAGTCGGATTTTATTAGACGGTGCTGAAGGGCTTGATGGTTTTGGAGATTGGTATGCAGCCCAAACCAACACACCTAGATTTGAGTCTTGGAGGGGTCTTGCTATCGATCGAGAGTTCGAGCAACGCAATACTACCCTATGCCTAT
>Ga0335395_10001866_pt1 | contig 13124 bp, 15 predicted proteins | sample MAT02_FD_205744 | JGI IMG/M metagenome (GOLD analysis project Ga0335395, IMG submission 205744) | Freshwater microbial communities from Lake Fryxell liftoff mats and glacier meltwater in Antarctica - MAT-02 (spades assembly) (version 2) ...
TGATGATGTACTCACTATTTTGTCTGATTTGGAACATCAGATCAACCAGACAAGGGCGTAAATATGCGGGAAAAGATAGTGGAATGGGGCAAAAAAGAAGACGCTGTCAGGGCTCTTATTCTACTCGGCTCGCGCGCCAGCCGACAGCCAGTCGACCCCTATTCTGATTATGATCTTTCTGTTTTTTGCCATGCCGATGAATTTTACACAGGATCTGACAACTGGCTGGCTCAGTTTGGCAATGTCTTGGTGTGTGTAAAAGAGAAGGTTGCAAGATCACTATCATCCTTTTTTTAAAACGATGATAGCATGCAAGGCAGAATTTAATTTTATTTTTGGGAAACGGTATCAGTAGTCATTTACACAAAAAAATGGACAGTCTCGGCTCGTATGCTATTAATAAAACCTTCACAGTGCCGGTTAACCATGTCTATGTATTATCTGATAACCTCGCGACACGCCACGATGACAGCAGAGTTTTTGGACCTATCCATAAATCAGAAATTGCTGGATTGATATGGTGAATTATATAATGAAAAATTTTTGGTTAACAATCACATGATTCCCATTGCTTTCAAGCCTATAAGCATTGATCACCTTAATCTCCTTCATAAATGGATGCAACAACCGCTACTAAAAATCTAAATAAATCTACTCATATCAATTGAAAGTAGCTTGTCAGAACGCCAACCAAGCAGTTTTGTTGACGATTCACGTATTGGATTTCACCAATAAAAATCAGGAGCGAGCTATCTCAAGAATCGCAGTTGGATTCAAGAATCGATGAAGTATCGCCTGATAATGTCCTGCAAGGACCCTGCGACTAATTTTAATTCTATCTTTACCAAGCGTTTTTTTCTCCAATCTTACCACCAAATAAATGAGCCTTAGGTTCTGGTTGGAAGCAAAGGCCAATTAGCGCTGTTTGCAAATCATTTTTTTCGCGAAGAATAAAGCGGTGATATCCGCCTGCATAAGCACTTCTTTCTAGCGTAGCATAAAGCTTTCGTCCATTATGAGGGCTAATTGTGGCTCCATATGCAGAAGCAAATAGTAGGCCTAATAAAATAAATGGAGTAGAAACCACACGAAAAAGGTCTTTACCCATTTCAGTAATACGAGCTTTAAAATTATAGGATTCAGAAGAAGGAGCCCAGAGGTGAGCAAACAAAAATAATTTCCCAATTCTATTAGCAAGATTGAGAAGTAAACCAATGCTTTGTGCAATAGGAGTTGCTGCAAATGTCGCTGCACATTTTACTCGAATTGTAGAACAAGAATCGTCATCATACTTGTCATTGGTTTCTTTATCAATTACAGAGCCGGAAGCTTCGTCTTTTTTCCAAGAACTGATAGGCATAAAATGTTTAAAAGTGATAGGAATTTTTTGTTTTTTGTCTTCTTCTTTTATATCAAATTCAAAACCATTAAATAATACATTTCCAAAACCGTATAATACATTTTTTGATGCCATCGATAAAGAAAATCCCATACAACCTCCAAAACTTATTTTTATAATTTCAACTTGAACTAATTGTAGTTTATCTTTTTAAAGATACAATAAATATTATATGAATTTCAAAAAACCTAAAATATGTACAGCCACCTTTTTTGCTATAGAATTTCATGTTTTCTGTTTTATTTTTTGCCAATTTAATACAGCAGTTTATCGAATTTTTTCCTCCATCCTCAGTACAACTGGCTGATTATGTTTTTTTATGAAATTTTGCAGAAAAAAAACAAGTTGAAAAAACGCAAACGACTGTTAAAGCCTTGTTCAAAAACCGTTTGCGTAAGAATGCTGATTAATAATTAGAATTTGAGCGATCGAATTGATCAAGTTTTGCTCCAATCTCTTTTACATAGGCTTCTACACCACCAGTTTGGTAGTTGACGTAAAATAAAACACGCCCTTCTGAGTCAGTCACAACCATTGTCGGGAAGCTATTAACCCCGTAACGTTCGAGCAATGGGCTATAAGGTGAAGCCTGAATAGACTTTTCTGTATTACTTGGAAATTCGGCTCTTAAAAAGACCAAGCGATTACCTAAAAATCGAGCAAATGGTTCAGCTTCAATCACATTGCGTTCTAGCTTCATGCAAGGGGGACACCAATTTTTGCCTGTAAATAAGATAAGTATAGGTTTTGAAGTGGAACGTGACTGAGCAATAGCTGAGTTGTAATCCGTTAGCCAGTTAATAGGGCTTTGTTGTGAAGCATTGTAATTTGAATAATTAGATGGAGATTGGGCTTTTACTGCACTAGCAGAAAAAAGAATTGAGCAAAGCGTGAACAAAAATAATATTTTTTTCATAAAACACCTTTAATTAGTGTGTAATTATTCTACTTTATTCTAGAATTTAGCATAAAAATTTACCAAACTGGACTTATCCCTCTTTTGCAAATGATCTATTGGTTAATTGCATTTATGATTTTTAAAGAGCAATAAGATAACATTTCATTAAAAAAAAATAAAGCCATTATTTTTAAACCACTTAAGTAAAAAATGCAAACCTTTCTTCCGACCGTTATCATGAGACACCGATTAGAAAATTTGAAAAAATGCAGTTTACGAGGACTAGAAAATCGACCAGATTGCATTTTTCTTACTTACCCTTACGATCATTTACCTGATTTAACAGAAGTAAACATCCTTTCATTTGATGGTCCTGTCCTATCTGTAGCAGATAAAACAAAAGGCTTACTCGTATTGGATGCAACTTGGCGTTATGCAGCAAAAATGGTGAAGCTTATCCATCCAAAGTACCAAGTAAACTATCGCAGTTTACCACCTCACTATCGCACGGCTTATCCAAGAAAGCAAGTAGATTGTTCCGATCCCCATAGAGGCTTGGCTTCCATCGAAGCTATCTATTTGAGTTATTTATTATTAGATAGACCAGTAGACGGTTTATTAGACAACTATTATTGGAAAGATCAGTTTTTATTGATAAATAATCTGATAAATTGACTTCTATTATAAAATAATTCATAATTAGTTATCAAAGTTTTACTAATATTTAAAAACGGATTTAAATGTTTACATTTCTTAATTCCCATCTTGAAATTTTAGAAGATCTGTTATGGACTTTCTGTGGTGTTCCGTTAGTTATTTTTTTAGGGCTTTACTTATCTTTTAAATCGCGTTTTTTTCAAATTCGTCATCTTCCGCTAGTTTTTAAAACTTTTTTTGGATTTTTTTCAAAAAAAAATGATGAGAACCTTTCTGTTGGAGGAGTGCACCCTTTAAAAGCTTTTTTTGCAGCTGTTGGGGGATGTGTAGGAATAGGTAATATTGTAGGGATTTGTACGGCAGTACAATTGGGCGGACCCGGGGCTCTGTTTTGGATTTGGTTAACGGCTCTTGCCGGCATGATTATTAAATATTCCGAGATCTATTTAGGTTTGCGCTATCGTGTGTCTGATGAACAAGGAGGGTACAACGGTGGACCTATGTATTTTTTACAAAAAGCTTTTAAATACAAAAGTATCCCCATTGTTATTTCTGTGCTTTTGTGTATTTATGGTGTGGAAGTTTACCAATTTAGCGTCATTTCTAAAAGCATCTCCATGAACTTCGGTATTGATTCTTTATTAGTTATAGCGGTTTTGCTTGCTTTGGTCATGTTTGCTGGAAGTGGAGGAGTAAAACGTGTGGGTAATATTTCTAGTAAAATTTTACCCGTATTTGTAGTTGTCTATGTCAGTATGGGACTATGGGTATTAGTGAATCATTTAACGGCTATTCCGGGAGTTTTAAGTTTAGTATTTACTTCTGCATTTACTGGTCATGCTGCATTCGGGGGTTTTTTGGGTGCAGGTATGATGGCCGCTATGTCTTATGGGATGAGAAGAGGTTGTTATACGGGTGATATTGGGGTAGGTTATGCTTCAGTCATTCATAGTGAAAGTAGTGTTCAAATATTAGAAAAGCAAGCCTCTTTAGCAATCATAGATATTTTTTTAGATACTTTCATTGTTTGTACAACGAGTTTAATGCTTATTTTGACAACGGGAATTTGGCAACAGCCTATGGAGGCTGGTATGCTGGTGCAACTTGCTTTAAGTCAACATTTTCCTTATATGGAAGTTTTTATCCCCATTTTTCTTTTTATGTTGGGCTACAACACAATCAACGCTTATTTTTGTGTGGGATTAAAATGTGCCGCTTATATCTCCCCTAAATTTGGGCGTAAAATCTATTATGTTTATGCAATAGTTGCTTTGGTGGTTTTTTCATTTATGGGAACAGCCCAAGCGCAAACTGTAATGGCAATTGCTGGAGTTTCGCTTTTAATTATTAATGGAATAGGGATTTTTATTTTAAGAGATGAAATTTCGTTCAATCTAGTGGATGAAACAGCTGTTACACCGCAAACAGATTTAGAAGCCGAACTCACATAGGCATTTTCTGCAATTAAAGAATTTGTGGATTTGTTTAAAAATCCACAAATTCTTGAGGACAATTCTTTTTAGATATCTTTGTTTTCTAATGGTACAAAAATATGATCCGCACCTTGCGCTTTATAAATTTTATAGCCCAGACTTTCGATAAATTTGATTTTCTTATCGGTTTCTGAATTAATAAAAATTTCAATAAATATGACAGGTTTATCGCGTTTAATCGTCTCAATTCCGCCCTGTAAAACGGCCATTTCAAATCCTTCCACATCAATTTTCATCAATGAAACATTGTTGAAATTGAAATTATCCAGACGAGTCATTTTACTTTTATCACCATTTAAAGACCCGTGCTCTAAAACAGTTCCATGACCTTCATTAATTAAATCATCATCAAATCTTTTCGTCCAGGCTTCTGCTGGTATATACATTTCGATCCACTTTTCTTCAGATCCTAAAGCCAAATGATTCAATTTTACATTTTTACATTTATTTAAATAAATGTTGATAGATAGCTCGCAAAAGATTTTAGCTTGAGGTTCGAAAACTTGGACAGTCCCTTGATCACCTACAAGTTTTGATAAGAATAAAGAGTGTGTTCCAATGTGGCCGCCGATATCAAGAACTGTACTGCCAGGTTTGACAAATTTCTTAAAGTCATCTTGGATATCATCTTCCCAATTATGACCTTGTTTCAGGATATAGTTTTTTATATAGTCGTTAACGTCATCTAAGTAATAAAGATTTTCGTTTTGCACACGAAAAATTACATATTTGCTTAGATCGAAATTACTAACACATTTTTCCAAAGAGGGATTGTTTTCAAAATAGGGAGATAAAATTTTATTTAAAACATCCCGATTTACTTCCATTTCTGGATTGATAAATGAAAAGGCTTTAAGTTGATCTAGGCTTTGTGGTTCTTTAAATCTAAGAAAAAATCCAAATTCTTTTTCATTACAAATGTATTCATCTATCCCTTGTTTTTTTGCATTTTTTGAAAAGGAAATGCAATCCCAGTCGATCAAACCTTTGCCAAAACTTAATTTGTCTAACACTTTTGCATTAATTAGGTAAGCTGCGCTTACACAGTCTGCTTTAAAAGTGCCAAGCTTTTTTCGTTTAGTGATTAATCCATCATCGGGACTTTCTTTATAGTAACCACTATCTGTAGTTTCTACAAAAAAATTTCTAAATGGACTACCTAAATCCGGAAAAGGTCTCAAAAGCGGAGCGATAATGGGCTTATTTTTTTCCATTAAAATCTTCAAAGTAGAAGATTCTAAAAAAATTTCAGAAGAAAAAATAAAACAGTAGTCATTTTTCGCTTCTAAACATTTTGAAAGAAAGTGATCTTTTATTTTTGCTAAGTATCTATTTTCTTCCTTTTCATCTTTACTCACAGCAAGTTCTTTATTGATTTCATAAGAAATATTTTTATAAGAACTTTTATATTGTTCAATCCAATCTAAAACGACTTTTTCTACAGCAGCGGTAGAATTAGCAATTGTTAAGTTAAGTGAGATTTTTTGTTTATTGTAATCCAATTTCTCAACAGAATGTAAAAAATAAGGAATCAATTGATTTTGATTGCGGATGATTAAACCTATATATACAGAAGCATCTTCTACCTGATCTGAAGGAACTGGAAGGGGGAGACTAGTTACCGAAAAATAAAAGCTAGAAAAAACTATTAGAAAAATCTAAAATTTTTGTACTAATTTCATAATGTCTCTTTTGTTCAGATTTGATAAGGAGTTTGTGTATGCAACAATTGTTAGCAAGAAAACAACTTAGCATACTGAAAAAAAATTTAGTAGTTAATTTGAAAAAAAATATTTACATGGATGATAAGTGCATAAAATTTTTTTATTTGTCTTTTTAAATGCACTTAATCTACTAATACCAAATCAATTTTGATTTCTTTGAGGAGATAAAGAACGTTGAATATAGGGCCAATAAGCAATGATGTAATCCACCCCTGATAACAAAGTATAAGAGGCGGCAATTCCCACTATCCACGTAGAAACATTATGTAATGATTCTTCACTTATTTCTCCCAAAGAGAAGGGGATAAGCAAGAGAATAATTAATAAAGCTGCAATCCCTTGAACAACAGCTTTAATTTTTCCACTTGGACGAGCAGCTAATGCAATTCCTTTCAGTGCACAAACTGTTCTAAGTGTGCTAATAATCGAATCTCTATAAAGAAAAATGAAAACTAAAATCATAGGTAAGCGCACAGGGGGTAATGTAAAAGTCAAAAACACAGAAATTCGGTAAATACTGTCAGCCATGGGATCTAGAATTTTACCTAAATCAGTCACTTGATTAAATCGGCGAGCCACATATCCGTCAACCGCATCTGAAAGTTCTGCAATTGATAAGATCAATAATAATAAATAGGGTAGAACCACAAGATCTATATGTAAACTCTCATGTTCTAAATAAAGAAAAACAAAAATGGGACTTAATAGTATGCGTATAAAAGTAAAATAATGGGCAATACTCACTTAGACTTACCTATTGTAAAAGTTAGCAATATTGTGAATATTATTGAAAGAAACTGATTTTTTTACACGCAAAAAGTTTCCTATAGCTTAAAAACTTTAACTGGTATGAGTTAAATTAAATTCGTTCCTCTGTAATTTTTCATAAATTTCTAAATAAAGATTAGAGGGTAAGTTCCAACTAAAGTCAATTTTCATTCCATTTATCATCAAACGACGCCATTTTTCTGGATCAGTAAACCAACAGTGAATGGCTCGATCTAAAGCAGAGTCAATACCCAGAGTGTTAGGGAAATTAAAAACATAACCATTTGTTTCTTCACTAGGCTTATCTGAATAATCAACATCATGAATCGTGTCTGCTAAACCTCCTGTACGCCTGACGATGGGAATGGTGCCATATTTTAAGGCTATCATTTGTGTCAAACCACAAGGTTCAAAAATTGAAGGAACGATAAGCATATCGCATCCTGCATAAATTAAATGGGCGAGTTCTTCTTGATGATGAAGAATTAAGTGGATGTGGGGATGCTCTGCATACTGGATTTTTAATTTGTGAAATTCTTCGTTTATACTAGGTATTGGGCTTGTTCCTAATAAAATAAATTGTCCTTTTTTTTCGACAATGTGTTTGATTGTATGGCGAATCAGATCAATTCCTTTCTGAGGAACTAAGCGTGCAATGCATCCTACAATCGGACGATGCTCTTCGGCCAATAAAAGCTTCTCGCGTAGAATTTTTTTAATAAATCCTTTTTTATCCAACGTGCTATAGTCTTTTTTATTGGCTGGAAATTCGCGATAAGAAAAATGTACGGGTAAAAAACGATCAATTTCAGGATTCCAAAATGAATAGTCAATTCCGTTTAAAATACCTAAAAATTTATTTTTGTGATTGAGTAAAGTACTCTCAAGCCCTTTTCCACCTTCAGGATTAAGAACTTCTTGCGCATAGCTTGGAGATACAGTTGTGACGCAATCTGAATAGACAATTCCACCTTTCAATAGATTAACTAAATCCGTATTTTGATTATCTTGCATGAATTCGGGAGTTCTTAAAGCTTGACCATCTAAACCAATACGGTTTAAATCATAAGGAGTACATTTACCTTGATATTCCATATTATGAATGGTGAAAACTATTTTAGCTCGTGAATAGCCCAGCTTTTGGTACATTTCTCGGTAAAGGGGAGCAATCACAGCCGATTGCCAGTCATGTAAATGAATAATATGAGGGTTAATCGACTTTTTATAAAGAAACTCCATTGTAGCGCGTGAGAAATATAAAAACCGTTCTAAATCATCTTCACAGCCATAAAAACATCCTCTATTAAAGAAAAATCGAGGGTGATGAGGCTGAATAAAATAAACTTTTAAATTTTCGACCCATCCTACCCAAATTGTATTGGCAAACCATTCTCCATTATAAAAAGACATGAGGTCTTTCGTGTCGATAGATAAATCGCGAATTTGTTCACTATCCATGCAATCATATTTAGGGATGATAATATCCACATCATTACCTTTCCAAGAAAGTTCTCGCGAAAGACCTAAAACAACATCTCCTAATCCGCCAACTTTAGCGATAGGAGCTAGCTCAGAAGAAATATGAACAATATGCATGGAGAAAACCTATGATTAAATTAAAAATTAGAATAACTAATTTGGATTTCTCTATGTAGAAAAAAATAACAAAGGCCTGAAATAGCTACGTCTGGCTAAAAAATCAAATTTATCTGGAAGAAGATCGTAAATATGAGGGCTCACAACAATGTTTGAATGAAAAAATATTTTTTTTTAATTTTGTGTTGCAAAGAAAATCACTTATTTTGTAATCTTTATTCTTACTCCAAACAAGTAAATCCTGGGGTGTCGCCAAGCGGTAAGGCAGCGGTTTTTGGTATCGCCATGCGGAGGTTCGAATCCTTCCACCCCAAATATTAAGTTAGTGATGTCAATTGCTAAAAAATAGACTTCTCGCTGATAATTTGTTTAATTAACATATTTAATATCAGCTGCGAAAGCGTGCCATGAGAAGAAAGTTCAAATCTCTATTTATGCTGTATTTAACATGCAGTCTAACAGAGATTCAAAAATAAAATAGTGCTTAACATATTTTATTCTTTTTTATCTTATTTAAATTTGTGCACGTCTATTAAAAAATCAATGAGATTTTCCTTTATTTTGGGGAAAATCTAAATTTTTATTTAACTTTATCCTTTTAGGAGGATTCATGAATCTAAAAGCAATTAAAAGAACTGCTGGTTCGAAAAAAGAAACCAATGCATTACGTAGAGATGGATTTATTCCTGCTGTTATGTATGTTAGAGGTAAAGAAGGCGAGGCATTAGCTGTACAAAGTGCAGAGTTTGCAACTTTCTTACGAGGAGTCCAATCGGGCCATCTTCCAACATCTGTTTTCACATTAGTGGATGACAACGGGCATGAGCGTAAAGTTCTTGTTAAAGACATTCAGTATTGTATCACAACATATGCTGTTAAGCATCTGGATTTTGAAGAGTTAGTTGAAGATCATAAAATTAACGTGAAAATACCAATCGAATGTGTAGGTCTTGCAGAATCTGCAGGAATCAAGCAAGGGGGTGTTTTGCGTCAAGTTATTCGTCATGTAAGAGTGCGATGCTTTCCAAAAGATATGCCTTCTTATTTTGAGCTAGATATTCGCGAATTGACTTTAAAGCAAACGAAACGTTTATCAGATCTTGTAATTCCTGAAGGAGTTCAAGCAGTGAAATCGCAGAATGAAGTTGTTGCTGTCATTGTAAAACGTTAAGGCGACTTTTAAGTGACGCCATTTTCTAATACGAGCCCAACACATTTTATATTTGTCGGTCTTGGGAATCCAGGACTACGTTACGAAATGACAAGACATAATATGGGATATTTGGTTGTCAAAGCATTTGCAAAACAGATGCAGTGGCAGTTTAAAGAAGAGAAGCGTTTTAATAGTTTAGTTGTTAAGGCTGAGTATGGGGGAGCAATTATCCATTTACTGATGCCATTAACGTTTATGAATCTGAGTGGAGTGGCCTTAAAAAGTTACTTAGAGTTTTATAAACTATCTTTAGAAAAGGTCGTTGTCATTACAGATGACTTTGCTTTGCCTTTTGGGCAAATGCGTTTAAAAACGATGGGTAGCTCAGGGGGACATAACGGATTGAAAAATATCGAACAACAATTAGGGACTAATCAGTATGCGCGTTTACGGATGGGAATTAGCCATCCGGCAGGCAGAAATTTAGCAGACTATGTATTAGAAACTTTCAATCAAGAAGAGCAAGCAAGTTTAATGAGCATTGTTGATCTCGGGAGAGACATATTATTACGCTTGATAAAAGAAGATATTTCTCAAGTCATGAACATGGTCAACAGTGTATCTCGATCTCCTTCTAAAAAAGAAGGAATGACAGAGGAATCAATTGATTTAACAAAACCCCTTAATCAAGGGCGAGGAGATAACGCATGAGTCAACCAAGACAAAACCTTTATGAAGGCATGTATGTCATTAGTGCGACATTAAGTGACGAGGCCCGCCACAAAGCACTAGATAAAGTGTTAACTGGAATTACAAATCATGGTGGTGAAGTAAAAAAAATTCACGAGCAAGGTAGAAAACGATTAGCCTATGAAATTAATGGCCATCGTGAAGGATATTACTATATCGTTTACTTTACAGCACCAACAGCTGCAATTTCAGAATTATGGCAAGAGTACCATTTAAATGAAGATTTAGTTCGCTTTATTACATTAAGAGCGGAAGAAGTCTTGGAAAAAATTGAGTTTAAACCCTTAGTAGAACAGCAGTAAGGAGTTCTAACATGATACCAAGAAAACCAAAATATAATCCGGAATATCCAGATATGCGCTCTAAAAAGCGTAAAAAGTGCCCTTTTACTGCTGCAGGAATCAAAGAAATCGACTACAAAGATATTGATACTCTTTCTCAATTTATTACAGAAAGAGGAAAAATCTTACCTAGACGAATCACAGGGGTTTCAGCTGGCTATCAAAAAAAATTAACAGCAGCCATTAAACGTGCTAGACACGTTGCTTTGTTGCCGTTTGTAGCTGAAGTTTAAAGGGGGAAATCATGGTAATGCAATATTTATTATTACAAGATGTTGAACATTTAGGACATAGTGGTGACATCGTTAAAAATGTGAAACCTGGTTATGCTCGTAATTTTTTAATCCCTCAAAAACTTGTTGTTCCCGCTGATAAGCGTACAATTCGTCTACAAGAAAAATTAAAAGAAGAGCGTCAAAAGAAAAGATTATTGGACAAACAAGAATCTGAAGCAATTGCTGCTCGTATCGAAGGTTTGACTGTAACAAAAGTTGTTAAAGTTGATCATGATGGCCATATGTATGGTTCTGTAAGTGTTGTTGATATTCTTCACTTATTGAATGAACAAGTACAAGTCGAAATCGATAAAAAAGCTGTTCAACTTAAACATGCAATTAAATCAACAGGCATTCATGCTGTTGTTATCAAGTTTAAAGAAGGCGTTACTGCTACATTTCATTTGAAAGTGCTTTCAGAAGAAAGTCACCGTGCAAATAATGAAGAGCAGCCAAAAGCAACAGAAGAATAATTCATTCAAGTTCCCTAGTTGTTAATATTAACGACTAGGGAAATGTAAATTTTTTCAAAGTAGAAAGTATGCTGCAATTATTTTCTCCAGCCAAAATCAATCTTTTTTTACGTATTATCAATAAACGACCTGATGGTTATCATAATCTTTCTTCTCTTTTTCAAACTATTGACTTCTGCGATATTCTCACTTTTGATTTAAATAACGAACAAAAAGATATTTTAACTTGTTCGGATAAGACTCTTGCTACGGATGAAACAAATCTTGTACTTAAAGCCACAAAATTATTTCGAGAAAAAAGTGGCATTCCTATTTACTTAAAAATACATCTACAAAAAAATATTCCTCTGCAAGCAGGCTTAGGAGGGGGGAGTGGGAATGCAGCGACGACATTATGGGGATTAAATGCTTTGACAAACTCAACTATTGCTACAAGCGAATTAATGAGTTGGGGAGCTGAAATAGGATCTGATGTCGCTTTCTTCTTGTCGCATGGAACGGCTTATTGCACAGGTCGAGGAGAAAAAATCCAAGAAGTTAGCTGTTTGCCTAAAACCATTGTGACTATTGTTAAACCTGATGTGAATTTACCTACACCAGCCGTTTACAAAGAATTAAACGTAAAATATGAAGAACAAGTCACAAACGACTTTGAAAATATTTTAGCGGGAAAAATTGATTACTTTAACGATTTAGAGCCACCCGCATTCAAAATTAGTCCCGAGCTTTTCGATTTGAAGCAAAAACTGTTATCTTCTGGTTTTCACACTGTCGTTCTGTCGGGATCAGGTTCTTCTTTTTTTTGTTTAGGAGATGGAGATCTTGATTCACGGAAAAATTTAATGATTTTCAAAACATGTTTTATTCAGAGAAATAGTCATCAATGGTTCAAAACTAGAGTAATATGATACATTGTAATCCCTGTTCTGCTCTCAATTCGTTTTACAATAGCTTTGAAGCTGTTAAAAATAATACACTTCAAGTTTTGCAAACATCGCACAATAAAATGTAGGCTTAATTCTGTAACTATAATAGCATCAAAAGCTCGATAAAACCAGGCTTAAATTAAACTTGGAGTGCGAAAGCCCTGCTTTCGCTTTTTTGTTTGCTCCAAAGTCGTCTTCCTATATCATTCCGCGTCACGATATTGTTTTTGGTGTAGATTTAGAGATTTCAAATAGCAAACAAAAGTCATTTCTGCCAGATTTTCTTAAATCTATGGATCTACACCAACAAATGTTGCAAAGCGGAGCAGCATTTAGATAATGTCTTTTGGAGGCACACAAAAAGCGAAAGCAGGGCTTTCGCACTCCAAATTTTTAACTCTCTCACTCTTTTTTATTTTAAATTCAACTCAGTTAACAGCTATTTTAGGTGTATTAAGAAAAAGGTGTTGTCCATTAGAAAGCAAAGTAATTAAGTGTTAATTATGTAAATAGCGATAACAGTAACAAATTTTTTGTCTTCTCAACTCTTCCTAACCTGATCCTTACCCACAACTCAGTCATAAGTAATCGGCTCCCATCAACATATCTTGTAATCGTTTATAACCCTTCCAAATTGTTTGCCATCCAGGTTCTCCATCCGACTTTCTTCC
>Ga0335395_10001867_pt1 | contig 13116 bp, 9 predicted proteins | sample MAT02_FD_205744 | JGI IMG/M metagenome (GOLD analysis project Ga0335395, IMG submission 205744) | Freshwater microbial communities from Lake Fryxell liftoff mats and glacier meltwater in Antarctica - MAT-02 (spades assembly) (version 2) ...
AGTCGAGAGCGATCGTTCGATCCACTCAGAGTGCTTTAACATTGGCAGGCGATCGATCAAATCGATCAGATCAGCTTGCAGGGACTCAAAACCTTGACCAGAAGGAAGCATGAATTTTTCCGTAACGGTAACAATTTGTCGGATCATCAAAATTAAGGGGGCAAGCCACATTTATCAGCCAATAGCCACCAGCAAATTGCGCTGCTAGCAACTAATAACTTTTCTAGTAGCTTTGCCCCAGTTTTGAAGGGAGTTAGCTTTCGCTGCCAAAAAAAACAGCGCGAAACTGCTCGCAGTTCAGTTAAATGTACTTTTCCAAAGTGTTGGCCAGAGTAGTTTTAGGAACTGCTCCAACCACCATATCAACCCGCTGACCTCCCTTAAATATCATCAGCGTCGGAATGCTGCGGATACCGTATTGGCTGGCGACGTTAGGATTTTCGTCGGTATTAACTTTTACTACCTTCACCTGCCCTTCATATTGCTGGGCGATTTCCTCTACGACGGGCGCCACCATCCGACAGGGCCCACACCAGGGAGCCCAAAAATCCACTAGAACTGGAACTTCGCTATCGAGCACTTCCTGTTTAAAGGTAGAGTCGGTTACTTGCGCGGCTGCTGACATCCCTAGCCATCCTTGTAAATACTATTTCTTGGTTAACAAGTTTAGCAAAAAGTGTAACCATTTGCGTCAACGATTTTCAGAGCAGGCTTCTGAATGGTTCCGAAGGAAGAAGGAAGAGGGAAGAGGCAAGATGGAAGAAGGAAGAGGGAAGATGGCTATAACGGCTTCAGCGGTTCAGTTGACAGTTGACAGCGTGAATGAATCAGCGCAGTCGTTGGGTTGACAGCACTTGACAATCATAAGTCCGAGGATTGGAGTAATGAATAGTCTGATTTTAATTTCTCACCTTTAGGGGTTCCGGCTTTAAACCAATTCTTTCGGGTGAAAAGAGGGAAGAAGGCATTCGGCAGCATAAAAATTCTCCCCTCTGCCACTCTCTGGATCAAACAGCCTCAGCCCTGTACCTAGTAAGCAAGAGCTAAAATTTCCGGTAAAAAAGGAACCGCCCGAACAGTAGTCCGGGCGGAGTGTGGTGTGAGGAGTGAACGGAAACTTGTGTCTCCGCTTCTTCTATTGTGACATCTCCTTCTCGATAATTCCACAAAATTTTGTAAATTTCGAGACGATCGCACAAATTTTGTCAAGGTATACTGGAATTCGATCAATAAATCTACTTGCCCATGCCTAACTGCTGAGCTTTTTGATAGACTTTACCCTCAGTCAACAGAGAAGGAGCAATCACCACTTCCACTTGCTGCATCTCCTTAAGATCCTTAGCGCCCAGAGTTCCCATGCTAGTTTTCAGAGCTCCGAGCAAGTTGTGCGTACCATCATCTAGTAGCGCAGGCCCCCGCAAAATTTGCTCCACAGTACCAGTAGTCCCGACACGAATCCGAGTACCCCGTGGCAAAACCGGGCTCGGAGTCGCCATCCCCCAGTGGAAGCCCCGGCCTGGAGCTTCGGCGGCCCTGGCAAAGGGCGAACCAATCATCACTCCATCAGCACCGCAAGCAATGCACTTGCAGATATCGCCGCCGGTAATTAAACCACCGTCAGCAATCACCGACACATATTTGCCAGTTTCGCGATAGTAGTCGTCCCGCGCGGCGGCGCAGTCTGCTACCGCTGTGGCTTGAGGAACGCCGACACCCAATACGCCCCTAGATGTGCAAGCAGCACCCGGCCCGATGCCCACGAGAATGCCTGCGGCACCAGTTTTCATTAAATTCATGGCGACTTCGTAGGTCACGCAGTTGCCCAAAATTACGGGTATTGGCATCTCTTGACAGAATTGGGTCAAGTCTAAAGACGTGATGGATTCAGGGGAAAGAAAAGCAGTCGAGACTACAGTTGCTTGCACAAAAAATATATCTGCTCCCGATTTAGCAACCGCCTGGCCGTATTTGCTCGCGGCGGCCGGTGTACCGCTGACAGCGGCAATCCCTCCTCCAGCTTTAATTTCTTTAATTCTGAGCTCGATTAATTCTGGCTTAATGGGTTCTGCATAGAGTTGCTGCATCAGGGAAACAAATTCGTGGTTCCCAACAGAAGCGATCCGCTCTAAAATTGGTTGGGGGTCGGCATAGCGGGTTTGAATTCCTTCTAGGTTGAGCACGCCCATTGCTCCCAATTCCGACAGCAAAATGGCCATCCGCACATCGACTACTCCATCCATTGCGCTAGCGATGATCGGGATTTCTCGATCGATCCCGCCAATCTGCCACTTGGTATCTGCCAAACTCGGATCTAGGGTACGCAGTCCCGGTACGAGCGCGATTTCATCTATGCCGTAAGCTCTGCGGGCGCTTTTGCCCCGCCCAATTTCAATATTCACGCTGTTTCACTTCCACAATGTATTTAAAGTGAACTACCCACCACCAACCGCTAAAAGCGGTATAGTGGGGGCTTCCAAATTCACGGGAGAACGCCTCACAGATGTCTTGCGACCCCTGCTTGGTCTTACTTCTCCTCCTTTGGCAGTCTCGCTAGTTCCTAACGAGAGAATCCGCAGTCCTTCCGCTTTGATATTCAATGCTGCATTCACATCTCTGTCGTGATTAGTACCACAACTAGAGCAAGTCCACTGACGCACATCTAAAGGCAAGGATGAGACTCGATGATAACAATTACTACAGGTCTTAGATGACGGGAAAAACCGATCTACTTTGACAAGTATTTTGCCAGAACGTTCACACTTATAGTTGAGCATTCCCACGAAGTTAGACCAGCCACAATCGCTTATCGCTTTTGCCAAACAATGATTTTTCACCATGTTTTCAACTGCCAGATCTTCCACAACTATGACTTGGTTTTCGTTCACTAATTTGTGGGAGAGTTTGTGCAAAAAGTCTTGTCTCGAATTACTAATTCGTTGGTGGACTTTTGCAACTAACTTACGCGCCTTGTTACGGCTATTTGACCCTTTTACTTTTCTCGACAACTTCCGCTGTTTACGTTTGAGATTGCGCTCATGCTGCTTGATATGACGAGGATTGGGAAATTTAGAACCAGTGCTAGTAATGCAAAAATCGGTGATGCCCAGGTCAATTCCGATTGCTCTTCCTTCACTGTTAGGGACGGGATATTTCCCCTCCTGTTCGGTCAGAATGGCAGCGAAATATTGACCACTGGGATTCTTCGAGATCGTCACAGTCTTGACTTGACCCTCGATTTGCCGATGCAAATTGATTCTTATCCAGCCCAGTTTCGGGAGATAAACCAAATTATCAACGAACTTAGTCCCCTGTGGGTAATGAATCGATTGCTTACCATGCTTCGATTTGAAGCTGGGATATTGCGCTCGTTTCTCGAAGAAGTTGATAAACGCTTTACTCAGATTCAGGGTGACAGATTGCAAAACCTGAGAATGACATTCACCCAACCAGGGAAACTCTTTTTTGAGGTAGGGCAAAAGTGCATTCAGTCCTTCTCTGGACAATCCCTTTCCTGTCTCTTTATAGGTAGTAGTGGTCTGATTCAATGCTTGATTCCACCACCACCGAGCGCAACCGAAAAACTGCGAAAGCTTTTCGGTCTGCTCGTCGGTCGGATAGATTCGGGCTTTGATAGACTTGTACATCTACGTTTATCACTAATTATTATAATGATAACACAGTTTTGGATAATGGGCAAGTCAAGGGATTTGCTCGTCTCCTCATGCCTATCCCATCTCCTTCTATAATCAAGATTTCGAGTCTCGTGGGATAGGCAATTCAACGCTTAGCTCGTCTTTCATCCCACCACCATAGCGGTACTCCGCTTTTGAAGGGGGAATTCCCGCCTGTCAAGTTAACAAAATCGTAGCCTGCTTGCGGGTAGCGATCGCGCGAGTGTGTTAAAAAAAGTTCGGCACTAATTCTGATTTTATGAAATCCAAAGAGATACTTTTCCTCAGCAACGGCCACGGAGAAGACGCGATTAACTGTCAAATTGTCCATGCTTTGAGAGCATCGGCGCCAGATATTGATGTTTCAGCTATGCCGATTGTAGGTGACGGCGCTGCTTACAGTCGATCGACCATACCAATTATCGGGCCCACCAGTCCCATGCCATCTGGGGGAGTTTTTTACATGAATCCCCTGTTTTTCCTCAAAGATGTGAGGGCGGGCCTAGTTCGTTTAACTTTCCAGCAATTGCGGGCTGCTTTGACGCATTCGCAGCACTGCGATTTGGTGGTGACAACTGGGGATATTATCGCGGCTGGGTTCGCCCATGCCACAGGCCGGCCCTATATAATTTTTCTGTCAGCTCATTCTACTTATTACGAAGGGCTAGCCGATTTAGGTTTCCTCTTGAATTATTTGCTTTCCTCCGAGCAATGTCTAGCTATTTTCACTAGAGACGCTTTGACTGCTGCGGACTTAAACCAACAGGGTTTCGAGAAAGCCATATTTGTCGGCAATCCTGTCATGGACAACCTCAATGCTACGGGCAAAGATTTACAGTTAAAGGCTGGAGTTCGGACGATCGCGCTTCTGCCCGGTTCACGCCTCCCGGAAGCCAACGACAACCTCGTTTTACTGCTAAAACTGGTCAAAGAAATTGCTACCAACTCTACTTTACCAGTGCAGTTTCGGGCTGCTTTAGTTCCGAGTTTGATGCTGGAATTAGATGATATTGCGGCAAGTTCGGGATGGCTGCACCGAGAAGGCAAGTTAATTTATCAAGAAATCAAACAGCAGGGTAGCGAAAAAGCAGCAACAGTTGAAGTAATTTGCTATTCTGATGCTTTCATCGACATTTTGCACCAGTCTAATTTAGTAATTGGGATGACAGGAAGTGCGATCGAACAAGCTGTAGGCTTGGGAAAACCTGTAATTACAATACCCGGTAACGGCCCGTCATTTACCTATCGGTTTGCGGAGGCTCAAAATCGGCTGTTAGGCGATTCCGTGCAGGTGATTGGCACAGAACCAGCAAATCCTGAGATTCTCAAAGAAGCTGCCGCTTCAGTCGATCGCACTTTGCAAGATGATAAATATTTAGCAAATTGCGTTAAAAATGGCTTAGAAAGAATGGGCCAAGCTGGTGGTAGCATCACAATTGCTAATTACATAACAAACTATGTTTGTGATTGATTTATTGATTGTAGGGTGCGTCAGATTTGACATTTTCCATCAGCGCAGAAAGTCTCGTACTGACGCACCATTCATTCCTGGGTGCGTCAGTATGAGATTGTTGATTTTTCCCGACAATAATCATAGCTGACGCACCCTACTTTTATTTCAGCAGTTCAGAAACAGTTTTAAATTCGTAACCTTTTGACTGCAAAGTCTTGACAATTATCTCCGTTGCTGCCACGGTTTTCGAGCGATCGCCCCCACCGTCGTGCATCACCACAATCGAACCCGATCGCACATTGTTAATCACCTGATTTGCGATATCCTGTACCGAGTGTGTTTTCTCATAATCTTGGGAATCCACATCCCACATAATCAATTTTTTGTGCATTTGGGAAACCAAATAAGACAGACCTATAAATCTCCGTCCCCAAGGCGGGCGAAAATTAATACTGTCCTGCTTCACCCCATTTTCCTGCAAAAGTTTGTCAGTTTTTTCAATCTCAGAAAGCAAATGCTGCTGTGGTTTAAACATCATATCTTTGTGAGAGTAGGAATGATTTCCCAACTCATTTCCCCTCGCCACAATCATTGGCACGATTTCTGGATGTTTCTCAATATTGCGACCGACTTCAAAAAAAGTTGCTTTAATTTGATAGCGGTCAAAAATATCTAAAAGCTGATTTGTATAGGGAGGAAAAGGGCCGTCATCGTAGGTAAGGGCAATAACTTTTATGTCCGTATCGGCGCGGTTGAAACCAAAATAATTGTTAAATTTAGTAACTTTCATCAGCAGCGATGCTGCAAAGACTAATGCTATTGTGAACAGCAGAAACTTTTGTAAATTTTTACCTATTCGCATAGCCGGACAAGGCTCGATCGAGCATTAAAGTGGATTGCTGTCAGATTACCACAAATTGCGACGGATGGCATGAGATTATTTGAGATTTGAGATTTGAGATTAAAGAATTGAAAAATGACTTATTCTGTATGGGTTTGGAGCATGGGTAGCCAGGAGCATTTTTGGGAGAAACTGGCATTAAGCAGAGGTAGCCTGGAGCATCAAAGCCAAAGCACTCACCCCTACAGCCTCTTTGTACTGAGAAACGGGAGAATTAGACCGAGCCGTACAGCACCATGCAGCACTAGAAATACTCGATCGAGCCAACGACAAATTAGACCGAGCCGAAGCTTGCTATCAAATAGCCCAGACAGAACAATAACTTGGTAACACCGAACCCAACCCAAGAAAATTTCGATCGCACCATTCAACTGTTCAGCCCAATAAACAGCAAGCAAGTAGAAAAGGTACAGTTAGCTCGCACCAAAAATCCTGAAAAAATACCTAATTAATCGAGAAACAAATCAAAAAAAAGATACAATAAACTCAACTACAACCATAAAAATTCTAGACATGAAACTAAAACGATTGGGACACGTAGCCGTCTGCGTGCAAGACATAGAAAAATCTGCTGAATTCTACCGAAATTTGGGCATGGAGTTAGTGTGGAAAGATGCAGACTGGGCTTACTTGAAAGCCGGAGAGGACGGATTGGCGCTGTTGAGTCCGAGTTATGACCAAGCAGGGCCACATTTTGGGTTCGTATTTGACGATCGCACCGAAATGGAATCCGCCTACCAACAGCTTAAATCCGAAGGTATTTCCGTCACCAAAATTCACGAACACCGCGACGGTACAGCCTCTTTTTACGGCAGAGACCCCGACGGTAACGGTTTTGAGTATCTTTACGAACCCGCCAAAGGATGATTTTAGGGCTTGGGGGCGATCGGCCTTGCATCTGGGGTTGACCGATCGATCCTGTGATTTATGCAATTGCTCGTCTACGATCGCCCGGCCTGCTGAATGCCCGTAGCTGAAGGCCCGGAACCTCTGTAGGAGTCGCCGAATAAAGTGACGTACTGACACCAATGCTCCTACAGTACGGTGTAAGCTCAGAATCGGCAATATATCCACAACTTCCGAACATCCGTTCGATAATCTAAAATCTAAAATCTAAAATCTAAAATCCTCATGTTCCAAAGAATACAAAGCAGAAACCGCTGGACATCCATCTTCAAACCCTGGGAAGAATCAGATCCTTGGCTGTTTATCGCCTGCATAGGCCTCACCATCTTAGGCGGAATCATGATCCGCAGCGTCGAAATGAACCAGGCGTCGATCGACTGGTGGCGACACTGGGTAACTGGCGGAGTCGGTTTGTTCCTCGCCATCATCATTTCCCGCTGTCGCTACCAAATACTGATTCAGTGGAAATGGCCGATTTACATATTAATCAATTTGTCGCTGATCGCAGTCAGGTTTATCGGTACTACAGGGCTCGGTGCCCAGCGGTGGATCAATATCGGCGGCTTCTACCTACAACCCTCAGAATTTGCCAAAGTAGGGATGATTATCACTTTAGCAGCTCTCCTACACGACAAAACTGTCCCCACAGTCAGGGATATGTTGAAGATGCTGGCCGTTATGGCGCTACCCTGGGGATTGATCTTTGCTGAACCAAATTTAGGTACTTCTCTGGTGTTTGGCGCGATCACAATGGGGATGTTTTACTGGGGTAATGTCAATCCCGGCTGGCTGATATTGCTGTTCTCTCCTCTATTCTCGGTTCTCCTAAACAACGTGTCTACACCGATTTGGGTAGCATGGGTAGTTGTTGCTGGTATTATTGCTTGGCGATCGCTACCTTGGCCTTGGTTGGGCGCTTTCGCTACTGTGCTGGTGAACGTGGTTTCTGGACAGGTCGGACACGTTTTTTGGGGCGTGCTGAAGGATTATCAAAAAATGCGCCTGACGGGCTTTTTAAACCCTGAGAAAGACCCTTTAGGCAGCGGATATCACTTGATTCAATCTCGGATTGCGATCGGGGCTGGGGAACTCCACGGCCGGGGATTGAATCAGGGAACGCAAACTCAGCTTAACTTTATTCCCGAACAGCATACGGACTTTATCTTTTCGGCGATCGGCGAAGAATTGGGCTTTATTGGCTGTATTTGCGTTCTGGTGACGTTCTGGATCATTTGTTTCCGGTTGGTGGTTATCGCTCAAACCGCCAACGACAATTTTGGTTCCTTGCTGGCGATCGGCGTACTGTCAATGTTAATTTTTCAAGTATTCGTCAATATTGGGATGAACATTGGCTTAGCCCCAGTAACAGGAATTCCGCTACCTTTCCTAAGTTATGGGAATGCGTCGCTGCTGAGTAACTTTCTAGGACTGGGACTGGTGGAATCGGTGGCCAACCAGCGACAGCGCAAGAAGCGTTGGAATTAGCTAATTGGCAATTCGATCCATATCTAATTCTGTCAAATAACCCTAATAGGTTTGTAGTGAGGACTTTCGTCCTCATATTTTTTTATTTCCGTCGTCACTACCAACTTAATAACCGTTATTTGACAGAATTAGATATAACAACCGCCACATCGGTCAGGACATAAATAACTTCATGAATAGAGCCGATATCCGTCAAGCATCAATGGTTTGATTCCCGTTATGCAACCCTTCGACTGCGCTCAGGACAAGCTGTCAACTGTCAACTGCTATATGAGCAGATTACTCGTTCATATTCTTGTAAGTTGCAACCGCAGAAGGCGAACTCCGGTTTAAATAGCGGAATATCCAATACTTAAATACCGTATCCAAGATAACTGGAAACGTCGCGATGAACAGAAATATAAACTGCCTATTTTCTGGTAGTCCCAAATGCCTCGATAAACCTTCGAGAACTATTTCCCAACCGTGCGGCGAGTGGAATCCGACAAACACATCCGTAAACAAAATAATTACGAAAGCCTTAGCACTGTCACTAAGTCCGTAAACCACGTCGTCCATAAAAGATTTTAAAATCTCAATCTCTCTCTTGTTAGTGATGATAATGGCGGCAAAAGCCATGCAGGAAATCAAATCAGCAAAAATATTTTTAATAGCTCCATTACTTTCAGAGCGGTATTCCTGCGCTAGCTCAACTGCTTTGTCGGAAATCTTCTTTTCCGTTTCCTCGGAAGAAAGCGATGGAGCCATGCCAATTAATGTGTCAAATTTGAGGTGCCGCTCAAATTGCTCTAGTTTTTCAAATGCTTCTTCTTCCAGATCGACATTTATGAATAACGGAGCATTTTGCTTGATTCTAAAATGGTCAACTACTGGGCCGACTATAAAGTTTTTGGAAATTTGATTTGTTAACAGCGGAACTAAAATCAAAAGTAAAATAAATCTCAGAGAAATGACTGTTTTTATTTTGGAATTGCGGAAGTTTTTAACTACGTCTTTTTCTGCTTCCGGGTCTAACTCTTTAGTAATTCGATTCAAAGTTCCCAACAGCGATCGGGGTAATAAATTTACCTCTTCAAAGCTAGTGTCAACCTCGCCATTAGTTTGATCAGAATTAGCTGAACCGTTATTTGTGTGAGGTTGAGAACTGCTTGTAGATTTAACCTGCATATTTACCGAACTGACAACCGGAACGATCGCAGTCGATCTACTATTATTAATATACTTGTCAATGACTCCATCAATAAACTCTAGCTTCTCCAATACCAGGGACGATCGATCTTTAGTGTCTAAACCTAATCCGTGCGGGTGATGATCCGCGCTGTGTCCCGCCTGCGGTTTTGCTCCCACGCGATCGGGCAATTCCAAAAAAGAACGGCTAGCATTAAACTCAACCATCCTAGTTTCGATGACCTTGAGGTATTTTTGCAGTTCGGATTTAAAGTAAGACAGGGTGCTTTGTCCGTAATCGCCCGATCGCTCGGAGATGCCTTGGCCACCAAAATGCTCATCTTCGATCGCCTTAATTGCTAGCGCAGCATCATAAGCCTGTTCTAGCGCCCTTTCAGGCGTTTCTCGATACCATTGGTTGGCGCTGTACAGATATTTTACAAACCTGTTCCACAAAGAAGTATTCATAGCTAAAGCTGGTTAGTTGGCAGCAGACATTAGTGATTAAAGTATTCACGGTATGGTAACAAATTTACATGAACTGGGAACACCGGCAGAAGATTCAATTTGGATTGTCGGAGCCGCCCGCAGTGGCAAAACCGCTCGTTTAGTCGAGCAGTTCTGCCTGTGGAGCAAAACCGTCAAGCCTTTGCCCGCAACAGTTTCAGACAACTGGCGTTCCGGGCGGCGGCGGGCGGGACAAACAGCCCCAGCAATTTTAGTCTTAGCAGCTAACGGGGACAACCGGCTGGAATTGGCCGATCGCATCGCCATAGCCACCCAAGGAAAATATGCCTTTCACTCGACAACACCCTTCGGCTTTTTTGAGCAGGAAGTATTGCTATTTTGGCCGCTGCTAGTTCAGTCACTGAATTTGAGGGCTCAATTTCCGCTGCGGCTGCAACCCGAAACAGAATTGGAACTTGCCGCCCGACTCTGGCGTCGCGAATTAGACGAAGGGATTTTGCAACAAACAGGGGTAAGTCCAAACCGAATGGTGCGTCGAACTCTAGACTTATTACAACTTGCTGCTGTCAGCGGTACGCCGAGAGAAGAGATTAAGAGCATTCTCGAACAGGGATTTGCCGCTGGTGGTGGCTCGAATAGCCTATGGACTAGCATGGGAGATTTGCTCGAAAGGTGGCGGGAATGGTGCTTGACGCGCGGGCTGCTGACTTACGGGATTGTTTGCGAACTCTACTGGCGGGATTTGTTGCCAAATGCCACTTACCAGCAGCAATTAGCCTCTCGATATCAAGCTGTGATCGCAGATGATGTTGACGATTATCCGGCTATCAGTCGCCATTTGTTCGATCGAATGCTCGATTCTGGTGCAGTGGGGGCTTTTTCCTACAATCGGGATGGAGGAGTACGTTTAGGTTTGGGCGCTGACACGGAATACCTCGCCCAACTGGAAAGCCGCTGTTTGGTGGTGGAAAAATTGGATGCAAAAGCCGGTTTAGCGCCAGAGATTGGCGATTTGGCGGTAAGTTTGGCAGTGAATTCTGATGGTTTTTATCCTTTAGGCTTGAGTTTGCCCGGATCAGTTCGATCGCTCGAAACAACTTCCCGCGCTCAATTACTACGAGAAACCGCCGAAATTATTGTGGATGCGGTGAAGTCAAAAACCGTGGAAGCGCAGGAAATCGCCGTAGTTGCGCCTGGGATGGATGCGATCGCCCGTTACACTTTAACCGAAATTCTGGCGCGAGATGGTATCGCCGCCGAATCGCTCAACGATCAGCGTCCCCTATCGACTACGCCAGAGATTCGAGCTTTGCTGACTCTGCTAGCGTTAGTTTATCCTGGACTAGGCCGTTTAGTCGATCGAGACGCAGTAGCCGAAATGCTGGTAATTTTAGGCAGCCAGAAACACCGGGAATTGCCTGATACGGAAGATTCCAACCCCACGTTTAATTTAAAATCCCAAATCCCAAATCTCAAATCGATCGACCCGGTGAGAGCAGGTTTAATCGCCGATCACTGTTTTTGTCCAGATCTCGATCGACCTCAATTGCTGGCAATTACAGCCTTTCCTCGGTGGGACAGACTGGGACATCGAGCCGCTCTTGCCTACGAGCAAATTGTCGAATGGATCGAACAACAGCGATCGCAACAACAGGAGCGGCTGTTGCCTAGTCCAATTGCCCTGCTCGATCGAGCGATCCAGAAATTTCTGATCAACGACAGATACCTGCCGTTCGATCGGCTAGCAGCCCTGCGAGAGTTAATGGAAACCGCCGCCCACTACTGGGAAATACACGGGCGAATGCAGCGTTTAGAACCAACAAACGGGGGCGACTCAGAAACGATCGCCCGATTCATCCAGTTGTTGCGCCAAGGAACCGTCACCGCCAACCCGTTTCCAGTCCGTTCCGAAGGCCCAGAAGCCCAAGCCGTCACCCTCGCCACCATCTTCCAGTACCGCAGCAGCCGCCGCGCCCACAAATGGCACTTTTGGCTGGATGCCGGCTCGTCCCTGTGGCTGAGCGGCGGTGCGGCGACATTGTTTGGTGCTCCCTTATTTGTGCGATCGCAACTGGGGCATCCCTCGGAAACCGAAGACGAAACCGTCGCCGACCAACAGCGACTGCGGCGAATTCTGGTAGATTTGTTAAGTCGTTGTTCCATGCTTTACCTTTGCCACAGCGAACTAGCCGTCAACGGTCAAGAACAAACCGGGCCACTTCTGCCTCTAATTAACAGCTCTGTTTCTTGTCAGCAGTCAGGCTAAGGAATTTGGCAGGAGGCAAGAGGAAAGAAAAATTATGAATGCAAAGATTTTCATTTTTCCACCCTTGGATAGCTCATTGAGGCTGACTTAAATTCATACTTTTAGGTTCCAGCCAAATCCGGCGATATTATATTCTACCCAAAACCCACATCAAAACTTGCAAACATTACTATTATTAGCACAAAAAATACCTGACTTCAAAAAAATCTATAGCCCTGGCAATTTTGATTTAGTATGCTAGAAATGAGCGAGATTATTAATCAATAATAAGCCAGATTTGAGGCAACAAACTGAGATTAATCAGTTCTTAAAGTTAATCGGGATCGTCGTTTAAAGGAGCCAAAATAATGCCCAGTGCAGTACCACGTATCATAATTGAGCCAACGCCAACTCCAGAGCCACCAACGCCAACTCCAGAGCCAACTCCAACACCGACACCGACACCGACACCGACACCGACACCGACACCGACACCGACACCGGCACCGACTCCCCCTCCCTCCGGGGACGACACATTTGGCGGCATAGACGACACCTTGGGCGGAGGCAGCACCGCACCCTCAATGATCGGAGGCGTGATCCGGGGCACAGAAGCCAACGACTCATTAGGAGGCAGTCCCGGCCCCGACGTGATTTCCGGGCTGCAAGGCAACGATACGGTGCTAGGCTTCGACGGCGACGATTTACTATTTGGCAACGAAGATGACGACGTATTGTTTGGCGGGCCCGGCAACGACGTGCTCGACGGCGGTTCAGGACTCGATACCCTGTACGGAGGCAAAGGCAGCGACTCCCTCGA
>Ga0335395_10001868_pt1 | contig 13114 bp, 12 predicted proteins | sample MAT02_FD_205744 | JGI IMG/M metagenome (GOLD analysis project Ga0335395, IMG submission 205744) | Freshwater microbial communities from Lake Fryxell liftoff mats and glacier meltwater in Antarctica - MAT-02 (spades assembly) (version 2) ...
ACGATTTCATTTTTCATCCGTCTTTGATTATTGAAGTCTTGTCGCCGTCAACGGCCAGTTTTGACAGAGGTGATAAATTTGCCGACTACCAAACTGCATCAAGTTTGCAGGAATATGTGCTTGTCAATCAATCGGAAATCAACATTGAATGTTTTCGACTCAATGCTGAGGGGAATTGGGTTTCTCAGATTTACCGACAAGGAGATGAGTTAGAGTTGACGAGTATAGATTTTCGCTGCCCAATCGAACAAGTTTATCAAAAAGTCCCCGGCATTACATTGTGATCGATGAAACCACATCGTCTCTACCTTCACTACTAACGGAAATGATAACTCACAAAGAAAAGAACAATGATTAAAATCCTACACCTTTCAGACATCCACATGGGAAGCGGCTTTTCCCACGGGCGCGTCAATCCAGAAACAGGCTTAAATACACGCTTGGAAGACTTCGCGAATACGCTGAGTAAATGTATGGATAGAGCGATTTCTGAACCCGTAGATTTAGTAATATTCGGCGGCGACGCTTTCCCCGATTCCACGCCACCACCGTTTGTGAAAGAGGCTTTTGCACGTCAATTCAGCCGCTTGGTTGACGCACAAATTCCGACTGTTTTGTTAGTGGGAAATCACGATCAACATTCCCAGGGACAAGGTGGCGCGAGTTTGGGTATTTATCGGACTTTGGGTATACCTAAGTTTATTGTAGGCGATCGCCTGGACACTTACCGCATCGAAACCCGCAACGGCCCCGTACAGGTGGTAACATTACCTTGGCTGACGCGATCGACCTTAATGACTAAATCAGAAACCGAAAATTTGTCTATGGGCGATGTTAACCAATTATTAACCGAAAAACTGACGATCGCACTTGAAGGAGAAATCCGCCGTCTCGATCCAAACGTCCCCACTATACTTTTAGCACACTTAATGGCAGATAAAGCCAGTTTGGGTGCAGAGCGTTTTTTAGCAGTTGGTAAAGGTTTTAACATTCCCGTTTCAATGTTAACTCGTTCGTGTTTTGATTATGTTGCTCTCGGCCACGTTCACAAACACCAAAACCTGAACTTATCTAATAATCCGCCAGTAGTTTATCCGGGAAGTATCGAACGGGTTGATTTTAGTGAAGAGAAGGAAGATAAAGGTTTTGTGTTAGTTAATTTGGAACGAGGAAAAGCTGAGTGGGAATTTTGTACTTTACCCGTGCGAGTATTTCAGACGATCAAAGTCAAGGTGTCTGAGTCGGAAAATCCGCAAGCTGAGCTGGTGAAAGCTATTGGGAAGAAGGAAATCGCAGACGCGGTTGTGAGATTGATCTACCAATTGCGATCGGAACAATTAGACTTAATTGATAATGCAGAATTGCACGCACTTTTGGGCGAAGCGCATAGCTACACAATTCAACCGGAATTAGTCAGTCAGCTAGCAAGGCCACGTTTGCCAGAATTGAATGCTAACAATAGTATAGACCCATTAGATGCTTTGAAAACTTATCTAGCAAGTCGTGAAGATTTGAAAGATGTTGCCGAAAGTATGTTGGAAGCGGCGCAGGGTTTGTTGGGCGGTGGGGAGGAAGTTTTGGTAGAATTCTAGGTATTGGCATCGCAGAAAATTTACACAATCCTGGATGCAGTGAGAGTGCCTTGTCCTCGGTATCATAAGAAGTGCAACCGGAAACGATATTTGATATAAGATCATTTCCGGTTGCACCGTCAGGTGATGTTGACAGTTGACAGCGGAAAACAGAACTGTTGCTAGAACAAAAAATGTGAAACCTTTAACGGACAAGACACCAAACACGATGGGAGTAGAAGGACTTGAACCTTCGACCTTGAGATTAAGAGTCACCTGCTCTAACCAACTGAGCTATACTCCCGCATCTAAGCCACTATAACACTACTGTTCTGAAAAATCAACTATTTTTGTAAAAATTTGCGGCGATCGCTTGGGATCGACATTTAATAGGAGTGCGATCGCACCATTACAACCCAAGCAACTTAAGTAGCGGCTTTAGTTTATTTGCTGCAATGCGGTGTTATGGCGCTCTACTGTGCTACTTCTGATGCTGTGCGATTTGCTGGCGAATTGCTATCTGAAGTTTCACATCGAAGTCTGGATCGTCTTTTTATTGATGCTATTTGATGCGATCGCACAAACACCTCATTTCTGCAATCGATAATGAAGCAACAGGAAACCGTCGCTATAGATTTTGCGATCGGTCAGTTCCAGATTAGTCGGCCCAATTGACCCTGAAAAAAGAGGAATTCCCGCCCCGATAACTACCGGATTCAACTTCACAATCATCTCATCAATCTCGGAAAAAAAAGTTGCCGCTAAATCGCCACCGCCGCACAGCCAGATATCCTTTCCCGCTTCCTGCTTCAATTCCTTAACTACTGCAACAGCATTCTCCGAGACAAGTTCAACATTCTCATCGGGACTTGCTTTCATACTGCGCGAAAACACATACTGCTTCAGGGTGGGATAAGGATTAGTCACACCAATTTTTAGCCCTACTTCATAAGTTTTGCGTCCCATCAAAACAGCATCAAACTGCTTGTTTTCTGGAGCAATGCCTAGAGCCTTTTGAACGTGAGCCGGAAAAGTTTCGGGAAAAAACTCAAACAAATCGGCAAAATGCTCTCCTTCCAGAGGAAAACAATCAAATGAGCCGTCTTCGCGAGCAATAAACCCGTCAATGGTGCAAGCAACGTAATATTTTAGTTTTCTCATGTTTAACCTTGATTTTGTTAAAATGAAAGACAATAAATGGAGAGGACGGGACTCGAACCCGCATCGATCGACAGCAACTTTCAGGAAACGCGCTTCCTTACTGCCCGCAAGCAGACGGGAACTGCCCCCATCTCGGACTGTTAATTCCTTTCAGTGCCTCCGCAAAGCTGTTTTTGATCCAGATAGATGTTATCGAGTGTTTCTACAGTATTAACCGCTTGATTGAGGATTTCGACAGCCGATTCGAGTTGAGCGCGATCGGCAAAATCTACAATAATCGGTTCTCCATAAAAAGGCAACACAAAAATATCGGGATGTTTTGGCAAAAATTCAGCGATTTTGTCTGGACGAATTTCCAGTTTCGCTAATTTTCCAGATTCGCCGCCAAATTGCACCGCAAAAACCGCAAATATTTTGCGATCGCACTCAGATACAGCCGTCCGTTTCTGAATGCCTTTACCGCACCATTCACCAAAGATAGTTGCGTGTTCTGCACTCGCAAGATGAGCAAAAAAATCAATGTTTTGACTTACCCAAGCAGCAAAGCCTAGGTTATCGTTTTCAGGCGTAATTATTTGCGATCGACTTTGGACAGCAACTCTACCGTCAGGAAAGATTTGGATACCGCCGTTAGTGCCGTCGAGTTTAATTTTAGCCCGATAAGTTATCTTAGGAGTTTCCCCAACTGCTTCTAAACTCCGGCGAAGATTGTACAGCAGTTCGATGCTCGGCCAACTTTGGATTTGCACCGATTCAGCAACCGTTTTTTGACAGTAAATTGCCGACAAATCTGTGCCACTCTGTGCTTCAACTTTGCCCATAGCCATGCCATAGGAATAAACGCCTCGAAGCTTAGTAGGTTTGATTTTTGTACCGTCTTTAAGCACAGAATCAGTTAAAGCTACAGCAACAATATCGCCAACACTGTAAATATTTTCAGAATTGGCAATAATTTGGACTGAATCGCATCCCGGAGCTTCAAAAGTATAAAGATTGAGCGCATCAGCATTGGGATGATTTTGTGCGCTTTTTACTTCCATAGCAATTACAGGCATCAGGAAACTCCTTTTTTAAAATTGTAATTACCGATAATTGGATATACGATCGCACTTCGCGTGCAAGTTATCGGAGCATTGCGTTTTCTCAGTTACTAGAGGGACTCCGCCGATGAGTTATTACACACTCTTTAAAGGATGGCTACTTTTAAGCCAACCTGCCGGGTTCAACGCACTCCTCGTTCGCAAACGCCCGCCGTTTTTTGACAGCGTTACCTTTCCTCTCGTACTAAAGTATGTAGGCTCCAAAGATTGGGACACGCAAAGTACGCGCGAGCGCAGCTATCCCGTAGGGAATCTATCTTAATATAAAAAATTAACCATTCAATGGAATCAACCTCCTTAAATTAAAGCAAAAACAACGAGAGTGGCAGGACTCGAACCTACAACATCTTGCTTGTAAGGCAAACACTATAACGTTGAGTTACAGGACTGCGAAAGCGGATAACGAGGCTCGAACTCGTGCCTAGAGTTTGGAAGACTCGAATGCTACCGTTACACCATATCCGCAATTGTGGGGCTGGTGATAGGAATTGAACCTATAACCGACTGATTACAAATCAGTTGCTCTGCCTAATTGAGCTACACCAGCACGCCAAGCAGACGGCGAGATTTGAACTCGCAAAAAGGCTTTACGAAAGCCTCATATCGCATTTTTGGGTTTTGATGCCCAATACCCCTGACTGGACTCGAACCAGCAAAACACTCGTTCTAAGCGAGCGATGTTTTCCAATTACATCACAGAGGTAAAGTCGGGATGGCAGGATTTGAACCTGCAACCTTCGGCTCCCAAAGCCGCCGCGCTACCAAGTTGCGCCACATCCCGTTCATGCTCCAGGTGAGACTCGAACTCACAATCAAAATAGAACAGATTTTAAGTCTGCCGCGTCTGCCAATTCCGCCACAGGAGCAAGTAGAAACTTAGTTGAAAATTTGGTACTCCTGGTGAGATTTGAACTCACACAACACAATTTTTGAAATTGCGGCCTCTACCAATTGGGCTACAGGAGTATAATTGATCTGCTTTGGTGATAGCAGAACTGGGAAGGCAGGGCTTGAACCTGCATTTGTCCGCTTTCAAAGAGCGGTGCCATACCAATTAGGCGACTTCCCAATAATTGAATGCCGGGGTAGGCTTTGAACCTACAAATTGATGCTTCAGAGGCATCCGACTTTACCTATTTGTCTACCCGGCAATTTAAAAAATGGCTGCCCCAGTAGGACTCGAACCTACAACCTAGCGGTTAACAGCCGCGTGCTCTACCAATTGAGCTATGAGGCAACGCAATCCCCCAAGTCAGTATCGAACTGACGACTTCTTGTTCTTCAAACAAGCACTCTACCAACTGAGCTATCGGGGGGGACGGAGAAGGTGGGATTTGAACCCACGGCGGTTGTTAAACCGCTCTTTCTTAGCAGGAAAGCGCCTTAAGCCGCTCGGCCACTTCTCCATAGCGAGAACGGAGGGATTTGAACCCTCAAATCTTCAGTTTTGCATACTAAGATGTTGTCCAGTTACAACTCGTTCTCAAGATTGCAACTGCATATTAAATACACAAGACTTACCCATGGGGTCAAAAACCCGGTTTCTATCTCAATATCTCTCGTAGAGATGCAAGATTTTTCTCGGAAACCTGGTTTTTTGTGTAAGTCATAATACAGTTACAAATGGGTTGAGCTGGAATTGAACCAGCAACGCTTTAAGCTACTGTTTTACAGACAGCTACCCACGCCAATAGGAGGGCCAACCCAAGATAGAAATTTTGGTAGGTCGTCGAGGAATTGAACCTCGATCCATCCGCTTAAAAGGCGGCTGCAAAACCATTCTGCCAACGACCTATGAGAAGTGCTGACGGGAGTTGAACCCGCAAATCACTTGGGTGAAAACCAAGCGGCTTAAACCGTTTGCCTACAGCACTATTGATTGACGAGGCTGACGAGTTTCGATCCCGCTACCTTCGCTGTGACAGAGCGACGCTCTCCCAATTGAGCTACAGCCTCACAAAATTTTTGTTTGGACGGGGTGGCGGTTGAGTTTGCGTACTACAAGCCAAGGGACAGATCGCACTTGGAGTCAGCCGCCAATGTCCAAAAGTATGTGACATGACTAATTATCCTATTCGGTTTTCAAGGTTCATATTGCTTTCTGGATAAAGCTTTGAGGCTCTTTCCCTTCGTCATACATTTATACTACATTAACCACTACAAGACTGTCAAGGGGGTAATACAAGTTTTTTTTTGAGTTGCTGCGAAGGGGAAAAACTGATGGGCTGGTTTTCGAGATTGTTTATTTGGGGCGATTATGGTTGGTAAAACCCGCCCCTACTGCTTCCTTCTTAGCCCTTAATTCCCGTGCACCAATCCCCAGAATCCGATCGCCCAAACATCCCTCACTGGCTACACTGGTTAGATACTTGTCCGAGTACCAACACGATCGCGATCGCCCGCGCAGCCCAACTCAACCACGGAGATGTCGTATTCACCAAACGACAAACCAGCGGCAGAGGCCAACACGGGCGCACCTGGTACGCCCCAACCGGTGTTTTGACTGCCAGTTTTGTACTCGACAACCTCAACTCCAATCTGTTACCGGGACTCAGTTTAGCCGTCGGTTTAGCCGTCATTTATGCGATCGAAGATTTAGTTCCAGATTGTCACACTATGCTGCGCCTGAAATGGCCAAACGATGTCTGGATCGATCGCCGAAAATTAGCCGGAATTCTCTGCGAAGCCACTTCTAGCAATGTTTCTGGCAAAACTCGCGCTGTAGTCGGCATCGGCATCAATCTCTGCGTAGACTTCGCGACTGCGGGACTCGATGCCAGTGCGATCGGCAATGCAGTAAGCTTGCATTCTATGGCTAGCAAAGTACCAGATGAACTGTGTTTGCTCGATCGGCTGCGACACTATCTTCTCCAACTAGCCCATATGTTTTCCCAAACTGACAAACCAGCCGAAAAATCCGGTTTAGCCAGACTGTTGCCAGAATTACAGCACCGTGACGCGCTTTTGGGTTGCAATGTGGCGATCGAACTTCCCGACAAAACCATCTGCGGACAAGCCACTGGCATTGACGAATCGGGCCGTTTGCTATTGCGTCTGTCGGGCGATCGAATACAAGCTTTTAGTTCCGGGCGAGTTCGAGTTAACTGAGCTCTTGCATTATTCTCACTAAGTTTTTTATGAACAGGCATCTTGCCTGTTGCTGAATAGTAATATAGCGTTAAAATCAATCAATCTCTTGACAAATCCTCATATCCATGCAAACCTTCAAAACAAAATCCACCCGTCCTTTCAACTTAGAAGACACATATCCTTGTCCCGTTTGTCGCACCGGCGAAATTTGTCCCATGCCGATGATGGAAGCCCTCGGTTGCAACTTTTGCCAGCACATCTTCATCGGCAGCGAAGAAAGACAAATGCTCAAAATGGCCGATCGCGTACCCCCCGTAACTTGGCACTGGAACGGCAAACAGTGGATCGGAGCCCATCTCGAAGGCGTAGAATTCGGATGGCCCTACTTTGCCGCCGCGATCGGACTAATTTTCCTTCCCACCACCTTACTAGGGCTGTCAGCCTACTACTTCCCCCCAATTCCCGGTAGCCGCCTATCATGGCTACCCGCAGCTTGGACAGGCTTAACCTTTTTGTCCCACCTAGGCATCGTCCTCTGGTTAGTAGGTGAATTTTACCAATTTCCCGTACTGACATACTTTAGAGCTTGGGGGCGACGGATCTATCGATTTTAGATTTTAGATTTTGGATTTTCGATTGAAGAGTCGTGACGCATCGAGGTTTAGAAACCGGGTTTTTTTACGAAAATCCTTCGTTTCAGCCCGCAGATTCGGTAAACACATTCGGCTTCGCTCAGTGCTTTAGTTGGCGCGCCTCCAAGACTGTTAAAGAAAAAGTTTAAATCTGCACTTAAGCAGTTATAATCATTGACTATTCTAAATATTTAGATGCAAACGCATAACGATTTGTGAGGAGAGCGATGAACATACTTGGAATCTCGGCGTACTATCACGACAGCGCCGCAGCCTTAATTAGCGACGGAGAAATTATCGCCGCAGCGCAGGAAGAAAGATTTTCCCGTAAAAAGCACGATGCCAGATTTCCCAAGAATGCGATCGCCTATTGCCTAAAAGAAGCAAAAATAGACCTACAGCAACTCGATAGAATCGTCTTTTACGACAAACCATTAGTCAAATTCGAGCGCCTTCTCGAAACCTATTTAGCCTACGCACCCAAAGGTTTTCGCTCTTTCCTAACCGCCATGCCCATCTGGCTAAAAGAAAAGCTTTACCTCAAAACCATGCTCAAAAGAGAGCTCGCAGAAATGGCAAACTGCAAAACAAATAAACTGCCATCTCTGCTATTTACCGAACACCACCAATCCCACGCCGCCTCAGCATTTTTCCCCAGCCCATTTCAAAAAGCCGCCGTTTTGTGTCTCGACGGCGTAGGAGAATGGGCAACAACCTCAGTCTGGCTGGGAGATGGCAATCAACTTACTCCTCAGTGGGAAATCGATTTTCCTCACTCCTTGGGTCTGCTTTATTCCGCTTTCACCTACTACACAGGCTTCAAAGTCAACTCAGGTGAATACAAACTCATGGGCTTAGCGCCCTACGGCGAACCCAAATATGTAGACAAAATTCTCAACTATTTAATCGACCTCAAAGATGACGGAACTTTCCGTTTGAACATGGATTATTTCAACTACACTGTTGGCTTAACCATGACAAATAAGAAGTTTGACGAACTGTTTGAAGGGCCACCACGCAAAGGTGAAGGGAAATTAACTCAGCGAGAAATGGATATTGCCGCTTCCATTCAAGTTGTCACCGAAGAAGTTGTGTTGCGACTTTGCAGAACAGTTAAAAAAGAATTGAATGTCGATTATCTCTGTCTTGCCGGTGGTGTTGCCCTTAATTGCGTTGCTAACGGCCGCATTTTGCGGGAAGGCATTTTTAAAGATATTTGGATTCAACCAGCCGCAGGAGATGCTGGTGGTGCTTTGGGCGCAGCTTTGGCGATTTGGTATCAGTATTGTGAATCAGAGCGCAATGTGGATCTGAACTCGCCAGTCAACAGCATAGAGCTACAAAAGAGTCAAGTTATTACTCCAAATGAAGCGGTTGAGGATAACACCGAAGTCCTGACTACTAACCAACCAGTGGCAACTTTTACTAAGTCTATCGCTCATTTGACTTGTCGCGACCAAATGCGTGGTTCTTATTTGGGGCCAAAGTTTGCTGACACAGAAATTCTCGAATACTTGGATGCTGTCAAAGCCAGCTATCATCGATTGGATGATGCCGAATTAATGCCGCAGTTGGCAGAAATACTGGAACAGGGAAATGTGGTGGGATGGTTCCAAGGACGGATGGAATTTGGCCCGCGTGCTCTGGGAGGTCGATCGATCATTGGCGATCCTCGCAATGCTAAGATGCAATCGGTAATGAACCTGAAAATCAAATATCGGGAATCTTTTCGACCTTTTGCGCCGTCAATCTTAGCGGAACGAGTTGCTGATTATTTTGAGATGGATCATTCTAGCCCTTATATGCTATTGGTGGCTCCTGTCAAAGAAAGTCTGCGAATTCCGATGACAGCCGAACAAGAACAACTTTTTGGCATAGACAAGCTCAACGTTCCGCGATCGGAGATTCCGTCTGTTACTCACGTTGATTACTCGGCGCGTGTCCAAACGGTTCACAAGGAAACCAATCCTCGCTATTATGACTTGATTAGTCACTTTGAAAGGCGATCGGGATGTTCGATTTTAGTTAATACTTCTTTTAACGTCCGAGGCGAACCGATTGTTTGTACTCCAGAGGATGCTTATCGCTGTTTTATGCGTACCGAAATGGACTATCTAGTTTTGGAGAATTTCTTGCTTCCTAAATCCGAACAAATTCCTTGGAAACAAGACGATGCTTGGAAAAATGAATTTGAACTAGATTAGCAAAAAGGGCGGTTTTTTGAGTTGTTTTTATAACAGAAAAAATTCCGCCTAAAACCCCCTAAAAACTACCTACCTTCTTTTTTCATCCGTTACATCCGTTACAAAATCCGCTGCCGAACTTTCTTCACCATGAGCGACGAAATTAAAAAACTAGATAAAAAAGGCTTGCGCGATTTCGGGCTGCTAATTGGCAGCTTAATTGCAGTGCTGTTCGGTTTAGCAGTACCTTTACTGCGGCGGGATTCTATACCTTGGTGGCCCTGGATTGTCGGCTGCGTGCTAGTTGTGTTAGCCTTAGTTGCGCCGAAATCGTTGAATCCCGTTTATCACGGTTGGATGTGGTTTGGACTGACCCTCAACAAGATCGAAACGCCGATCGTTCTGGGGATAGTTTTTTACCTGATAGTTTGGCCAATGGGAGCTATCAAAAACATTTTCGGCGAAGATGCAATGCGACGCAAACTAAATCCGAAAATGGATACTTATCGCATCCCAAGTAAAGCAAGAACCAAAGTTAGTATGGAGCGTCCTTTCTAAGTGTTTGAATCAACATTAGACTTTATCAAAGATTTGTGGGCGTTTATGAAAGAACGTCAAAAGTATTGGCTTTTGCCATTAATCGTGACTTTAGTATTTTTAGGAGCTTTGATTGTCCTCAGTCAGGGTTCTGTAATTGCTCCGTTTATTTACACTTTGTTTTGACAGAATGAGCAAGTTGAAGACTTTGGGTGTCAACGTAGGTTTGACACTCGGCGGCTTATTAATGGGGGCGATAATTGGTGAAGTTGGATTGCGAATTGGCGGGATTCAAGGCTACCCCAAAATAGGAGAGATTGTAGACTCCGCACCCACTGGTTTCCATACTTCCGATCAAAACTTGGGTTGGAAGCTCAAACCCGGTGTGTCGGGCGAGTGGAAGGGGGAAGGTGCGAGTTTTGTGCAGGTGAATAGTGAGGGTTTGCGCGATCGCGAACACACCAAAATCAAACCTCCCAACACTTTACGAGTCGCAGTTTTAGGCGATTCTTTCACCGAAGCAATTCACGTACCTATCGAACAAACTTTTTGGTCGAAATTGGAACGAAAACTGGGCAATTGCGAAGCCGTCAAAGGACGCAAAAAAGTTGAGGTAATGAATTTTGGCGTGCAGGGTTACAGCACGGCTCAAGAATTAGTTATGTTGAGGAAAAAAGTGTGGGATTACAGTCCTGATATTGTAATTCTGGCTTTTTTTATTGGCAATGATGTCATCAATAATTCACCCAAACTAGAATACGATCGCTATCGCCCATTTTTCGTGTATGATGCTAGTGGCAAGCTGGTTCCAGATATGTCTTTTCGGAATCTACGCCCGATCGATCGCAACTCCTATGCCGTTTCTTTTGTTGACAAACTACCCACTTGGTTAGTCAACAACTCGCGCATTTTGCAGGTTGTGAAAAAGGTAGAATTAGATGGAAAAAAGCAGCAGTTATCTAATGACTTTACAAATTTGAGTGCCCAGAATTTTAAAGAACCAACTGATCCTACTTGGCAAAATGCTTGGAAACTCACAGAGGGTTTGATTTTGACAATGCGAGATGAAGTAGTGCAGAAAAATGCTAATTTCTTAGTTGTAACCATCGGAGATCCGATTCAGGTTAATCCAGACGCTGCGACGCGGAAAAAGTTCATTCAGGAAAACAAAATTCAGGATTTATTTTACCCCAATCGGCGACTGGACAACTTGGGTAGAACCCAGGGTTTTAGGGTGCTGAGTTTAGCCGAACAGTTTCAAGGTTACACTGACAAATATCAGGTTTGCGCCCACGGTTTTGAGAATTATGTCAACTGTGGAGGCCACTGGAATGAACTCGGACATCGGCTGGCTAGCATCACGATCAGTCGAAATTTGTGCGAAAATTTGAAGCAGTCTCAACTGCCAAAAAGTCAACGGTAGTAAGTCAAATCTGATGAAAGATTCAAAAAATATAAACAAACGCAACAATGTATTGAGTGTAATCGCTATTAATTTGGCGATCGTATTTATTGGTCTGGAATTTTTGTCGATCGCTTTTTATTTTATCACCCAAAATCAGTTATTTTATACCAGAAGCAAAACACAAGAACAAGAACAAGTAGTAGAGGATATTGAAAGAATCGGCATTAGACTAGATGATTCGACAATTGAAAGACTGCACCCATTTTTTGGCTATGTCATGAAACAAGGTGCTTTTACTAATAAAAAAATTAATTTAAAAGTGAACAAAAGCGGTTTCTTTTCTCTGAAAGACTATCCTTTTAATAAAACCAGTAAAAATCAATTTATTGTCGGAATTTTTGGAGGTTCGGTAGCCAATAACCTGGCAGTTGATGAATACGAAAGTAAAATGTTATCTAGGAAGTTAAAAAGTTATCCAGAATTTGCCAACAAAGAAATTATTGTATTAAATTTTGCCAATGGTGGTTACAAACAGCCCCAACAGCTATTGGTTTTAAATTACTTCCTAGCTGTGGGTCAAGAATTTGATTTGGTGGTCAATATTGACGGTTTTAATGAAGTAGCTTTGGCAAATTTAAACAACAAATCCAAATTAGATATGGGAATGCCCAGCGTTCAACACGTACAGTCATTAACTGATTTAGCGAATGATAACTTGTCGCAGGAAGTGATGACTTCAATAGTGAAGATTAGCGAAAATAAAAAACAGTTGAAAACAACTATCGCTCAATTGCAAAACTGTCGATTAGCTTTGTGTAATGCTGTTACAGCAATACAGGTGAGGCTATTACTCAAAGATTACCAACAAGAAATTCTCAAGTACGACAAACAAGTAAAACAGTCTAAGACAGACCCGAAAAATAGCGGTACTGTCTATATTCCCAAATCAGATACTGTTCTAGATGATGCTGCTGCTTTTAGCAAAATGGTATCCATGTGGTACGAATCTTCCGTAATGATGAATCAAGTTTTATCAAGTAAAAATATCCCATATTTTCAATTTATCCAGCCCAATCAGTATTATCCAACCAAGCGAGTGTTTACTGAAAAGGAAAAAGAATTTGCAATTAGCAAAGACAGTCCTTACATGGAAGGGGTAACAAAAGGCTATCCGCTGCTGTTGTCAAAAGTTGATGATTTGCAAAAAGCTCGAATTAATATCTTCAACGGAGTGAATATTTTGGACAATACAAAAGAAACTGTTTACAAAGATTCCTGCTGCCACTATAATTTAGTAGGACAGGAGATATTTGCCAACTATGTTTCCAGTTCAATTATTAAAGTATTGAGGGAGTCACGAGAAGGTAACAAACCGCAGAAAGAAGGCAAGGCTAAATAACAACTATATCTCATACAAAAATAAAGATTTATGAAA
>Ga0335395_10001869_pt1 | contig 13112 bp, 9 predicted proteins | sample MAT02_FD_205744 | JGI IMG/M metagenome (GOLD analysis project Ga0335395, IMG submission 205744) | Freshwater microbial communities from Lake Fryxell liftoff mats and glacier meltwater in Antarctica - MAT-02 (spades assembly) (version 2) ...
GCTCCTGCAATTTCAAGAGGGCATCTAGCTTTTGCGCAATCGTGTTTTCCATGGGGTCAATTTTGAATGATGGAATGAATGAATGATAGAATAGGCATTTCCCTTTTATTCTATCATTCACTCATTATATCATTCTATCATTAATAGTAGTATGCTACCGGGTTGGTGTTTGTTTCTGATAAATGAAGCGCGAAATTACCAAATATTTTTGATAAATAGTCGTGCAGTAGCTGTTTGGTCCCTACTTCGCTTTCGTAGTGGCCGATGTCACAGATGACGATTTGGTTTTCGGCGTCGAAAAATTCGTGGTACTTAAAGTCGGCGGTCACGAAGGCATCGGCTCGGGCCGCCAAGGCGTTGGGTAATAAAAAGCTACCGGCCCCGCCGCACACGGCTACGCGCCGGATAGTTTTTGGGGCGGAGGCCGTGTGCTTAATGACCGAGACCGACATACTTTTTTTCAAATGAGCCAGAAATTCAATAGTTTCCATGGGTTCAGCGAGTTCCCCAATCGCTCCGGCACCGACCTCCTGGTTTTCGTTTTCCAAGGCTTGCAGGTAGTAGGCCACTTCTTCGTAGGGGTGGCTCTGCCGCAGGGCCTGCATCACTTTTTTTTCCAGATGCGCCGGAAACATGAGTTCCACGCGCAGTTCGGCAGCGCGCTCCAGTTCGCCGACTTGGCCCGCGTAAGGATTGGCCCCTTCACCAGGACGGAAAGTGCCCTCGCCGCCCGTCCGAAAACTGCACTCGCTATAATTGCCGATCTTCCCGGCACCCGCTGCGTAGAGCGATTCAAGCACTCGAACCTCGTGCTGATTAGGTACAAAAAATGTCAATTTTTGCAATAACTGACGTTTGGGTGCTAAAATTTTCAGATTTTGCAGCCCCAGACGGGCGGCAATCATGCTATTTACACCCTCAGAAACGTGGTCTAGGTTGGTGTGAATGGCGTAGATTGCCACCTTGTTTTGAATGGCTTTAATAATGGTCCGCTCTACGTAGTTCTTGCCGTTCAGCTTTTTCAAACCCTTGAAGACAATGGGATGATGGGCCACAACCAGGTTACACCCTTTCAGAATGGCTTCTTCAATCACCGCCTCGGTGCAATCCAGCGAGAGCAGCACGCCCGTGAGGTCAGTACTAGAGTCGCCCAAGATCAGGCCTGCGTTGTCGTAACCCTCCTGATATGCTGGCGGGGCCAAGGCTTCCAGACTATCAATCAATGCTTTAATTTTGGGCATGGGAAATAATTTTTTAAAAAAAAATAGCTACTATACGTATATTTATGGCCGATAATTAGCACCCTCCTTTAAATAACTCTATGGACATCACCTCTTCTGTTCTTAAAAGCCCAAGTAACAAATTGCCCCGCTGGATGGTTGCCAGCGTCCCCAACGTCAAGAGCAAGTCCGCTTTTGTGTTAAAAGGCACGTATCCCGCCTATCTGTTCGAGATCATGCCGCCTTCCGACCATGAGGCCTGCATCAAAGTCGAATATAAGAAAAAGACGTATTGCGTGGCTGTGAAGCTCGACATCGACGAGGCCGGAGAGCCGCCGCACAGCTACTTCGTCGAGATGCTGGGCTGGTACGCCAGCCAGAAAGTAAAGCCTTTTTTGGCAAAAATCCTGGCTTCTTCGGACGAAGAGTGAGGTTTTGCCAGCAGCAGTAAAAAAAGAGACACCTCGTTTGAGGTGCCTCTTTTTTATAGAAGGGGCTCGCTCGACTTAGCAGGTGATGCCCAATTTAAAGTTTGTTCCTAGCCTAGTGTGGCCTAGTGAATTTTCATCTCAAAGGGCATTCGAGCCTGCAAGCCCTGCATTTCAGTAAGTTTCTGGTAGATTTTGAACTGCGGGGCCAGTTGTCCAAGCTTTTTTACTAATATCTTTTCTTCTGACTGGCCCGACATCTTCTCGATCAGTTCCTGAAAAGGATTGATTTTCTCGGGGTAATACCGCACCCGGTAGTCGCCCTCGCCTAGTTTGGCGGCTTTGGCGGCAATTTTGATGGCTTCGTCCAGCCCGCCCAGCACGTCCACCAAGCCGTTGGCCTTGGCTTCCACGCCCGACCAGACCCGGCCCGAGGCCAAGCCGCGCAGTTTCTCGACGGGCATCCCGCGCCCTTCGGCGGCCTTGCGGGTAAAGGTAGCATAGCCTTCCTCCACGCTGCGCTGGATTTTCATTTTCTCAAAATCCGTCATCTCGCGCGTCAGCGTGGGCCAGTCGGCGTGGGGATTGGTTTTCACGCCGTCGAAGGTAACTCCGAGCTTATTGTTGAAAAAATTCTCCAAATTAAATAGCATGGCGAAAATACCGATGGAGCCCGTAATGGTGTTGGGCTGGGCAACGATGGTGTCGCAGGCCATGGCCATGTAATAACCGCCCGAAGCTGCCACATCCGACATCGACGCGATGACGGGCTTCTTCTTGCGGGTCAGCTCGATTTCGCGCCACATCACATCCGATGCCAGAGCGCTCCCGCCGGGCGAGTTAATGCGCAGCACAACGGCCTTAATCTTATCATTCTCGCGGATTTTGCGCAGTTCCTTCACGAATGTATCGGAACCGATGTTATTCTCGTCGCCCTCGCCCGAAATGATGGTTCCCTCAGCGATCACCACGGCCACCCGCTTGTTGAAGTCTCCCTCTGCGCCGGGACGATCGCCTTTTAGGTATTTGCCCAAGCTCACGAAATCGATATCTTGTTTTTCGTCCAATTTGAGTTCTTTCTTAAGCGCGGCAGTCACCTCGTCGGAATAGCCAACGTGCGTGACCAGCTTGTAGCGGGCTGCGGATTCAGCGTTCGTAATAGCCAGCGAGTCGGCCAGGCCGCGCAGTTGGCTGGCCGGGATTTGGCGGGATTTGGAAACATTGTCTAGGTAGTTGCCGTACAAAGCGTTGAGCAGTTCCACCGACTGCCGCTTGCTGGCCTCGCTCATATCGGTGCGTGTGAAGGTCTCGACCGCGCTCTTGAACTCGCCTACCCGGAATACCAAAGGCTTGACATCCAGCTTATCGAAGGTGCCTTTGTAGAACTCGTAGTCGGCCGACAACCCGTTCCATTCCAGCAATCCGGCGGGGTTGAGGTAAATCTTATCGGCCAGCGACGCCAGGTAGTAGCCTTTTTCGGAATAAGCCTCTGCGTAGGCATACACGAATTTCTTGGATTTCTTGAATTCCATGAGCTCATTGCGGATTTCTTCCAGCGTGGCCCAGCCCGCGCCGGGGTTTTCGGCTTTGAGATAAATGCCCTTAATTTGATCGTCCTGGGCAGCATAGGCAATGGCATCGCGGATGTCTTTCAGGCCAATCGTTTCGTTATCGTTACCAAAGAGGCCCAACTCGGCAAAGGGATTCTCCACGCCTACCTCCCCGATCTGCTTGTCCAGGTCGAGCCGCAGTACGGAGTTGTCTTTAATAACGGCTTTGTCTTCGCTGGAAAAAGCAGCGCCAATGCCCGCCAGAATGAAAAAGGAAAGAAGAAAGAACAAAAGCAGTCCGACTAGCGTAGCCAGGACAAATTTCAGAAACTGTAACATAAGGATTATAACTTGCGATAAATGGTCGTTAGTGATTTTGATTAAAACAAAACTACTCAAAATAAAGCCTTACCCGCGTCACGAAGTTGGGGCAGTGGCGCATACTATCGCCCAGCGGTCAAATGATGGTTTATAAATTTTCCTTAAAAACACAACCGTAGTCGATTTGTTCTATTTTTGCAAAAACAGAAAGCCCTCTCCCTATGAAAAAAACGCTACTGCTTCTCCGCCACGCCACCGCTGAAGACCAATCGCAAATGTTCAAGGATTTCGACCGTGAGCTCGTCAGCCGGGGCATCATGGATGCCGCCCGAATGGGCCATTATCTCAAACAGCAAGGTAGGGTCATTGAAAGCATCAAGGCCAGCGGCGCGGCCCGGACGCTCCAAACCGCCAAGATGGTCGCCGAGCAGATTAAGTTCGAGGTGGACGAGGTAGAAACGGTGGACAAACTGTACAGCGGCGGGCCGCAGGCGTATTTGGCAGCGATCAGCGCGACACCCGAGACGGTACAAGTGTTATTGATTTGTGGCCATAATCCTGACATCAGCTACTTCGCCGAGTACTTGACCGGGGCCAACATTGGTTCTATGCAAAAGTGCAGCCTGGTAATAATCGATTTTGAAGACCAAAACTGGGCGGAGGTTTCGGGAAAGACGGGCGAATTGGTCAAGCTGGTAACGCCGGAGGATTTGAAACAATCGCCCGCCTAAGTGGTTTATCTATCTAAAACCTCTTGCTTCCTTGACTTTTGCAGTAACTATTCTCGGAGCGGGCTCTGCCACGCCCACGCTTACTTCCCACGCTTCGGCGCAGGTGGTGCAGCTTGGCAGCGACTATTACTTGATCGATTGCGGAGAAGGCACGCAGTACCGTCTGCTCGAACAAAAGATCCGGCCCGGACGCCTGAAAGGCATTTTCATTAGTCACCTCCATGGCGACCACTATTTTGGCCTATTTGGCTTGTTAACCAGCCTGAGTCTGGGCAATCGCAAGGAATCCCTGCGGCTTTTTGGGCCCAAGGGGCTTAGCGAAATACTGGCCGAGATTTTTCGCCAGTCGGACACTCGTCTTTCCTATCATCTGGACTTTCAGGAAATCGACGCGAAAATTACCGGACTCATTTACGACGCGCCCACTTTCAGCGTTAGCACCCTGCCGCTGCGGCACCGTATTCCCTGCACGGGATTTTTGTTTCGGGAAAAAATTGGGGAAAGAAACCTAATCAAAGAAAAACTCTTGCCGACAATGAGCCACGAAACCCTTCGCGAGTTAAAAGGCGGGCGGAATGTACTGGACGAAAACGGAGAAACACTTTTCGCTTACGAGGAATTTACGACGCCCCCGCTTCCAGCCCGCGCCTACGCCTACTGCTCCGACACGATTTTCCGGCCCGAGTTGACTGCCTGCCTGAAAGATGTCGATTGCCTGTACCACGAGGCCACATTTAGAGAAGAGGATCTGCCAAGAGCCACTAAAACGCACCATTCCACTGCCGGACAAGCGGCAACGCTGGCCAAGGAAGCCGGGGTAGGTAAGCTATTGATCGGCCACTTTTCCTCTCGCTACACCGAGGCCGCGCCTTCGCTGGCCGAAGCACGAGCAGTTTTCGCAGAAACGTACTTAGCCGAAGAGGGGAAAACTTATAGCGTTGAAAGCTGGCTTTTCAATCCTTGGCACCCGGAGATTTTTTCTTAATCTCCATAAAATCAGCAAGCCTACTTTATCAAATTGGCTACCATATCGGTGTTTTAGGACATAGTACAGATTAATTAGTAACATTATACTACATCCACAATATTTTATTTGGTATGAGTTCTACCGAATTTTTTTTCTTATTATCTTGCGATAAGATTGCCATTGTCACAATATCTATCCTCTCCTGAATAAATGACCCACATTTCCGAAGAAATAGTAGATCAACCGGGGCTGTACCGTTCCGAATTCGAGCATGATGCCTGCGGAATTGGCTTCCGGGCGCACATGAAAGGACGCCGTTCGCACCAGATCGTGGCCGACGCCATCCACATGCTCGAGCGCATGGACCACCGCGGAGCCTGCGGCTGCGACCCCAACACGGGCGACGGAGCCGGGCTATTGCTCCAAATTCCCCACGAGTTTTTTGCGGAAGAATGCCTCGATATGGGCTTCCAGCTACCCGACAGCGGCGAGTACGGCGTCGGGATGATTTTCTTCCCGCAGGATAAGGAGCTGCGTGAAGAATGCCGGGATATTATTAACCGGAGAATCAAGAAGCTGGGCATGACCCTGATCTGCTACCGCAAAGTACCCACGCGCAACGATACCTTGGGCGAAGGCTCGTTGTCGGTGGAGCCACACGTGGAGCAACTCTTTGTAAAGCGTCCCGATTTAATTGATGACAACCTGGCTTTTGAACGCAAGCTGTTTATCCTCAGACAGGTAGTAACCAAGCTGATTACTTCAATCAAGAAGGCGCAGGGGCAGTTTTACTTTTCGTCTCTTTCCAGCCGCACGATTTCCTATAAAGGACAGCTCACCACCAATCAGTTAGAATATTATTTCCCCGACCTGCACAACGAGTCGGTTGTTTCGGCTTTCGCAGTAGTACACTCGCGTTTTTCCACTAACACTTTTCCTTCCTGGAAGCTGGCGCAGCCGTTCCGTTACATCGCCCATAATGGCGAAATCAACACCGTGAAGGGCAACGTGAACTGGATTCGGGCCGGCGAAAAATCGCTGGAATCGGAGTATTTCACCAAGGAGGAAATGGAGATGATCCTGCCGATTTGCGACATCAAGCAATCGGACTCGGCTAACCTCGACAACGCCATCGAACTCCTCTACCTCACGGGCCGCTCGCTGCCGCACGTGATGATGATGCTCATCCCCGAAGCCTGGGCCGACAACGAGCAGATGGACCCCGTTCGCAAGGCTTTTTACGAATACCACGCCGCCATCATGGAGCCGTGGGACGGCCCGGCCTCCATTTCATTTACGGATGGCAAGATTGTGGGCGCCACGCTCGACCGCAACGGCCTACGGCCTTCGCGTTACTGGGTACTGGACGACGACACGGTCATCATGGCCTCCGAAGCCGGGGTGCTGGAAGTAGACCAAGCTAGGGTCGTTAAGAAAGGCCGTTTGCAGCCGGGCCGGATGTTTGTCGTGGACATGGAGGAAGGACGCATCATCCCCGACGAAGAGCTGAAAGCCGAAATCTGCGCTCGCCAACCCTACCAGGAATGGCTCGATGAGTACAAGCTGCACGTGGACGACCTTGACCAGCCGATCAGGTCATACCGTCAATACGACGACACCGCCCTGACCAAGCGGCAGATGGCTTTTGGCTTTTCTTCCGAAGACCTGCGGATAATTCTTGCCCCGATGGCGCAACTGGGCAAGGAGGCCATCGGCTCAATGGGTACCGACGTGCCGCTGGCGGTGCTGTCGGAGCAGAGCCAACACCTTTCCAATTATTTCAAACAACTTTTTGCGCAAGTAACTAACCCGCCCATCGACTCCATCCGGGAGCGCTCGATTATGTCGTTGATTGGCTTCGTGGGGGCCAACGAGAATATCCTGACCGAAACACCCGATCACTGCCGCCAAATCGAGCTGCCGCACCCGGTGCTGACCGTGTCGGAATTCGACAAGCTGCGGTTTGTGGACAAAAACCACTTTCAGGCCAAAACCATCAACACCTATTTCTTTGTGGACAAAGGCGGAACCGGCATGGCGCGGGCTTTGGAGCGCATCTGCCAATACGCCGAGGACGCCATTGAAGACGGTTTCGAGATCATCATCCTATCCGACCGCGCCATCGACTCCGACCACGCCCCCGTGCCGTCGCTGCTGGTGACGGCAGCAGTACACCACCACCTGATTCGCAAAGGCTTACGGGGTGCGGTGGGGATTTTGGTCGAAGCCGGGGACGTTTGGGAAACCCACCACTTCGCTACTTTGATCGGCTACGGCGCAGCTGGAATTTGTCCCTACATGGCTTTTGAGTCGCTGGCCTTTATGAACCGCAACAAGCGCATCGACGGCGATTTCACCGACGAAGTATTGTTCGCCAATTACATTAAAGCGGTGAATAAGGAGTTGCTCAAGATTTTTTCCAAAATGGGCATTTCCACTTTGCAATCGTACCAGGGTGCGCAGATTTTCGAGTGCTTGGGTTTGAACAAAGAGGTGATTGATCAGTATTTCACGGGCACTATTTCCCGCATCGGCGGTATGGGAATCGACGAAATCGCCCGCGAGGTGCTGGTGCGGCACAAAGTGGCTTATCCCGATATGCCTGGCCTGAACCCGCACTTAGAAGTGGGCGGATTCTACCAATGGAAGCAGCGCGGCGAGTCGCACCTGTTCAATCCGCAGACGGTCCATCTGCTACAGCAAAGCACTAAAACCAATGATTATAATTTATTCAAAAAATATTCAAAACTCATTGACGATCAGACCCAAAAGGCTATGACGTTAAGAGGTTTAATGCAATTCAAAAAGGGCAAATCTATTCCGATCGAGGAGGTCGAGTCCGTGGAAAGCATTTTTAAGCGGTTTGCGACGGGGGCCATGTCGTTTGGCTCCATTTCGTGGGAGGCGCACACGACGCTGGCCATCGCTATGAATCGCATCGGCGGCAAGTCCAACTCCGGCGAAGGCGGCGAGGACGAGCAGCGCTTTGAGCCAATGCCCAACGGCGACAGCATGAACTCGGCCATCAAGCAGGTGGCTTCGGGCCGCTTCGGCGTAACGAGCTACTACCTGACCAACGCCGAGGAGCTGCAAATCAAAATGGCGCAAGGAGCAAAGCCCGGTGAAGGCGGGCAGCTTCCCGGCCACAAGGTGGACGACTGGATTGGCCGCACCCGGCATTCGACCCCCGGCGTGGGGCTGATTTCGCCGCCACCGCACCACGACATTTACTCCATCGAGGATCTGGCCCAGTTGATTTTTGATCTAAAAAATGCCAACCGCCAGGCCCGCATCAGCGTCAAGTTGGTGTCGGAGGCGGGCGTAGGCACCATCGCCTCGGGCGTCGCCAAGGCCCATGCCGACCATATTCTGATTGCGGGCTACGACGGCGGTACGGGAGCCTCGCCGCTCAGCAGCATCCGCCACGCCGGACTACCCTGGGAACTCGGCTTGGCCGAAACCCACCAAACGCTGGTAAAAAACAAGTTGCGGGGCCGCGTGACGATTCAGGCCGACGGACAAATCCGCACGGGCCGCGACATGGCAATTGCCGCCCTGCTCGGGGCTGAAGAATGGGGCGTGGCCACCGCCGCGCTGGTGGCGGCGGGCTGCATCATGATGCGCAAATGCCACCTCAATACCTGCCCGGTCGGGGTAGCTACCCAGCGGCAGGAGTTGCGGGCGCTCTTTACGGGCAAGCCCGAGCACGTGGTGAATATGTTCTACTTCATGGCGACCGAAATGCGCGAAATCATGGCACAACTGGGCTTTCGCACGGTGAACGACATGATTGGCCAGGTGCAGTTCTTGGAAAAACGTCCCGATTTGAAACACTGGAAGTACAAAAATTTGAATTTCGACGCCATTTTGTACAAAGAGGAAGGCGGCCTGGACGTGGCGCAGTTCAAGCAGGAAGAGCAGGATCACGGCATTGAACACGTGCTGGATCGACAACTCATCAAAACCGCCAAACCCGCTCTGGAACGGGCCGAGGAGGTGTACGCCGAATTCCCGATTATCAACCTCAACCGCTCGTTGGGAACGATGCTTTCCAACGAGATATCAAAGCGGTACGGCGGCGAAGGGTTGCCGAACGGGACGATTCACTTTAAGTTCCGGGGAACGGCGGGACAGAGTTTCGGGGCCTTCAACACCGCCGGCCTCCGTCTGGAACTCGAAGGCGACGCCAACGATTACTTCGGCAAGGGCCTCTGCGGCGCGGAGCTGATCGTCTATCCCGACCGCGACGCTAAGTTTGCGCCCGAGGAAAACATCATCATCGGCAACGTGGCCTTTTACGGAGCCACTTCCGGCGAGGCTTACATTCGCGGCACCGCCGGGGAGCGCTTCTGCGTCCGCAACTCGGGGGCCAAGGTCGTCGTTGAAGGAATGGGCGACCACGGCTGCGAATACATGACGGGCGGCGTGGCGATTGTCCTGGGCGAAACGGGCCGCAATTTCGCCGCCGGGATGTCGGGTGGCGTGGCCTACGTTTGGGATAAAGAAAGCGATTTCAAGGAAAAAGTGAATTACGAAATGGTGTCGGTGAGTGCGCTGAGCGAAGAAGACGAAGGGATTCTCCGTCAGTACATCGACAAGCACTTCCAGTACACCACCAGCAACGTCGCCTTCCAAATCACCCAGAATTGGGACGATATCATGAAGCAATTCGTCAAAGTCCTGCCTAACGACTTCAAAGACGCCCTTGCCAGCCGAGGCATCACTCTGGCTCAGCAAGTAGCGGACAAGAGTGTTGTTTATGGGGAGGTCGTGGTCGTTCAATAAATTTTTTAGAAGGAGGAAAGCAGGAAAGGATAAAAGGAGGAAAGAGGCTTATGTTAGCCTATCTTTCTTTCATCCATTCCTCCCTCCTCCTATCCTCCTTTTATTTAAAAAATGGGAAAACCAACCGGATTTTTAGAGTTTGATCGTGAATTGCCCAAAAAGCGTCCCGTGGAAGAGCGGATTCACGACTATAAAGAAATAGAGACGCCGCATCACGAAGATGACTCGCGGACGCAGGCGGCGCGTTGCATGGACTGCGGCATTCCGTTTTGTCACAACGGCTGCCCGCTCGGGAACATCATTCCCGACTTCAACGACGCAGTTTATGCCCAGAACTGGGCACTAGCCTACGATATTCTGGCTTCGACCAACAACTACCCCGAGTTCACGGGGCGCATTTGCCCCGCACCCTGCGAGTCTTCCTGCGTGTTGGGCATCAATAAGCCGCCCGTCGCCATTGAATTCATTGAGAAGTCCATCGCCGAAAAGGCATTTGAAATGGGTTTGGTAAAACCCCGGATTCCCAAAAAGCGGACGGGCAAGGCCGTGGCCGTAGTCGGTTCCGGCCCAGCGGGCATGGCGGCGGCCTCACAGTTGAACCAAGCGGGGCATCTGGTGACCCTTTTTGAGCGGGCCGACCGCATCGGTGGCTTGCTGCGCTACGGTATCCCTGACTTTAAGCTGGAAAAGCGCATAGTTGACCGCCGCCTGGCGATCATGGAGCAGGAAGGCATCGAGTTCCGTACGAACGTGGAAATTGGCAAGAATATCAAGGCCGACGAGCTGCTGCGCGACTACGACGCCGTGGTGCTGGCGACGGGTTCCACCGTGCCGCGCGACCTGAAAATCGAGGGCCGGAACTTGAAGGGCGTTCATTTCGCGATGGAGTTCCTCAGCCAGCAGAACAAGCGCGTGGCCGAGATTGCCGTGCAAAAAGACCATCAGGGATTGGATTACCAAAATGGCGATCTCTGGGCAACCGATAAGCACGTGGTCGTGATTGGTGGCGGTGACACGGGCTCCGACTGCGTGGGCACTTCCAATCGCCACGGGGCCAATTCGGTGACACAAATCGAACTGCTGCCCATTCCACCGCAAGACCGCGACACCACTACGCCCTGGCCAAACTGGCCCATGATGATGCGCACCTCCACCTCGCACGAGGAAATGGAGAAGCCGGGCGATTCACGGCAGTGGTCGATCAACACCAAGGCATTCGTCGGCGACGAAGACGGCAACCTACGCGCTTTGAAAATAGTAAAACTCGACTGGCAGATGAATTCCGAAACAGGCCGACTGAGTATGCAGGAAGTGCCCGGCACCGAGGAGGAAATCCCCTGTGACTTGGCTTTGCTGGCCGCCGGATTCCTGCACCCGCAGCAAGAGCGCCTATTGGATGATCTGGGCTTGGAGTACGACGAGCGGGGCAACATCAAAGCCAACAATTACCAATCGACTGCGAACGAAAAAGTTTTCGCGGCCGGCGACTGCCGCCGTGGTCAATCGCTGGTAGTATGGGCGATAAGCGAGGGCCGCGAGACCGCCCGCGCGGTGGACGAATTCCTGATGGGCGAATCGCTGCTGGCCGCCAAGGCGGTGTCGATGCTCACGCCGGAATTCGCGCACGTGTAGATTATTGGTTAAAAAGTTGAAAGGTTTAAAAGTTGAAAAGGCTTGAACAGGCAGTTCGCAACTAAGTGCCTCTTAGTTCAACCCTTCAACATTAAACCCTTCAACTTTTCAACTTTTCAACTTTTCAACATTCATCACAGCACCGCTTTCAGGGCCAATCCAATGAGAATGGTTATTGTGAAGCTGAGCAGGGTTCCGATGAGTACGTACTCGGTTAGCTATAAGATCGTCGTCCCTAAAACGCAGCAGGGCTTTGGCGGCAATGAGAAGGCCGATGGCCTCGAACTGGTTGTTCAACAAATGGGTGAACAGGCCCGCGCCACGGCTCCGATGAGTAGTACGTGCGCGTACAAATAAGGTGAGTGCTCTTTCCGGGCCTCTTTATCGCTAACCCAGCGTGCGGGCTGTAAGAAAAAATCGGTCAGCAAATGCGCCGTCAGGAGTTGCAGAAGGACGATCGCCTGATCGGCTTCAAAGAGCAACGGCATATCGGGGAGAATTTGACGTTACCGCTTGCATCTGTTCGTAACGCTGGAGAATCTTCTCGATCAGCGCCCAGCCCGCTCCTTTGAGACGGCTGTGTACCGAGGGTTGCGAAATACCCAGTCGCTTAGCGATTTCCTGTTGGGTTCTACCTAGCAAAAGCCAGTAAAGGGCTTGTGACTGATTTTCGGTACGGCTGATTTCGAGGTAGTCGAGGGTAGCCGTGTGAATATTTCACTCTTCATTAAGGTATTGGTCGGCTGTCGTAATGCGCGTCCATTGGTCTTTGGCTTTCATTTCCCCCAGAGTGCGTCCTGAGTACCAAAAGGCTTCCCCGTCCGAATCTGAAATACGTTCCCGAAGCAGGGAAACTTCGCCGATACCAATCGATACCCGCACCTGAACCGATAGCTCGCCGTGCAGGTAAGTTTTGAGACGAAGGCATTCACGCAGGGCATTTTCTTGCAGCAGAACCTGGAAACTGTCGCCCCGAATAAAATACTCGTACTTTCCCTGCGATTCCCCAGCCAGTTGGCTGAAAGCCCGGCGCAAGGACTCCCGCTGCCCAATCGACATTTCCGCCGAGGCTTGCACGTCGCCCGTTAAGTAGGTGCGCACAATTAGTTTTTATTTCAAAAAATCATAAATGATTGTGTTTCAACAAATTATGACCCAATACCTAACAACCTAATACCTAGCACCTACTTATGACTTGGTAGGTTTGCATTGAACAAAATATTCTATAAAATGATATTATAGAGTATCTGTTTTATAAAAAAAGAGCATTGCTGACTTGCAATCCTCTTTTCAAAATAATTCACAGGTGACTTTAATTAGGAAACCAACTCGGCGTCCAGCGTAATTTCAGTGTTTAACAGTTTGGAAATCGGGCAGGCGGTCTTGGCGCCTTCGGCTATTTTCCCAAACTCCTCCGCGTCGATATTGGGTATTTTACCCTTTAAAACGAGGTGACTCTTGACGATTTCGCCCTTCGC
>Ga0335395_10001870_pt1 | contig 13107 bp, 9 predicted proteins | sample MAT02_FD_205744 | JGI IMG/M metagenome (GOLD analysis project Ga0335395, IMG submission 205744) | Freshwater microbial communities from Lake Fryxell liftoff mats and glacier meltwater in Antarctica - MAT-02 (spades assembly) (version 2) ...
AAAACATTCTTGGCCAACTACATGCAGCTTGCAGATTTTACCGCAATGCAAGACAAAGCCCCACGCCTTGTTGTTCTGGATATTGGTGATAGCTCCGGTCGAATCGCTGAGCTTTTAGCTGAGGTCGGCATACCGGTACTCAAAGCCAACCTTGCTAACACGCCAGAATTCGGAATTAACCCGCTTGATGGCGGAATTTTGGGGATGCGTGATTTGCTGCCAGAGAAACGAACATCGGCGGTTGCGTTGTTCGAGCTGATCTGCGCAAGGGTGAGCCCGACTGGTCAAATGCTGTGCAGTGAACGGGTCAGTGATTTTTTAGCCGCTATCATCGACTTAGCTATCCAGTACAGCATGCCAGGCCAAGCGCAGTGCAAGATGTACGCGCGTGGGCATGAAAACGATATTGATGTGGCGCTGGATCACTATGAGATTGATGCCCACGGACATAACCTAAGCTGGTTTGAGGTATGTGACGTATTGCATGAGCTGTATTGTCAAGCTCAAGATTCAGAAGAGCGCGATGCACTTTATGCACTCGCATTTGCTGCACACGCACGCGGGGTGCCCACTGTTCAAGATTTGGTCAGTCTTTGCATGATGCCAGTGGTACTGTCGCGATTTGGCGATGCCCTTGAAGATCAGCAGCGATTGCCAGCGTATGTCCAAGAACGACTCATGGGCGCTCAAGCGCGATTTCCCATCTTGGCCGGGCACACCCGGTTTAGAGTGAACATGCAGGTAGTTGTCCTGAATTTAGAGCGTCTAATTCCGCGAACTGCGCTCCAAAGCGATATTACCGGCCCGCTGATGATGATGCTGGCCATCAGCGCTGCCGCCGATGTGTTCTGGCGTGATCCCTCCGATATTGAGCGCATCTGCGCACGAGAAACGCCACGGGATACGTCACATACTGCCTACAAACGCATGGTGATTCCAACGCAGTATCGCGAGGCGCTCATACGTGAATCGCGCGCGTTCTATGTCACGCCAAAGTCATTGGTAATTGACGAGGCGCATCGCCTTTTTTCAATTCCGTCTGCAACGGCTAATGTCATTTCCAAGATGCGTGAGGCGCGCACGCGCAAAATCCGATCTACATTCATCACCCACAAAACCGACGATGTACCACCGGTATTGATGGATTTAGCGAGCACTATTATTTTTGCGACAGGGCTTGTTTTGCAATCGGATCAATCATTTGGATTATCCGATTCACAACTAGAGTTGGTGAACAATTTGCCATCGCCTAGCGTACTTGGCGCGCATTATGTAATGCGTCACAACACGGTCAATGGCTTCGTCACTAACCACGTAATTTTGACGGTCTCGGGCCAATTGTATTGGTCTTTCACCACCAATGCCGACGAAAAAAGCATTCGTGCCATGCTCAATGAACGGCTCGGCGTAAAAGAAGCACGGCGGCGATTAGCAAAACGGTTTCCGACAGGCATGCGTCACCAGCTTGAAAGTTTGCGTTCGCGAGGCGCATCGCTCGACGTGCTGTTTGACGAGATAGTGCTAGGTGATGAGCGATGAAAGCAAACGGACAATATATTTACATTTCTGGCAGCAAAGGTGGCGTTGGCAAATCTATGTTTGCCCAAGTGCTAGCTGATTGCATTTCGCAACACAGGCCGGTGCTGTTAATCGACACCGACCCAATAAATGCCGAATCGAGCACAGTGTATGCGGATGGCAAGGCTGCTAACGTCAGAGCTGTGCATATCAAGGTGCGCCTAGAAGATACGCGCGGTCAAACAGACGCAACATCCCTGTTAGCGACGCTAGATGCATCTTATGAAGATGATGAGCTGACAACCATTGTCGATGCGCCGTCAAGCGATGCGGGTTTGCTTAGCATGGCTGCGCGAATTATCACCAGTTCTTGCAACAATACGGGCAGAGAATCGGTCTTTATTTGGCTTGTGGACTCCATAGATAAGTCAGCGGTGACTGCGCTACAGGGCGCGTGGGAATCGTTAACCGATTTCGACAAAATACTCATTGTCAAAAATTATCGGAACGGCGACCGTTTTGAATACTTCGCCAGCAGCTCAGCTGTAATGGCTATCGCCGCAACAGGCAACATGCAGATTGTTGCGTTTCCAAAGATACCCAGTCACATCGAAAAATACATGCGGATTGACGCTTTGCCACTATGCGCGATTACAACCAAGACGCCTTTAGGCGTTCAAATGATGGCGAAGCAGATGCGCGCTGAAATACAAAAGACGCTGATGTCCACTGGGTTGTTGCAAGCAAACTACTCACCAGAAACACTACACGAACGCCAGAGGGCATAGATGATGAAAAACATAATTTTTACAGTTAGGTTATTGGCAGCGCTGGTCGTTAGCAGTCCGGCGTTTAGTCAGTTTTACGTCGTGCTCGATTCAAGGTGGTATGTTTTTCAAAACACCACTAGAGCCGCAGAGTTTTATGCGTCGGGCGGTGTTGGCTTGCGAGAGATTGATCTGTCCGGCGCGGGCATGACCAACTGCCGTGAGTCCAATGGATCGCCGCCAACACCCGTTGGGCTGCCGGTGCAGGTCGCTGTCGGGTTTGATGATTTTGTGTTCGCGACTGGATTTGTCAATTACTCAACCCTACTACCGCGTCGAATTGTTGTTCGGTCATTCTCAGGCAGCTTAATTTGCAACGGGCAAGTGCCTGATCCGACAATTTCAGCAGATATTTTTAGGAATGGGTTTGAGAGGTAAATTTGTTAACCGGCCACTAGTGATTAAACATGGCAAATAACAATGTCTCGACGTGTAATTCAATTTTCGAGCCGTGATAAGGTTTTCAACTAAAGGAAATAGCAGTGATGCGTAGTTTTCAGAAACGCTTAGAAAAAATAGATTTTCATTTTGTTAAAACAGAAGAATTATTTGAGATAATCGAGGATATAGCCCCAAAAATGCACGATAACTCCGTTTTTACCCAAAACGGAATTTCGTTAATGCGCTCCGTAATAAACGTGTTGGTTTATCGGCGAGATTATTTCAACGAACCATTTGATATGGTTTCACTGAGTGATTATCTAAAAGCCAACTCGATTGATAAAATGATGATGATGCAGGATTTGCCAGAGCCTATTAAGAATGACCTGGAAAAAGTATTAAATCTCCTCGGATATGACGATCATCGTTATCGAGAAGAGTTCGAGAAGCAGCTATCGTTTGCAACTATGATTTTTCAATGAGGTAGCGGTAAAGTTTCTAGCTCGGGACAAGTGATTAAACATGGCAAAAGCTAAAATAAGAGGCATTGCGCATCGCGACGTTAGGACAGCACACCGACCTAATGTCGCGCCGTTGCGCGAGCGCGTGCGCACATTTTTTAACGATTCTGCGCGGGCGCGCATCTCAATTATCGTGATCTTGATTTTGATGATGCTGTTTCCGATCTTGGCTTGGATTTCGCCACTTATCTTATTTCCTCTTGCCTACCAAATTTACTACTCGTCGATGACGCAGCTTCCGATGCGCATCCCCGGTATTGAAAAAATGGCCGATCCATCTGACCCAAAACCGGGTCGAAAATCCTATGCAAAAGCTGATGGCGTGCTGTTGCTGGGGTATGCCGTTGAGCTGGGCATGCAGCAGGTGTGGCTGAATAAGCGGGATTTATGCACCCATTTTCTAATGTTGGGCACAACTGGCGCGGGTAAGACGTATAACTTTTTCTCGATCATCGCAAATATGGTGTCGATGGGCTCTGGCGGTTATCTAGGTGATGCAAAAGGTGCCGGCAGTTTAGGGTTTGACGCCACTACGGTATTACGCGCGTTAGGTCGTGAGGATGACATGCTCGTCATATCGCTGTTGACAGGAACGCGGGATGTCACTCGAAAAACATCGCACACCCTCAATGTTACCAGCGGCTCGGCAGCTGAAATATCTGAGCTTATGGTGGGCATGGCACCTTCGACGGAGGGCAACCCGAATGCCGTTTTCGTGAATAACGGCAACTTGCTTATGCGCGCACTCATCAAAGTGCTAGTTTATCGACGCGATCATCTCAACGAACCGTTTGACATGGTTTCGGTGCGCGATTATTTACAGGCTAATTCGCTCGATAAATTGATGCTAATGGAGGATTTGCCATTAGCACTCAAAGCCGACCTTGCATCACCACTGGAGATTCTGGGCTATAAGACTGTCGCTGAACGTTCAGCAGGACAGCCCCGGCCACCTAAAAATTCACCGCATCCACCGATCTCGCCGCCGCACAGCGAGGAATTTACCAAACAGCTGTCATTTGCGGTCATGAATTTCTCTGAAGCGATTTCGCAATATGCGGGCACGTATGGGTACATATTCGCTGGCAAGCTTGCTGAGATCAACTGGGTAGATGTGTTTCGCAATCGCCGCTGTGTCATTTCGCTATTGCCTTCTTTGGAACTATCAGAAAGCTCAGTAGCGTCGTCGGGTCGCATGCTGCTTAACGGTGCAAAAAACGCAATCTCAAAACGATTGGAGTCGAGAATGGAGGGCACACGAGATGATGTCATCAATTCAGCCTCTGATGCTGCACAGATACCGGTATTTCTTTGCTCAGATGAACATGCACAGCTCGGTGGCGTAGCGGGTGTGGGTGCAATGATGGCGCTTGCGCGCTCGCTCAAAGTCTGCGTGGGCATTGGCACCCAAAGCTGGGTGCGACTCCAATCCGCGAACGAGGGGGAAGCTTCGCAGATTTGGAGTAATGCGCGTACTGCAAAAATTTGTGGTGCCATCGAGGATCAAACCGGATTTGATCTGTTTAGCAAAGCGGCGGGCGAAGCGCTAGTCGTCAACAGTGCGAATTTGGAACTTGGCGGAATCTCGCCAATCCGCTCGCGCGATGTGCAGCTACAAAGTCAAGCGATGATGAATTTTCAGGATATTCAGTCGCAAATTGAAGGTGAGGCGCATGTGCTTTTTCCAGGCGCAATGTACAGAATGCAGCTGTTTAATCCAGCAATCGAGCCGACAAAGACGTTTAAGCTCAACAGGTTTTTGCGCGTGGGTGAATATAAGCTCCCAGTTCCGGGCGAGCCAAACGAGTTGGCCAGTGCAACGAACGAGCCCGAGCTGATCCAAGTAACAAATGACAGCGCTCTCGAAAGAACCCAAGAACAAGATTTGGCGCGCGACGAACGATTGCGCCCCCGTGAGCGTGTACGTGATTATGACCGTGAAATAGATATGGAAAACGAATGGCGGCGCGACCGTGAGCGCGACCGTGAGCGCGACCACCGTGAGCGTGAGCATGAGCGTGAGCGCGAGCGCGAGCGTCACCGTCGCCGTGAAGAATTTGACCCCATCCTCGCAGAAATGCGGGCATCAGGATCAATGGAGCGCGCTAGCGTAAGGCGCGATGAGCGCCAAGTAAAACGCTTGTTTCCCAAGAGTGAACCGGTCGATGCGATGGTGGGCAAGGTTGAAGGTGGATTGAGCCCTGCGCCGGTTATGGCGGCTGTGGCTGCGGCTGCCGTCACGCCACCAAGAAAATCTATCTACACCGGCGATGATAACGATGAAATTGAAGCGCAAATAGCAGATGAGGATTTTTTTAGCGCCTTAGATGACGTATCAGACGAACAGCTTATGGGCGAGATGGTGTGGCGACTCGATCAACGTATTTTACATTCGCGCAATTTGCGGCTTAGTTTGATTGAGGCAATGAACACGCCGTTTGCGCTTAACGAACGAGACTCCAACGCGCTGCTAGCCGAAGTCGCCGATGCAGTTGCCTTCTGGGACGCGAAACTCAGTCCGCAAAGCGGCTAACACGCACATTGGAAGAACGGACAACTTCAAAAAACTATGGTACTATGAGTCACGCGAATGTGAATCAGGGTGAAGTCAATGATAGATGCAAGACGTTGGGCAATGTGGGCTGTAGTGTGTATTTCATCATTGATGATGGTTGGATGTGGGGGCGGCGAAAAGGAATCGGCATCGGTAAATGATGTCACCGTTAAGCGATTAGAAGTCGCTGTAGACGCGCGATTGAACGGTGTTGTTACTAGGGATGTGCAGCAGGGCAACCAAGTGTCATTAGTGGCCACCGTATCTGAAGTAACCGATAGGACGCGTGCTGGCGCTGTGATCTCAAGTACGCGCGCCGTGCCTAGCACGCCTCAGCAGGTACGGTTTTCATTGCCAGCTGGATTTGCAATTCTATCGCCCGCATCTGGCATTGTGCTGACCAACGAATTAGGGGTTGCTACTGTTAATGCCACTATCGGTGCAATTGCGGGTGCTGCTGCATTAACCGCTTCGGTCGAAGGTGCCACACCTGCGGCAATCTCGACCTATTCGCTTCAGGTCACTGCTATTCAAGTTCCTGTGAGCGTACTTGATCTGCCAGCGATTGTTAATGCTGGAGAGGTCATCACGATTACGGCCAGAGTCAATTTGACAAATTCGCCGGGTGCAAGCGCGCCTAGCGTCAAGTCTACGATCTCTAACAAAGCGGCAAAATTTTCGACAGATGGTGGCGTCTTTGAGCCCACGTCTGGCGCTGCCATTACCGACGCAGACGGCGTGGCACGGATTCGCTTTCGTGCCAATCGGGCCGTGGGTCAGTTTTTTATGAATTTTGAAGTCGCTGATTTGCGGTTGAAAGTCGCCAAGCCGTATCGGGTGCTCGTGCCTACGGTGACGGTTGCACCGCTAGAAATTACAAGCCCAGTGGAGGCGGGTGGGGCAGCTGAAGTGCGCGCTAGAATTGTAGGGATTGCCACGCCAGTGACGGTCAACTTTACGTCAGACTGTGTGCGAAACCGAACTGCAACGATTACTTCACCAGTCGTGAGCGTTGCGGGTGTCGCGAGCGCAGTGTATCGACCGCTTCAGGGGTGTCTAGGCACTGACATTATTCGTGCGAGCGTCACGGTTGAAGGGCTGGTGTTTGAAGCCGAAGCCGAAGCAACTGTGCAAATTTCTCCGCCTCGCGCATCTGGCATTGAGTTTGTCAGTGTCAAACCTGCTGCGATTGCATTTCTTGGCCGGGGATCAACGGCACGTCCTGACAATGCAGAATTCGAGTTTCGAGTCGTTTCTGATCGCGGTATTGCAGTAGCCGGCATACCTGTGCAATTTTCAGTGAGCGGGCTTGCTGATGTGCAGCTTACGGAACGAAGTGCGGTGTCGGATCAAAACGGTGTCGTGCGCACTCGTGTGCGAGCGGGTCGGATTCCAGGCGTCGCCACAGTGCGTGCCTCGATTCCAAGCGGTGCGTCCACCCTCAGCGAAGCGCTAACTGTCTCGACCGGCAGCGCCTATCAAAGTGGGTTATCTATATCGGCTAGCACGTTTACGCCGGAGGCATTTAATTTTGACGGCGAGGTAGTCACATTGGGCATTCGCGCCGTAGACCGGTTCGGAAACCCGGTGTCGTCACGCGCACAGCTAGTGGCTGAGGGTGGTTCGGTTACGCCGTTTTGCGATCTGCGCGATGGCGCATGCGAAGTTAGATGGACTTCGCAAAACCCACGTCCCACCAATGGCCGTGTAACCATCTTAGTCCGTGCGTCAGGCGACGAAGCCTTTACGGATCAAAACGGGAACGGTCTGTTTGACACGGGGGAGCCGTTTGAGGATTTAGGTGAAGCGTTTCTGGATAACAATGAAGATGGCATCCACAATGTGGGTGAGTTCTTCAACGATGTCAACAACGACGGTGCGTACAGCGGCCCCAACGGTCAATACGACGGCTCGTTGTGTACCTCGCCGCCATGTTCGTCATTTGATGTGCGCCGCTCGGTCGTCTTGGTTTTATCAACCAGCCAACAACGCATCGAGCTACAACCAGCGCAAGTGGTTGTCACAGAATTATCGCCCGCGCTTTTTGAAGCGCGTATTTCAGACTTGAACGGCAATTTGCCGCCTGGCGGATCGAAAATCTCGATTTCAACCACAGTCGGAAAACTTGCAGGCCCAGCCGAATTTACTGTGGGCACCTCAACAAGCCCAGGCCCGCTGGTAATTGCATTTCAGGTTGACGGGGATGGCAAGACAGCGACCGGGCGAGCGACGGTAAAAGTCACCACGCCCAAAGGCGTCGAAAGTGTTGCAGGAGCGACCATCATTTCAAGGTCAGTCTGTGATGCACCAATCGCACCGCTGCCAGCGATTTGTACGGGCGGCAATACTGTGGGTGCTGTAATAGTCAACCCAAGCACAATTCGAGTTTTGGCAAACACGCCAGCTGACGTGGATGTTGTCGTCCGAGTTGTCGATAGCAGCCCACAAGCGCGGCCATTTTCAGGCCAAGCAGTGAACGTGCAGTGCTCAACTGGCGCTGGCTTCCAAGTGAGCGCTAACCCGACGCGCATAACGACTGACAGTACAGGTGAGGCATCATTCCGAATCAGCGTCACCAGTGTTGGTGCAGTCGTTGGCGTGCCTAAAAACTGCGTCGCATCAGTGGGCACAAAAATTGCAATCGTAACAATTGGGCCATAGGAGTTTGACAATGAGAATGCGCATATTAGGGTTTTTAGGTTTGTGTTTGGCATTCGCTACTACATTAGCGGTAGCACAGAATGCAACCTTTAACCCGGCAATAAGCGGTATGCCTGCCACAGTTCCGTTGGCAGCTTCAGCGACAGCTATCCGGTACAACACCGTTAACGGAAACTATAATGTGCAGGTAGTGGGTTTCGGTGAAATTGCGTGTCTGCCAGCGAATCGCGGTCAACTCCGCACGTTTTACGATAAGGGGCAGCTTACAGCGGATGTCTTGATCTTTGGTGATTTCGCAGGATGTCGCGTGCAGCGCGCCGATGGTATAACGCTAGCGATTTTAACCTCCGCTTCAACGACGCTGCCTATCCAAGGCGGCGTCCCAGGCGATTTGCTCCAAGTGATCTGTGGCGGAGATGTTGCGATGAGTACGCGCATAGAGCCGATGTTTGAGCCACGTTCTGAGTGCGACACATTAGATGTAGATAACCCAGTCGCAATCCGTGTGCCTGTCAAAATTGATGTTACAGGAACGGCGGAGCCTATTGCCATTGGCGCACCGATCAAAATAGCGGCAGGTGAAAGCAAATTGCTCTCGTTTCGCGTTCCAGCGCGCGGTGACGTTATTCGTTTTGCTATTGATGCAGGTCGCGTTGAACTACTGTGCGATGCACAATGCGCAGGCGTGGGTGTTGATCTTCGCATTGGTAAGCACGGTATTTGCGGTGTCGTGCCGGGGCGTACCGTAACCGTTCGTGCGCTGTCTGAAACGCGCGATGCGTGGCTCACCAGCGTTACGAACTGAGCTGTGTCTGATGAAGCTTTTTATAGTGGAATCGCCGGGTAAGATAAAAAAAATACAGGCTATCTTAGGCGCTGGCTACAAAGTTGTAGCCAGCTTTGGGCACATTCGTGATCTGGTGGACAAAGGAAACAAGGCACACGATGAGGTCGTGCTGTCGGTTGGCTGCGATTTTGCACCGCGCTACGTCGTTCCAGAGCGTAGTCAATCGACGGTTGCTCAAATGCGGCTAAGCGTCAATCGTGCCTCCGAGGTCATTCTAGCGACCGACTTAGATCGAGAAGGCGAGGCGATTGCGTGGCACCTTGCGCAAGAGCTGCACCTTAGAGGCCAAATTAGCCGCGTGACCTTTGATGGTATTAGTGAAGAGAAGATCAATTTTGCACTTCGTAACGTGCGTCAGATTGATCTAGCGCTTGTGCGCGCGCAAGAAGCACGGCGGGTATTAGATCGCTTAGTGGGGTTTTTATTAGGTTCGCCGGTATCCGGGGCGCTTGCGCAACACGCAACGGTCGGTCGAGTTCAAAGCCCTGCGGTACGCATTGTGGTAGATCGCCATCAGGCCATTAAGGCGTTTAAGCCAGTTAGTCACTACTCAGCAGTCCTAGAATTTCAAGGCGGCTGGCGCGCGCAATGGGTCACGCCTAAAGACACCTTGATTCTTGACCGCGCACATGCGGAGCAAGCGGCGGCGATCCGCCAAGTATCCGTCCAATCATTTGCAGAAACGACTGCCCGCAAAACACCGCCAGCACCGTTTACAACGTCTATGTTGCAACAGGTAGCCCAAGTGCGTCTGAGTCTTCGCCCTGATGCCACGATGCGGCTAGCACAAGCGCTGTACGAGCAAGGTGCCATTTCGTATATGCGAACAGACAGCCCCAACATTAGCGATGTCGTGTTTGAACAGATTGCGCAGTATGCGAAATCAACCGGGTTGCCAGCGGCTCCCAAGCGCCGGCAGTTTCCGGCTAAAGACGGTGCTCAAGAAGGCCACGAGGCGATTTATCCGCTTAATATAAATCTTGAGAAGGCCGGTGAAAATCCAGAAGAACAGGCACTTTATGCGCTGATTTTTTCTCGCACCGTCGCTTCGCAATTAGCAGATGCCGTATTTAAGCGTCGAACAGCGATTCTCACAAGCGTCTCTTCCGACCACACATACAGGGCTTCCGGCGAAACGCTTATTAACGCGGGTTGGATGATTTATGCTGGCAAAGCGGAAGAGCCCGATGCGGAGCCAGAGGAAGCTGCAAATCCGGTACCGGAGTTAGCGCAAGGTATGGTGTGTCATGCGCTCAGCGGGAAACTTACTGCACAGATCACCCGCGCGCCGAAGCAATTTAGTGAATCCTCACTGATTGCCGAGCTGGAGCGTAATGGGATTGGCCGGCCTTCCACTTACGCAGCTATTGTGCGGCTAATACAAGATCGCGGGTATGTCGTGCTGCGCTCTAAATGGCTTGAGCCAACGCCTGACGGTATTCGCTTGATTGACGTGTTGGTGCGGTTTTTTTCCATCGCGCAACTAGAATACACGGCAGCGATGGAGAGTCAGCTCGATCAGATTGCGCGCGGTACGCTGCAATATGCCGAGGTAGTGGGCGCGTTTTTCAAGACGCTAACGCAAGAGCTGTGTGTGTTCGCAGAAGCATTCCCGCACGCGGCAGCGGCGAAGGTGTTTCAAAAAAGTGCATCACCGTCAACGCTAGCTAAGCGTGCGAGCCCTGCATTTGCCAAAAAAGGCGAGCTGCTTTGCCCGACCTGCGGCAAAGGTAAGCTCATCTTGCGAAATGGACAGAATGGTGCATTTTGGGGCTGTGCAACATACCCACAATGCAAAGCGACGTTTGCTGATAAGCAGGGCAAGCCAGCCGTGTCTAAACCTAGATTAGTCGTAAAGAAGGTGTAGCGTGAAAATGAAAATAATTACAAAAATAACCCACCTGTTTCACCGCACGATGAACTTTTTTTCGTCACCCGTGCTGCCTGAAATTCGATGTAGTCGCGAGGGTGCTCGGTATCTAGTCTGGCACAATAAGATGATCCCGATCAGCGATGACGCGGTGCTGGAGATCACGTACACGGCGTCTCAGTTGCGCATCGTTGTCGATGGGAATGAAGTCGCCAGCGCTGAATGTTCCGCACATTGGAGTGAGCGTGCTAGACAGGTGCTGTTTGCACAGCGCTTGGCCAAGCGGGAGCAACGTGGCGCGTTCGCTTTTATAGTCGTCGTTGGGGCGCTTGTGCTTACTGCGGTATCCGTTATGGCCGCGATGCGCCCGAGTGCCAACCAGCCACTGGCAAATGACGCATCGGCTACAAGTGTCCCAAGCGTGGGTTCTGACGCATTTGCACGGGGTGTCAGGAATGCCGAGAACGCGCCCACCTCATCGGATTCAATTGACCTTACGGATAACACGATGCCATACGTTGAGTCATGCCCGTGACTGATCCCAATCCCCAAGATAGTGTGCAGGAAGAAGAGGTCAGCGGATTTGCCGCTGTGCTGATGCAAGCGCGCGTTTTAGAAGTCCGGTACGCCGAATCGCGGCGGTTAAATCGTATTTTGACGGCCTGTGTATTGCTGCTAGTAGTGTCCGTGACTGCGCTATCGTATTTTGCGTTTCAGGTTCCCAAACCGCAGTTTATGTCGGTCGATCCAGACGGACGCCTAGTGCAATTTCTGCCCCTGGAATCACCGCTGCGCACGGTATCTGATGTGCGCAACTTTGCATCGGAGGCCATGCGATGCGTGCAAAACATTGATTCGGTCAACGCAAAAAAGCAGCTGGATAGTTGCCGAACTTATTTTTCGGGAAACTATTTTGCGCAATATCTGGGTGAAGTCCAGAAAGAGGGCGTCGTGAATGCGCTTGAATCGCTGGGTACTGCGATTCAAACCTACGAACCGAATGCACCGATTCTGACCAATGAAGGGGTTGACCCCAAAACAGGTGCGTATATCTATCAGTTTGAGATTACCGGGCGACAAGAACTTGAGGTGGGAAAGCAGCGGCGCGGTATCAACACCACGCACGTTATTCGCCTTCAGCGCGTGGATGTACGCAAAAAATTTAAGGGCGTTGAGGTGATTTTTCTCAACGATAGAACCATAACAAACATTTTATCATAGGTGGTCTAAGTGAATTATTTCAAGGCGGTGGTGGTGTTAGGCGCACTAGTGCTTTCGCTGGCAAGTCAATCGCAAGCCCAAGCTCAAGACGTGCAGATTGAAGCCTTGAATGCTGATGCTGATTCCAGCAACCGGGCATCACCTGCAACCAATGCCGCAGCGCAACAGCAAGAGCGCGAACGTAAGCGGCGTGCTGCGGGCGAGCAACGGGCATTTGTCGAACAACAGCAGCAAGAAGCCGCTCAATTGAGTGCGAGTCTCACGGCAGATATTTCCCCAGACGAAATCGCAGAAGTGAAGCGTGAGACGGCGAAAGTCCTAGAAGCTGTGCAAGCGCGTCCGCCCGTCGCGGCAACTAGCAAAGTGCTGGCCACGGGCTTTGCACCGGGGACAGCTGCGCCTTTAATTGAGTTGCCGCACGGATTCGCCACGGCCATTGATATTGTTGACGAGCACGGCGATCCGTGGATCGTGAGCGGCATGACCGTGGGTGATCGTAAGGTCGTGTCTCAACCGGCGATTGGTGCCGAATCGGACGGTGAGCCAGCGCCAACATCAAGCGTCATTTTATCGCCAGCTTCCAAATTTGCGAGTACGAACGTGCTTATACAGCTGGAAAATGCACCCAGGCCCATTAGCCTGCTCGTTCGCAATGTCGATCCGAGTGGGCGCACGATCCAAGATCGAATAACCGTCATGGTGCAATC
>Ga0335395_10001871_pt1 | contig 13103 bp, 8 predicted proteins | sample MAT02_FD_205744 | JGI IMG/M metagenome (GOLD analysis project Ga0335395, IMG submission 205744) | Freshwater microbial communities from Lake Fryxell liftoff mats and glacier meltwater in Antarctica - MAT-02 (spades assembly) (version 2) ...
CCCCTACCAGTATTGTGGTTAATTTACCGGACATCAAATGACTACTGACTAATGACTAAGGACTAATGACTAAGGACTAATCGCAGCGCCAAATCTTAATTGTCTGATCCGCACTGCCGCTGGCGAGTAAATTGCCCGAAGGTGCGATCGCCACCGAGTATACAGTACCCGAATGCCCCTTAAGAGTGCTCAATAGCTCCCCCGTGTGCAAATTCCAAAGATTAATCGTATTATCATCGCAGCCGCTAGCCAAAGTCAAACCGTCCCGACTGATAGCAACCGAATCGCCCCGACTCACATAATTTTGCAAAATATGCAGCGCCTCATTCATCCCTAAATTCGCTACATCCTTTCCCCTCGCAGAATTAGAATTGAAAATCCGCAACAAACTGCCCGTCTGCAAATTCCGCAGCTTAATCGTATAATCATTGCTGACGCTAGCGAGAATCTGACCGTCCGGCGCGATCGCCACAGAATTCACCCCAACATTCACCCCCGAAAGAGTCCGCAGCAACTTACCGCTTTCCACATCCCAAACCTTGCTCGTCGCATCCGAACTGCCACTCGCCAATATCTTACCATCCGGGCTAAAAACTACCGCATTCACATTGTTAGAATGACCCCTCAAAGTCCGCAGCAACTCACCAGTCCGCAAATTCCAAAGCTTAATCGTATTATCGGCCCCGCCGCAGCTAGCAATTATCTGCCCCTTCGGGTTAATCGCCACCGAATTCACCTCCATAGAATGTCCCGGAAAAGTACACAGCAAATCGCCGCTGTACAAATTCCAAAACTTAATTGTTTCGTCCGAACTGCCGCTGACCAACAATTTTCCATCAGAGCTAATAGCAACGGAATTTACGCGATCGGAATGTCCCGTCAAAGTGCCAATTAATTCCCCTGTTTCTAACTTCCAAATCTTAATAGTTTTATCCCAACTACCGCTAGCCAGAATTTTACTGTCAGGACTAATTGCCAAAGAATTTACAAACGATGAATGTCCCGGCAGCGTATATACGCACCGCCATTTCAGATTTTTAAATTTGTGAGCTAATTCCTTCGCCCGCTTAGATGCCGCCTCAGCTTCCTCTCTGCGTTTGACTTCTTCCTCCTCCAAACGCTTCCTTTCTGCCCTAGCTTTCGCCTCTCGCAGCGCCAACCGCCGCATCTCTCCTTTATAGACTATTCGCTGCTGTTCCTGAATTTCTTTAAGAGTTTCAATATACGGTTGAGCCCAATCTTTAGAAAACCATTCTTGAGCAAACTCCCCCTCTAATTTAAATAGCTGAGGTTCGTGGGTAAAATCAATATTTAAATAATATAAATCCGCTAAAAAAGCCGCTAATAACTTGTGAATTGTCACAATTATTTGCCGAATAATCCGCAGACTCACCTTTTCATCTTTCCCCTCCGCTTCCAACTGGTGATAAACTTCTTCCCAATTCCAAGGCTGCATCGCCACTAGAGAAACGCTCTGATTGATGATTCCCCAAAAACCGAGATGAAAATTTACTTCATAATCGCTGATATCGCTATACAATATAGCTGTCGGCACGGGAGATAAAACAGTCTGCAACCGCTCCACATCAATATCAGAAATCGCCTTTTTGAAATAGTCTCCGTAAAACTGAACCGGACAAGATTCTCCGTGCTGGGGGTAGTGCTGGTTTAAAAAAGATCTCAACTTAGCCGGCAGCTCGATATTTAGATTGTGACGAAACGAATCCGGGCAATCTTGGCTAATTTTGGCGGGAGCAACCAACAGCAGCAATCGGTGCTGTTGCTGCTGCAAAATCTGTTCGGTTTCCTGCCGGCTCAAATTAGAAAACCAGTTGTCTTTGTCCCACAGAGTTTGAATTTCGCTCAGTTTAACTCGAATTGCTTCTGATTGAAACTCCCGCATTAACTCGCGACAAAGCCGGCTAATTGACCGCTTATCTCTCAATTCTTGTGCCTTAATTCGATTGGCGCGTTCTTCCTTTACCCATTCTTCTTCTATGCTGGCGATCGCGATTAATTCTTGTTCTCGGCTGTGTTGTCGCTGCAAATATTTAACTTGTGCTTTAATCCAGCGGGGGTCTTTTTTGATTTGCTGGTTCAAAGCCGAAGAAGCAGCCGAAGGCTCAATTTCTGCATAGCGTTCGCTAACAGCGCTTGCTCCCAATCTTTCTCCCAATTCGCTGGCTACAGGCTTCAACAGTTCAATTATGGTGTCTGAGACGGGGCGGGGTAAGGACATATCAGTTAAAACTTAAGGGCGATCGCGCGAGTCAGGCAGAGCCGCCCGGGACTCTTGCCGCGATCGCGCTTATTTGGGCGAGGAGCCAGCGTATCCGTAAGGCGTATCGTGCAGGCTTAGCACCTTGACTCAAGCATCGTATTTATACGCTTTACATTTTACCGCGAATCTAGTTCAAAACCACGGAGGGTAAGACTTGAGGATTAGTCGATCGATCCCGAGCCCCCCAATTCATTTTTTTTGTTGCTATTTTTACTGGCGCCTGTTTATAATCGTACTTCATAACTATAATTACGGTATTCCGACCTAATAACCGTAGTTTCTGTAGAGGAACAAATATAATGAGCCAGCGGCAACACCTAACTAAACAATTTCACCGATCGCAAGAGCCACCAGCAGGCAAAAATCGATCGTTGACTTCACTCAAAAGATTCCTGTCCCTATTTTTAGTAGGAATAACTTTAAGTCTGGCCGTTGTATCCTGCCAGCAGGGAACCCCCAGCAACCCCGCAAGTCCCGGCGCTGGTGCTAGCCCAGCAGCCAACAAAGGCAACATAGAACTAACCCTCGTTTCCTTCGCCGTCACCAAAGCCGCCCACGAAGCGATAATTCCCAAATTTGTTGAACAGTGGCAAAAAGAAAAAGGGCAAACCGTCAGCTTCAACCAAAGCTACGGCGCTTCCGGTTCCCAAACCCGAGCCGTAATTGACGGATTAGAAGCCGACATCGTACACCTAGCCCTCGCCCTCGACACCGCCAAAATCGAGAAAGCCGGACTCATTGCGCCTGGGTGGGAAAAAGAAGCGCCCAACGAAGGCATCGTCAGCAAATCCGTAGCCGGAATCGTCACCCGCGAAGGCAATCCCAAAAACATCAAAAATTGGGAAGACTTAGCCAAAGACGGAGTGAAATTGATTACCGCCGATCCCAAAACATCAGGCGTGGCTCGCTGGAATTTCCTAGCACTTTGGGGCTCAGTTGTCAAAACCGGAGGAGACGAAACCAAAGCATTAGATTTTACCAGCAAAGTATACAAAAACGTTCCCATTTTAACTAGAGATGCCCGCGAAGCCAGCGACGTATTTTTCAAACAAGGTCAAGGCGATGCTTTAATTAACTACGAAAACGAGATTATTCTGGCATCTCAAAAAGGCGAAAAACCGAGTTATATTATTCCCGACGTGAATGTGTCGATCGACAATCCGATCGCCGTCGTCGATAAAAACGTGGACAAACACGGCACCCGCGAAGTCGCCGAAGCATTCGTCAAGTTTCTGTACACCCCAGAAGCCCAGCGAGAATTTGCCAAAACAGGTTTTCGCCCAGTAGATGCGACGGTAGCCAAAGAACCAGAATTTGCCCAAAAATATCCCCCCGTCAAAACCCTATTTACAGCTCAAGACTTAGGAGGTTGGGGAGAAATTCAGAAGCAATTCTTTGATGACGGAGCCGCTTTTGACAAAATCCAAGGTTCAATTCAACGCTAATTCTCCAAACGGTTCGTAGTGAGGACTTCAGTCCTCTCCAAACGGTTCGTAGTGAGGACTTTAGTCCTCCCCAAAATATTAGCTTTTTAAGGACTAAAGTCCTTACTACAAACGAAGAAATACTCAAACCCAAATGGCAGTATCATCTCCAGCAACCAACCCTCAATCTGCGATCGCCAACATCAAAAGAGCGATCGGCAAAATCACCCTACCTTGGGGAATCACCATAGGCTACCTCAGCCTAATGCTATTTCTGCCAGTCACAGCACTGCTGCTAAAAGCCAGCACAGCAAGCCCCAGTGAATTTTGGAAAATTGCCACAAGCCCGATCGCCCTTTCCGCCTACGATGTCACATTCTTTACCGCATTAATTGCCGCATTAATTAACGGAGTATTCGGCACATTAATTGCCTGGGTATTAGTCCGCTACGACTTTCCCTTAAAACGGATTGTCGATGCAGCAGTCGATTTACCCTTTGCACTCCCGACATCAGTTGCAGGTTTAACCCTCGCCACAGTTTACAGCAATAACGGCTGGATCGGCGGATTGTTTGCACCCTTCGGAATCAAGATATCATTCACTCGCTTAGGCGTAGGCGTAGCAATGATCTTTATTTCCCTACCCTTCATCGTGCGGACTGTACAGCCAGTTTTAAACGAAATGGAAAAAGAAATCGAAGAAGCAGCTTGGTGCTTGGGTGCTTCTCAATTTCAAACATTCTGGCGAGTAGTTTTACCAGCGCTGTTTCCGTCAATTTTAACCGGAGTTGCCCTCGGATTTTCACGAGCTGTGGGCGAGTACGGTTCTACTGTAATAGTAGCTTCTAATATACCGTTTCAAGATTTAATCGCACCGGTCTTAATTTTCCAGCGATTAGAGCAGTACGACTATGCAGGAGCCACAGTAATCGGCACTGTCATGTTAGGTATTTCCCTGACAATGTTATTCGCTATAAATTTCTTACAATCATGGAGAAGACGCTATGACGGCTAATCTGAATTTATCGAAAGAGTACAACTTTCCACCTGGTGGTTCAGCTCGAAAAAACGAAAAAGCTTGGGTAAAACCAACTTTGATCGGAATTGCGATCGCCTATCTAGGACTCATCTTATTTATTCCGGCTCTCAACGTTTTTTACCAAGCTTTCAAAAAGGGAGTAGAGCCGTTTTTGAGCAACTTAACCTCACCAGATTTTCTGTCAGCAGCACAACTTACCCTGATGATTGCCTTGATAGTTGTCCCTATAAATACGGTATTCGGTTTGTGTGCAGCTTGGGTAATCGGCCGCCACAAATTTCCAGGACGCACACTCTTAATCAGCATTTTAGACGTACCATTTGCCGTATCTCCCGTAGTAGCAGGTTTAATGATTGTATTACTTTACGGTCGGCTGGGATGGTTCGGCCCGTGGCTGGAAACTGCCGGGATTCAGATTATTTTTGCCTTTCCAGGAATGGTACTAGCAACTGCTTTTGTCACTCTACCTTTTGTCGCCCGCGAAGTAATTCCTGTTTTGGAAGAAGTGGGAACCGATCAAGAAGAAGCGGCAAAAACTTTGGGAGCAAATGATTGGCAAATTTTCTGGAATGTCACGCTGCCGAATATTCGTTGGGGCTTGCTTTACGGAGTAATTTTGACCAATGCTAGAGCTATGGGAGAATTTGGAGCCGTCTCTGTGGTGTCGGGAAATATTGCTAAAAAAACCCAAACTTTGCCTTTATTTGTAGAGGAGGCTTACAAGCAGTATGCGACGCAATCGGCTTTTTCTGCTGCGGTAGTTCTCGGTTTGTTAGCAGTTGTAACTCTCGTGCTTAAGGAGATTTTGGAAAGGAAAACTAGCATTAAGGAGGTTGACTGTTGACTGTTGACTGTTCACTGTTGACTGTTGACTGTTGACTGTTGACTGTTCACTGTTGGGTGTTGGGTGTTGTTCCTCAACCCAACCTACATTTAAGTAAATATTAGGAGGCCCAAATGTTAGATCAGAATAGTAGCGAATCTGAATTTGAATCGATCGACAACTTTCACCAAACTCAACAATCAGACATCCCGCAAACTGAGCCAGGAGACAGCAGGCCTACTCAAACTCGCATTCGCATTCGCGTTCCTAAAGAATACCATCAGGAACCTGTCATCTCTAACCTGATTTCGCAATACGGTTTGACGGTGAATTTTAATGCGGCTTTATTGGGTGTCAAAACTTCCGATGATGGTTGGTTTGATTTGGAACTTAAAGGTACAAGTCAACAGATTGAAAGTGCTCTGATTTATCTCAACGATTTAGATGTGGAAATCTGGAGCAATTCCAATCATCCCGATGAAGAAACTTGGTAAAGGTTTGTGGGAGCATCTGTGTTTTGCAAAAAGTATTTTTTAACAGTGCGAGCGTCCCCGCTCGCTTGCTTATATATGAGCTCTTCGAGCGGGGACAGCGCTACAAATGCTTGCGTACAGTTCGATCGCGCATCCAGATCATTCAGCCGCAAAAAATTCCGGGTAACATCACTTTACAGCTAATCAGCGTGACTGATGAATCTTGACCAACAAATATCGATCGCCCTCAATTAACTATTAGATTGACAAGTTTCATCAAATCTGGTATGCTTTCCATCTCTGGAAAATACAAAAATAGCACGCAACTCTTTTCAAAGATTTTTGTGACAGCCGGAACAATATCCCCCTTTAAAACTTCTAAACAATCAAACTAAGTCATTTATGCTGGTAAAGCATAAAAAAAAGTTTTTGTCAATATTTTTTTGATTGATAAAAATTAAGGGCGATCCTGTTAGTTGGCGCAGTCCCCGTAGAGGCGGGCTTCGCCAACGATCGGCACCGACGCCGGAAAAAGATCGATCGCTGCTGTGCTGGGTTTGTGCTATGAATTTGATGTGTGCGTGTACCAGAGGAATTTAATCGTGGAATTTTATAAAGAACCGAAACACCAGATAGTTTTTGCAGATTCACAAGTTACAGATTGGGCCAGCTTAACAGAAACTGTAAATCCAGATACAGAAGTTATTATTCTTAAGGGCGATCGGGACGGCATCGAGCAAATCGCTGAAACACTCAAACACCGGAAAAACATTGCAGCCGTCCACATTTTGTCTCACGGCGCAGCAGCCAGCTTGCAACTGGGAACCACTGAACTCAATCTCAGCAATATTGAAAGCTACCGCAATTATTTAGAAACATGGTTTGCTTTGCCAGCGGCCTCCGCAAACTCGAACTCTGCAACTACAGCTAAACCCGAAATTCTGCTTTACGGTTGCAACGTCGCCGCCACAGAAGCCGGTGTGGCTTTCGTGCAAAGGCTGAGCCAGCTAACAAAAGCAAATATTGCCGCTTCGGATAATTTGACCGGCAGTGCAGCCCTCGGTGGAGACTGGGTGTTGGAAGTGACTACGGGGAAGATAGAGACTTCTGTGGCATTTTCCCAAGAGGCGAGAGAGGCTTATAGTGGGGTGCTTGCTGACTTAAACCAAAGTGCTGGCGACTTTGGCGGACTGATAAATGCCATCAATGTTGCCAACATCAACGCTGGGGTTGACACAATTACCCTGACTGCGGATATCACCCTCACGGGGCTGCTGCCAAAAATTAGTGACAACACCAATATCATTGGCGGAGGTTTTGCCATCAGGGGCGCTAATAATTTCCGCGCCTTCGTAGTTGATAGCGGTGCAAACCCAGTCAACATCTCCAACCTCACCATTGATTCTGCAAGAGCATTAGGTGGCAACGCACCAGTTGGTGGTGGTGGTGGCGCAGGGGGTTTAGGCGGTGCACTTTTTATAAATACTGGCAGTGTAATTGTTGACAGAGTGACTTTCTCGAACAACCAGGCGATCGGCGGTAACGGTACTGCTGGGAGCGGTGGCGTTGGTGGCAACAGCGACTTAAACACTGGTGTTCCTGGTGGCACTCCTGGTGCGGCCGGGATCGGTGGTGTTGGTGGTCTTCCTAATGGCGTTGGCGGCACTGGTGGCACCGCTGGTAATGGTAGCCCTGGCTTCCCTGGTGGCACTGGTGGCATTGGTGGCACTGGTGGTACTGGTGGAGCCACCACCGGTAATGGTGGGCCTGGCAGTCCTGGTGGTACTGGCGGTAGCGGAATCTTCGGCGGTGGCGGTGGTGGCGGTGGTGCTGGCGGTGCTGGCGGTGCTGCTGCTGGTGCTCCTGGTGTTGCTGGTGCTCCTGGCCTGGGCGGTGCTGGCGGTGCCGGCGGTGTTGGCGGCGGTGGCGGGGCTGGCGGGGCTGGCGGTGCTGGCGGTGTTGGCGGTGCTGGTGGCTTGGGTGGTGGCGGTGGTGCAGGTAGCACTGGTGGTGCTGCTGGTGCTGCTGGTGGCGGTGCTGGTAGCACTACCGCAGGTGGTGGCGGTGCTGGTTTGGGTGGTGCGATTTTTGTCGGTGGCGGCAGCTTGACCTTGACAAACAGCACTTTATATAGCAACAGAGTTACGGGTGGAAATGCTGGTGATGCTACCGCAGGTGCGGGTACAGCCGCAGGCGGTGCAATTTTCGTTAACTTAGGTGCAGCAGCTACGCTGACTAACAACACGATCGCCTATAACTCTGCTACAGCGGCTACTATTGGCACACCGGCTAGTCTGATTGCTAGATCCGGAGGAATTGACAACGGTGGTACTGTCACGGTCAGGAATACGATCGTCGCTGGCAACACTGCTGCTACCAACACCGATGTTACAGGGGCATTCACAGGGAACAACAACCTGATTGGACTCCTCACGGGGAGTACAGGTTTTGCGGCTACTGAGCAATTAGCAGTTCCTATCACAAGTGTATTAGCACCAGCCGCCGCTGCCGGACTCAACGGCGTAACAGCAGGGCCTTTGACCCTTGCCTTAGTTGACAATAGCCCTGTAACTACCAGCAGCAACCCTGCCATTGGTGGAGGCGACCCAGCCATAGCGGCAGTGGGCCTTACTACTTTCGACCAACGGGGCACAGGTTTCCCTCGCAAAATTGACAATACTCTCGTTGCAAAACCCAATATTGACATCGGTGCTTACGAGTACGGGCCAGTTGTTCAGGGTCAGAAATTCAACGATCTCAACGGCGACATCCTTAAAGCTGCGACAGATCCAGGTTTAGGCGGATGGACTATTACCGCAGGAACTAAGACTGCTGTTAGCTCTGCGGTTCCTGCAACTTTGGGTCAATACACCCTCACCGATACTAAGGCAAACACTGCGATCGCCGAAACGTTACAACCAGGTTGGGTACAGACTTTAGCGCCAACAGTGACCACTGGTACTGCTGATGTCTCTAACGCCGACTTCGGCAACTTCCAGTTGATGACCATCAGCGGTTTGAAATTTGACGATAAAAACGGCAACGGCACTCAAGATCCTGGAGATCTGGCAGTAACTACTCCCGTTACGATTAATTTACTCAACGCCGTCACTGGGGCAACGGTAAGTAGTACGACCACTGATGCGACTGGTAATTACACTTTCCCAAACCTGCCACCCCTGGCTGGAGGTGCTGCCTACCGCGTCCGAGAAGTCGTGCCGACAGGCTTCACAAAAACCTCAACCGATCCCGCCGACATCCCCTCCCAAAGCGGTGCAACGATAAATAATGCTACCGTTGCGGGCCTCAACTTCGGTAACTTCCAAAACATCACTGTCAGCGGCACCAAATTCACCGACCTCACAAGCGACGGCTTCTCTGCCGACGATACGCCCCTCGACGGCACTACCATTCGTTTGTTCAAAGATACTAACGATAACAGCACTTTAGATACCGGCGACCAAGAAATCGCCAGTCAAGTTACTGGTACAGCGCCTGCAGCTCCCGGCACTTATAGTTTTACCGATGTCGGCAGCGGTCGGCACTTTGTGAGAGAAGATGTACCGACAGGCTTCTCACAAACCGCCGGGCCGGTGAGTTATACAATTAACCCCGTTAGCAATACGCCGATCGCAGGTCAAAACTTCGGCAACTTCCAGTTCGGCAAAATCGGCGGGATCAAATTTAACGACCTCAACAAAAATGGCGTGCAAGATGCGCCAGCAGAAGAACCCCTAGGAGGCTGGACAATTTACTTGGATGCCAACGACAACGGCGTGCAAGACCAAGTACCAGCAGAAACTGGCACCAACGCCGCCGTTACCGATGTCACCGGTAAGTACGAGTTCACCAACTTAGCAGCGGGCACTTATACAGTGCGGGAAGTTGCACAAACCGGCTGGACGCAAACTGTGCCGCCCGCCGACGCAGCCACGCCTACCCTTTCCGGGGCATTTAAGATCGCAGTCACCAGCGGCACCGACTCCCAAAACAACAATTTCGGCAACTTCAAGCCGAACACGATTAGCGGGCTCAAATTCAACGATCTCAACAACAATGGCATCCAAGATTTGCCAGCAGAAACAGGACTGCCCAACTGGCAAATATTCCTCGATACTGACGGCAACGACACTCTGGACACCGCAGAACCGAACACCCTCACCGATGCCACCGGCAACTACAAATTCCTCGATTTGTCAGCAGGCACCTACAAGGTGCGGGAAGTCTCGCAGGATACTTGGACGCAAACTACCCCGAACCCGGCCGACATCACTGTCGTCAGCGGTCAAGACATCGCTAATATCAACTTCGGCAACTTCCGATCGAGCACCATCAGCGGTCAAAAATTCAATGATGCCAACAACAACGGCCTTAAGGATGCCGGAGAACTGGGGCTGCAAAACTGGCAAATATTCCTCGACAGTATCAATCCCGATGGCATATTTGAGCAGGGCGAACCGACTACCATCACTGATGCCCTGGGCAACTACACTCTCAAAGACATACCAGCAGGCACTTTCCAGGTAAGGGAAGTACCGCAAACCGGCTGGACGCAGACGACGCCTAACCCCGACCCGATTACGGTGGCCGGTGGAGAGGCGATCGCGGGCATTGACTTCGGCAACTTCCTGCCGGAACCGGGCACGATCCGAGGTCTGAAGTTCCAAGACACCAACAACAATGGCATTCAGGAAGCCGGAGAACCGGGTTTACCCAATTTCCAAATTGAGTTAACCAAGGTCGTACCTCCAACCCCAGGAGCTCCTGCTGCGCCTGCTGTTGCTACTACCACCGACAACAGCGGCAACTACTTGTTCGCGAACCTAACGCCGGGAACCTACAGCGTCCGGGAAGTCAACCAAACTGGTTTCACTCAAAGCACGCCCAACCCCGCCGACATCACGCTGACTTCGGGCGCTATTGTCAGCGGCATCAACTTCGGGAACTTCCCGACGCCGACGCCGACACCGACACCGACGCCGACGCCGACTCCTGTACCTTTACCAACGCCGATCCCGACACCGACGCCTGCACCTGTACCGACACCGACACCGGCACCTGTACCGACGCCGGCACCTGTACCGACACCAGCGCCGGCACCTGTACCGACACCAGTGCCGACACCAACGCCGACACCTGCACCTGAACCGACACCGACGCCTTCACCTGTACCGACAGATTTGGTTTGCCCTGATGACTTCCCCAGGAACCCTATTCCTAATCTGTCCGGCAGTCCTTCTGGGGGTAATATCATCAACGGCCCTAACGGCGACGATACGATCGTCGGTACTGCCAACAGTGACTCGATCTTCGGATTGGGCGGCAGCGATTTGATTTTTGGCCAACAGGGCGGCGACTACATCAATGGCAATACGGGCAACGATACTGTCTACGGTGGCATCGATAACGACACTCTCTTTGGCGGTAAAGGCTTTGACCTGATTTTTGGCGATCGCTCGAATGATACGATTTACGGCAATCGCGGCAACGACTCGCTCAGCGGCGACGAAGGCAATGACGTATTGTACGGTGGCAAAGCCGACGATGTAATGTTGGGAGGCGCTGGCGACGACGTGCTGTTTGGCGATGAGGGTAATGACACTCTCTGCGGCAACGACGGTAACAATACCTTAATTGGCGGCAGCGGCGATGATTTGCTCTTTGGAGGCACCGGCGATGACTTGCTCTTTGGAGGTCTTGGCAGTGATACCATCGTCGGCGGCTCTGGCAGCAATGGTTTTATCTTGGGAGAGGGCGCGGGAATTGACACTATTATCAACTTCAACGCAGGAGTTGATTCACTGGTGTTGGTGGGAGGCTTGGACTTCAATCAACTGTCAATTACCGAAACTAATGGCTCAAGTGCGATCGGGCTTGCTAACAGCGACCAGATTTTAGCTGTAGTGGCGGGCGTGCTGCCGGTTCAATTATCGACGAGCAGTTTTAGCTTGCTGGTTTAGTCCGCAGTCCTCAGCAGGCATGGGTTTCAACTTAACGTCAAACGTAGTGCCGGTCTTCTGTCTGGCGATTAGGCCTTCGATCCCCCCTAGCCCCCCTTAAGAAGGGGGGGACAGGATTTTTCTCAAAGTCCCCCTTCTTAAGGGGGATTTAGGGGGATCGACGCTCGGGGGTAAACGAGAGATACAAAGGTTTTCGGGGTTAAGTTGACACCAATGCTATAGACCTCTTGCAAAAATAGTTGGGACGTTGCTCTGAGCATCGTCCGAAAATTTAATTAAAAGGACTTTGCAACAGGTGAGAGTAGGGAAACGAAATTCCGTTCCCATTCTGCGTTCAAATTTGTTCCAGATACTCCAGCAAGTCAGCCATTTCTTGCGGACTCGGCTGAAACTGCGGCATTGGTGGAGTTCGCCCGCTGGTGACTTGGCGGATCAGCTCGAATTGGGATTTGCGATCGGAAACTCGCTGCAAGTTGGGCCCGACTTGAGTATCTCCAGCGGATATGTGACACCCGGCACAGTTCATTTGAAAGATGGCTGAACCCTGAAACTGGTCGCCTGTAAGGGACAGTACGCTTCTGACGTAGGGATCGGCGAATTGAAACTGACGAATTGTCAGACTCGCCAATATGATGGCAAGCAACACCGCGATCGCAAATATGGCAAGTAGCTCGATCGGGTTCTTAATTTCATTTTTGGCAAGTTGGTGATTCAAAGGAGTTCAATTTAAAAATAGTATCTACAAGAAAATTTACTTCTCATAACATAGCTTAATCCTTCCCAGCGGGGAGATCAAGCCTTGAGAAGGCTTGAAAGGCGTTTTTGCGAAAATTCATCTGTATAAGTGCTGGTAATATTAAAAATAGGTTGTTAAATCTTAACGTTAAGGAGCTCTCATGGTAGAACCGCTACTTTCAGGTATTGTTCTGGGTCTAATCTTTGTTACTCTGTCGGGGCTGTTTTTTGCTGCATATCAGCAGTACAAGCGCGGCGATCAGTTGGGTATCAACAAGTAGAAGGGCCTATAGTCCCTCGGTGAGGCGAGGGGGAGAGGGGGAGAGGGGGAGATTGGGAGATTGGGAGAGGGGGAGATTGGGAGAGGG
>Ga0335395_10001872_pt1 | contig 13093 bp, 12 predicted proteins | sample MAT02_FD_205744 | JGI IMG/M metagenome (GOLD analysis project Ga0335395, IMG submission 205744) | Freshwater microbial communities from Lake Fryxell liftoff mats and glacier meltwater in Antarctica - MAT-02 (spades assembly) (version 2) ...
ATAGCAATAAGACTGGCATAAAAGATGGTGCCGCCGCGGTACTAGGCAGCTTGATGCCGGGCGTAAGTGGGGGCAAAATAGCAGGTGGTCAAACGGGTACCAATGGTAGTTTTTTTGCGCCAGCCATCCTAAGCTTTTTGCAGGGTAACAATGCGGAGCAAGTAAGCAAACCCAAAGCATATATTAGTTGGGTATTTTTAGACGATCAATTTAACTATCAGGCAGGTAATGGAAGTGGAGCTGAAGCAGTGCATGCCGCCAACCAATACCCGTTGCATACTCGTTCAAAAGCTACAAGTAATCCATTGTTGGTGAAAAAAAGCGGATATGTGTATATTTACACCAGTAACGAGAGCTCTTTGAATGTTTATTTTGATAACCTGAAGGTGAAACACCATAAGAGTGCCTTGATGGAGGAAACGCATTATTATCCTTTCGGACTCACCATGGCCGGCATAAGTAGTAAGGCTGCAGGGAAGTTAGAGAATAAATTTAAGTATAACGGAAAGGAAGAACAACGGCAGGAGTTTAGCGATGGAAGTGGCCTTGAATGGATGGACTACGGAGCAAGGATGTATGATGCGCAGATTGGGAGGTGGCATGTGGTGGATCCTAAAGGTGAAAAGTATTTTTCTTACTCACCATATGTTTATGTTGCCAATAATCCTATTCAATTTATTGATCCCAATGGCAAGGAAATTTGGATAAGGTACGGAGATGGGGACAAAGACAGATTAAGATGGGAAGATGGCAAGCTATATGATGTAAAAGGTGATATTTATAAAATTAACAGGAAGACCTCTTTATTTGTAAAAGAAATCAACAAAGCTCTAAATCATTTGCATAAAAATGAAGCCATGAAAACTGTCGAAGAATCCCTTGGTAGCGGCAAAACAACTGAAACAAACGAACTTAATATTTTAGCTTCTGATAAAGAAAAGGTTGTAACCATTGTTCAAAGTAAAGCTCCCTTGTTGAAAGATCGACACCAATTTGACCCCAAAACAAATACCGTGGAGACCGATCCTTTTGTTGGTCTGAGTTTTTTTCAAAGTAGGGCACCTGGCACTCCTGAAAGCTATAATTCTCCTACTTCCATGTTATCTCATGAATTATATCATGCTTTTAATTGGCTATTTGATCCCGATGGCTATAAAAGAAGAACTAAGACCCCCAATAATATAGGTAAAGAACATGGGGCACCTTTCGGAAATGAAGAGGAGTTCTATGCAACCTCCCAACAAAATCAGGTGAATAGGGCATTGGGAGAAGCTGATCGGCCTCATTATGGTGGTAAAGCTGTTATATTCAACTCTGCAACCGCAAAAAAACCAAAATAATGTTAGAAATACTATTTAGAATGCTGGTTATGTTGATGTTTTTGGGAGGCAATAATACAAATAAAGTTGAGGTCATTATTTGTAATGATATCAGAAACCGGCCAACTCCCAGGAGCGAATACACATTTTGGTATTACAAAGAATATCTTGACACAATTTCGTTACGTGGAGGCAACATCCCTTCACTTATAGAAAAACGAATTAAAGGATTAAAGAAGGAAGAATTTACCTATGAGCTTTCAGTTGAAGCAGCTTTAATTATTCACACCTCTATAAGTTGCGATACATTGTATACAAACCGTTTTTTCCATCTTTGGCAAACAAAAGAAGGCAACTTTGTAGATAGTAGCGGTCAACTCGCTAGAATGTTTTCGGGGTTAAACATGATACATTACTTTGATTCAGATAATTAGCATAGCTCTTTGAATACCCTCTCATGATTATCCGTTCGGGCTAATAATGGCGGGGATAAGTAGTAAGGCAGCAGGGAAACTTGAGAATAAGTTTAAGTACAACGGTAAGGAACTGCAACGGCAGGAGTTTAGCGATGGAAGTGGGTTGGAGTGGCTGGATTACGGGGCGAGGATGTACGATGCGCAGATTGGGAGGTGGAATCATATAGATGTGCTTGCAGAGAAATATGATTCCTGGTCACCTTTTCATTTTGCATACAATAATCCAATAAGATATTTCGACCCAAATGGAAAAGAAATTGTTAATGGTGCTCAACAAGGGTCAAAAGAATTTCAAGCTACAGAAAATGCTTTACATATATTAAAAACTACTAATCCGGAAGCATATAGCACTCTTGAAAATTCGTCTATTCGTTTTGTAGTTAATTATGCTCAATTGAATAATGCAGAAGCATATCAAGAAGCTTATTCTGGAAGATTTCAATGGGGAGTCACAAATATAGAATATGAAACTAAAGGAGGCCTTGGTGTATAAAATGTATTGAAAAATAATAAGGGCAATGTACTGGGAGCTTTATTCAAAAGAAATCTATCATTTGATGAGCAAGAAAAGATGAGAAGTGAAGGAGAAAAGCCGAATGGGAAGAATAAACTAATTTCTTCAGATGAAGCTAAAGATTACGTAAAATTGAGTGGTGATGTGAACATTTTTCTTGATGGTAAATTACTAGAAGGCGATTCTAAAGAACTTACATCGATTCTTGGACATGAATTTGGACATGCTGCATTCTCTGCGAATTTTACGGCAACAGCATGGCTGTGGTCACTTATAGGCGATATTCAAAAGCAAGGGCATGATTTAAATAATCCAAACGGTAAAGCAGCAGATTTCGAGGAAAAGAAAACAAGGGATGGTATCAAGTAATTATAAAACAATAAATGTCATAAATGCCGATTATAAAAATCTTATTAACAACTTTCTTATTGTTGATATCGTCCTTTGAAGGTAAATCACAGGTTAATGAAGCCTCATTTTATAATTCTCAAATAAGCAAGAATATAATTTTCTATCATTTGCGGTATTCCGAAGACTATGAGTTAAATATCAAACCCAATGGAATATTGCCTCATAGCCGGAATTTTATTGCTGATTTGTGGTCGCTAGATGAATGTCATTTAGAATTTGAGATGATTAAAAGTTCATTAACTTATCCGAAGAGCGGAATGGTTTTATTTGAGATTAACAAACTTGGATTTGGTATTCGAAATGATAGCACAACAATTTATTATACATTCCGGTCATTTAATGCTGATGATAAGTATCTGGTCCTACTTGACACTTTGAATAATCAAATCTTATATTTAAGTGGAAACTTCTTCAAATCCAATATTTCAAGCCATTTTAGATTGGATATTTCACATCCAGAGAGCTTTTATGAATATATCAAACTAAGGACATATAATTGGTCTACTTCGGAATTTTCATTTAACCGACTATACAATGACAAATTAGTTTTCAGTGCATATAGCAATTTAATGAAAAAAAGTATCTTTATTGAGGTAGCAAGGAATAATTTTGATAATGTGTCAGTAAATGAAGTTCTTTGAAGCATCCGCTGTCCGAGATTTGTTCGTAAATAATTCACCCGCTCTTCGACTTTTGTAAAGTCGAATCTAATATTTGCGGTTTTGTAAACCGCCAATAGCGTTTTTATACACTTGATATTGTTGCTTATTCTCTCCGCCTTGGTTCGGGTACGGTACCTGCCAACCCACACCCGCCTTGGTTAGGTGTGTCACGAATGAAAAGAGTTGATAGTTCTTTTCAATGTTGTATAAAAGATGGTCTCTATAGCCATAGAGACTACATACGCTGTACAGACGGAGTATGTAAACCACCTGAAGGTGCTTTGTTCAAAAGGCATGGTGCTGAACGTTCAGGAAAAGCTTTCTGTAAAGTGAGCAGGTGAGTGTAAAGAAGCTGAACGAAAGTAAACCGACCGATGAAGTGTCGAAAAGGCTCCTTGTTGTTAAAAGTATTAATCTCTAACTGTTGATACGAAGACTGTAGCAGTTATCTGTTTACCGGCTACAGAACAACCGGCATTAAGGCGGCAGGATCTTTACACAGGCTTTTATACGGAACGTGAGAGGCTTACCGGTTGATGTGCTATAAAGCTTTGCAGGAAGTTTTTTTTTAAGCGACTGTTCAACAAATGTTCTACAGTTCATACTGCAACTCAATCTTGCCTTAGGCAGGAAATGCAACCAGAAGCGTCGGACGAAGCCATAGTAGCTATGAAGTCTTTGTAATGAAGATGGAGCAAAGGGCTTCGATTATCCAGTCAAAGTAATTTTATCACAACCATTAAAACAATGGGAGGATTGTGGGAGAAAATGACAAAATCATTGCCAATTAGTAAACGGATGTTGTTTGACAGCTACCTGAAAGTTATTGCCAAAGATGGAAGTGCAGGAATAGACAAACAGAGTATTGATGTGTTCAATGAAAATCTGAAAGATAACCTGTACAAAATCTGGAATCGTATGACATCAGGTAGTTATTTTCCACCACCGGTACGAACGGTATTTATTCCTAAAAAGCAAGGTGGAAAAAGACCGTTGGGGATACCTACGGTCGGCGACCGCATTGCACAGGGAGTAGTAAAGGATTATTTAGAACCTTCATTAGAAACAATTTTTCATTCAAGTTCTTTTGGCTACAGGCCTGGCAGAAGTGCACACGATGCAATTAAGCAATGCCAGAATAATTGCCAAAAGTATGCATGGGTGATAGACGTTGATATAAAAGGGTTCTTTGACAACATCAGCCATGAGATCATGCTGCAACAAATACAGGAACATACTACAGAAAAGTGGGTGTTGTATGCAGAACGTTGGCTCAAAGCAGGAGTAGAACAGGAAGATAAAAGCATAATGGCAAGAACAAAAGGTACACCACAAGGAGGTGTGATAAGCCCATTGTTTGCTAATCTGTATCTACATCGTGGTTTTGACAAATGGATGGATGAAATGTATCCTCAAAATCCGTTTGAACGCTATGCAGACGATATTGTGATTCATTGCAGCAGTAAGGAAGAAGCCGAAAAGTTATTGGAGAAACTAAAATTAAGAATGCAGGAATATGAATTGGAACTGCATCCTGAAAAGACAAAGATTGTGTATTGCAAAAACTATCAGCGCCAAGAGCGGCATGATAATGAAAGTTTCACTTTTTTAAGTTATAGTTTTCAGCCAAGAACTATTAGATCAAAGTTCGGTGGAGCAAAACGGTTATTGGTGTTTGGAGCTGCTATTTGTAACGCAGCTAAAACAAGTATCAGAACGGTAATTAAAAGCGTACTGCCAACACAATGGAACACACAAAAATTAGAATGGTTTGCACAGAAGCTCAATCCTAAAATACGGGGCTGGATTAATTATTACTCACTGTTTAACAAGGATGAAGCATATGGGGTATTTTATTATCTAAATGAACTAATCCGAAAGTGGATGAAGAACACATATAAGATATGCGGCAAGAAGAAATTGTATAAGAAATATCAGTTGATACAAGCCGAAAACCCATTGTTGTTTTATCATTGGAAGATAGGAATAAAAGCATGATTGGATAATAGGAGCCGTATGAAGGGAGACTTTCACGTACGGTTCTGTGAGCGGCTTGGGCTGAAATGCCCTTGCCTACTCGACTGTCCATGCCTTGGTACTGCTAACCCACACCCGCCTTGGTTTTGTGGCTCACAAACCAACCACCCAAACAAAATCATTATTCAATTCCACCATTTCCCCCTAATTTAGCCCTACAATAGTTCTTTGAGTATCAATAGCATTATTATCCTTTCGGACTAACGATGGCGGGGATAAGTAGCAAGGCAAGTGGGAAGCTGGAGAATAAGCTGAAATACAACGGCAAAGAGGAACAACGGCAAGAGTTCAACGATGGCAGCGGGCTTGAGTGGATGGACTACGGGGTGAGGATGTATGATGCGCAGATTGGGAGGTGGCATGTGGTGGATCCTTTAAGTGAAATTAGCAGAAGGTTTAGTACTTATGTTTATGGATATAATAATCCCATAAGATATATTGACCCTGATGGAATGGCCAATGCAGATGCTGTTGACAGAACTCGGGATAAGAAAAATAAAACAAACAGCAGCAATGAGGAAGATAATTTAAATTCCCGCCTTAATGATGGATCGCAATATTGGGCTAGTACCGATGTTAAAAGAAATAAAGATGGTTCTTTCACTGTAGTTGATGCTCATGATGATGGTGATAATAATATTTATGTTCAGGGAGCCAATGGAAAAAGATCAAGCGAGGTAATTGGACAAACAGTCAATCCTTGGGACTTTATGATAACCAATGATGGAGATGGCAGTTTTAAAGGCCCAGCACGGGGTGTTACATTTAGTTTGAATAGTTTGCCAAATGCGAATGAAAAAATAGCAACATTGTCGGCTTTATGGACTAGAATAGCGCTCTTAACACAATCCTCCGCTATATCATTAGTTGAACTTGCTCTTCTGTCAAAAAATGGTGGGCCATTTGATATAAAAACTCAATATCCTCAATCATCCGGAGGTAAGTATACTGCTGTTTCTTATAATGGTAAAATAACTACGGTCCGAACTGCTGGAAATATATTGTTTGGTAGCAATATGAGAACTATTAATAGAGTTTCCTTAGATCAAATTGCTACTCCTGCTGTTAATTTTTATAATTCTGTAATGCCGGTAGTTGGTGCATATAATCAGCACCAAAATAATGGAAATGGTTACAATGCAGGATGGCCATTCTATGGAGAGCATACCTATTCTGGCACTGGCATATACTTGGGTTATTTTGGAAAGTTACCGTAAATATATATACTATGAATTGTTTGCTTTTTGTATCTTTTATTAGCATTTTTTTTGGTTGTAATTCAGATAATGTGGAGTTTGTCAGAAAGGAAATCTCAAACAAGGATATATCAGTAAAGTGGTACTATTACAGTTATATTACGAACACAAGCCCTGATATAGTTGAGGTAAGTCAGAAAGGGGTTAAAAAAGAAATTTTTAAGGCGGAATGGGTGATTTTGGATGTTACTTTGAAAGAGGATACAATTACCCTTAGACTTGTTGAACCATCACAAGGTATTGTTTTTACCAAAAAAGTAGAGAATGAAGTATTTGGATATAAAATAAAAGTTGACACAACTGGTACATATGATGAAATGAGACTAATACCGGATGGAATTAAAACAAGATAGTTAACTTTAGCTTCAATTTAAATTAATGATTGTAAAATTGCAGTCAGAAAAACTACCAATTATCACACTTGTTTGTGCATTTTATAATGCAAGATTGTTAGGTAATCACAAAGCATAGGCTTGTTGAGTATTAAAATCCCCCGCCCTCGTTCGTGCCACCCACACACTCGCCTTGGTTTTATGACCCCACAAACCAATCACCCAAACAAAATCATCTTTCTATTTCACCATTTCCCCATAATTTAGCCCAACAAAAGCTCTTTGAAAGCCTCCAACATTATTAATCGTTCGGACTGATAATGTCTGGCATCAGCAGCAAGGTTAGTGGTAAGCTGGAGAATAAGTTCAAGTACAACGGCAAAGAAGAGCAGCGGCAGGAGTTCTCTGATGGAAGCGGGTTGGAGTGGCTGGATTATGGTTGGCGTATGTATATTTACCAAACAGGTAGATGGGGAGTAATTGATGCTAAGGCACAAAAATATGAACGCTTTACTCCTTACTGTTATGCAGTAAACAATCCTTTAATTTACATTGACCCTGATGGAATGGGAGTTAATGATGTAATTATTAGGGGAGATAAGGCAAAAGAGGCATTTGAACAATTGCAGCAATCAACAAGTTTAAAATTAAAAATGGATGATAATGGGAAAGTGACTGCAACAGGGAAAGTACAAACTGATGCGGATAAGGCTTTGCAAACAGCGGTCAATGATAAAGAGAACATTGTAGTGGTTGACGCAACATCTTCAAATTATACCAAAGATGGTAATTGGTTTGTTGGAGGAGCTTTTGGCGGCAGCGATTTAATGTTTGGTGGAAAGAATGATGGAAAAGCAGTAGCTACACAAACAGTGAATCCAGACCAAACAAAAAAAATAGATGAGTTTTATGGAGCTCCAAAAGGCACTTCAATAATGCATGAAATATTAGAGGGTTATATAGGAGCTAAAGATTCCCCTGGTTCTGGTGCACCAACCTTTGATAATACTACCCCTGAATTTAAAAACTATAAAAGTGCACATGATAAAACGCAGACTACCGACCCGAGGCATCCAGAGCCAGTTATTAGCCAAGATTGTGATGCTTGCCCTAAATATATTAATAAGCCTCATGCAATTTTTCCGAACCTTAATATTGAATTAATGATTAATGACATGAAAAAAAGGAAAAAATGAAGAAGAAAATTTTTGTTTTCGGAATACTTATTATTTCATTTCTTAATTGTACAACAAAAGTATCTCAAAGAAACAATTTTGAAAGAGCTAATTGTACAATAGTCAATGTTGATGAATTTGAATATGTTTACCGTTTTCAGGCGATTCGGCAAATCGAAAAGGATACGGTTTATGTTTTATCATGGAAAGAGAAAATGTTTGAAAAATACAAAATTAAGCCTCTAATAAGTTCAAATAAAAGCCTTGATATATTACCTAATCTTAAATACACTTTTGTTATTGATAGGATGAGGGCAAGGGTGTCAACCATGCAACAATTAGGGCAATATTTCATTGTCGAAAAAGATACATTATGGGCAGGCAAAAGTGAAGTGCCTGCACCTAAATATTACATTGCAAAAAATACAGTGGGGCTTAAAATATGGTAATTGGACTCTGTTCGCCCTGATTAGTAATCCGATTGGCCCAATGGATATTTTATCAAATTTGGAAATAAGCGTATTAAAAGAGACGGGCGAAATGGAAATACCGTAACAACAACTCAATTTATATCAAAAAATAGTAAAGGCTTATGGATAAAAAAGCCTGATTAAAAACAACAAACCCCTCACGGGGCTTTTGTATTATACATCAAATAAGTAACAAAAACGTCAGATAGGTAACAGGGAATAATTTATCCACAGCCATCATCCAGCATAAGCTTTACGGGTCTTAAAATCCCTAACGAGGGCATCCACCACCGCCGATACTTTTTCCTTTTCTTCGACAGGCAGTTTTTGTATGTCCTTGATACGTTTAACAGCTTCCTTGTCCAACGCATCTTCCTTTGCATCCCCACTAACCAAGTAATAAAGGCTAACGCCCAGCACATCGGCAATGCGTTTGCATACTCAACAGAAGGCACAATGTCGCCACGTTCGTACTTGGAAATCGCATCCCTTGAAATACTTTTCTTCTCTGCCAGTTCCACCTGCGAGATATTTTTTTGCTTGCGTAGCATGGTCATCTTATCACCAAACTTCATAGTATCATCAGTATTACACCAGATCAACCTAAGGCATTTGTAAACTGGTTGTTTCTCGATGAACAGTTTAATTTTAAAAACAACAACGACAGCGGCGAAGAACCGGTGCAAAGTAGTGGTGATTATCCTCTGCACGAACATTTAAAAGATAAAGGCAACCCATTACTTGCAAAACAAAGCGGATATGTATATATTTACACCAGCAATGAAAGTTCTTTGAGTGTGTATTTTGATGACCTGAAGGTTAGGCATGATAATGGCAGGATATTAGAAGAAACTCACTATTACGCATACGGCCTCAAAATAGCGCCCCTTAGCAGCCAAGCCTTTGGTGCTATCCAAAACAATTACCAATACCAAGGCGATTACAGCGAGTTTGATGGTGACATTGGCTGGAATGATTTTATGCTGCGCAACTATGATCCGGAATTGGGTAGGTTTATGCAGCAAGATCCTTATGACCAGTTTGCAAGTGGTTATGTGGGCATGGGGAATGATCCGGCGAATGGTACAGACCCTACTGGTGGATTTTTTGGTGTAGGTGGTAGTGGATGTGCAGCCGCTGCGGGCATGAGCGGATACGGCGGTATGGCAGGCAGGATTGCTGGTTCAGGTAATTTTATGAGAGTGGTGAGTACGGTTTCTACCGTAGCCAGTGTTGCTATGAATGGTGCTGGGTTGGTCAGTAGTATAGCAAATGGTAATGGCAATAGAAATCAGGCTTTTGGTAGTGGTGCAATGGGTTCAGTTGGCAATACATCCGGTAACGGAGGAGATGATCAAAATAAGTCAGATGGGTGTAATTGCCCGGATGGATATGGGCCTAATCCGAAGCCAGGTAAAAATCCAAGAGCATTTTATAAGGAATTGGATGATGCAGCGTCTGCATGGGCATTAGAAAATAGGGATCCTTCGTACGAGGCATCATCCTTATTATTTGAAGTTGATGTTAAGAATAAGGATGGGTTTACTGTAAGATTAAGATCATCTTCAACACCTATTCGATTTAAAGATAAGGATAGAGCAATAGGTGAATCTCCCGATGTCTTTCATCCTGATCATCATACAGTTGGTAGGTTACCTAAAAACGCATATGTTATTGGTCATATACACCTTCATCCTTCTTATGCCACCAAAAAAAATCCATTTAATACCGGATTTAGTATTCCTGATCAAAACGCTTTTGGAAATGGTAGTAAGTTTAAGAAGGCTCTTGATACCCATTATTTATTTGTATTGGGGTCAGGCGGGGAATTATTAAAACGAAATAGAAATAATCTTATTGAAAGAAACGGTGTTTACAAAACTGATCTTTCAAACGATATTAATTCAATTGGTAAAGGTTATTATTCACCCAACCCCCCAAAACCTCCACCTTGTCCTTGCTATGAACAGTAAAAATCTAAAACTTTTTTTTTAAAAATGTAACAACATGCAAATAAAATTATTTTTTTTGATTTCAGTTTTGATTTCATTTTTATTAATGAATGCAGTAAGCTGTAAGCAAACACATCATGATACAACAGTTTTATTTACGAAGCCTATAGGTAAATGCTTAATTACGTCAATGGATTTTTTAAAAACTGATTCGTTGGTTCAATCTGCTTCTAAAGTATTTAACTTAACAAATCAAGTAGAAGGGAATGATTTTATATTCAGGATTTGGGTATTAGATCCATTTGGAACAAAGGATGATTTTAATTTATATACAATACGTATCTTTCAATTTGGTAAATTAGAAAATAGAGATACCGCTACACAAAATATAATGAGATTTTACGCTTCGGAAAGTCCAGGTTTTGCAGATACTTGTATCGAAATTTCATATAGTCCTATTCAAGGTTGGAAAAGTTTTGCCAAAAGAATGAAAAAACAAAATATTTCTTTGTCAGGGCAAGATAATTATTCAGTTTATGGATCTGTAAGTGTAGGAACTATATTGTTTGCACAACAAATTTTTCCAAATCAAACTATTTTTCATGATTTTACATATGGATATAATTTCTCTGAACCCAAAATAGGTATTGCTACCCAATTTAAAAGTTTATTATTATTTATAGAAAAAGAATTTGGAGTTCGATTATCCAAATTTGAAACTGGAAGCGATTTTTTAGAAAAGAATTGGGGTGGAACTGAAAAGGTAAAATAAAATAGATTTTGGGAGTGTAATTTAAACTGTGTCAGTTAGTAATTCCTTAGATTTTTTATTATCCAGATTTTATCTGTCTTATACCTCTGTTTTTCTTACCCTTCCCAGCAACTTGTCCTGCAAAGCATGTTGCAAAATGCTCATTTCCAAAATCCATTTTTTCTTTAAACCACCAATAAAAGGTAACCTGAATACGTGTACAGCATTTAACCAATTCATTTCGCCCTATATCAATTCGCCAAATGGCAATACCCCTAAAGGTTACTTAAACGTAGTTTTTTTTCAGGCTAAAACTCCCGAAAGCGTAGCGATTCGGGGAAAGGTTTACATTTGTGCAGGATGGCAGCACGAGTGTAGGCAATGCAGGTGTAGCTGCCACTTTAGCTCTTTTAAATATTAAGGTGCCGAGAAATGCCTGCCCGACTGATCGTTCAGGCGGGGTTATTGCCTGGTTTATATTTCTAATGAAATGGAGCACAGCGGAATTCGCCCAATCCATTAAAAAAAAATAAAAATGCTTTGGGCAAAGTGACGAGCCTGTGTATTTCGACAACTTGCAGGTTAGGCATGACCGGGGACGTATTTTAGAGCAAAACCACTACTACGCTTTTATCTTAAAAATACAGGCACTAAGCAGTAAAGCCTTTGGTGGTGCGCCAAATAACTACCAGTACCAGGGCGATTACTCCGAATTCGATGATGACCTGGGTTGGAATGATTTTGCTCTACGTTCCTACGACCCTCAACTAGGCCGCTTTTTGCAGCATGACCCTTACGATCAATTTGCGAGCGGGTATGTGGGTATGGGGAATGATCCGGGGAATGGTACAGACCCTACCGGTGGATTGTTTGGTGTAGGCGGTAGTGGATGTGCGGCGGCCGCGGGCATGAGCGGGTACGGCGGTATGGCTGGCAGGATTGCTGGTGCTGGCAATTTTATGAAAGTGGTTAGTACGGTTTCTACTGTGGCCTCGGCAGCAGCGAAAGGAATGGGATTGGGAAGTTCTATTGAGCAAAATTCTAAAGTTGGTGATCCTGTACCGAAAAGTCCACCTTCAAAAGCAAGCCAACAATGGGCTGAAGAAATTACAAGAAAGGTATCAAAAGGAAAAGTACGTCCAAGTCCTAATCCTTTGCTATTATTAGTTTATTTGTTATTTAGTCCATCAGATGCTAACTCTAACATAGATGATACTCGTGATGGTATAGGGGGGTGGAAAAAATTAGAACGTGAACGATTAGAACAGGAACAAGCTGAAGATAACTATGAGAACCGAAATCCTGATAAACAAGTTAAATATGTTACTTATACAAAGGTTCTAAGAAATCCTGATGGAACAACAACTACTTACAGTGGCAGGACAAGCGGTTCGGCTGATGAAAGTTCGGAAGATATTGTAATTCGGCGGGATGCCCAGCACAAAAATAATTTTCGATTGATTGGATATGGTGGAGCAGTTGTTGATCAGGAAGACGTCGGCAGTAAAAAAGATCCTACAGCAAAATGGGCAATCAGGGGAAGAGAACAACAATTAATAGATAGGTGGGGAAGAGCACAAAGAGATGATAGTGGAACTTCTGGAAATATTATTAGGGGTGTCTCGAAGTATAACCCAGCAGGGCGATTATATCACCAAAGTGCAAATAGCGAATGGGGAGAGCTCTTCAGGTTCACGGGGTATTAGGTAAAAACGTATAATAAAATTTTGAGACAAAT
>Ga0335395_10001874_pt1 | contig 13087 bp, 11 predicted proteins | sample MAT02_FD_205744 | JGI IMG/M metagenome (GOLD analysis project Ga0335395, IMG submission 205744) | Freshwater microbial communities from Lake Fryxell liftoff mats and glacier meltwater in Antarctica - MAT-02 (spades assembly) (version 2) ...
CGGCTCCCGCGGCGCGTTGCCGGTGGACTACCTGGCTGGCCACCAAGGCGCCTGTGAACGCGCCGAACGCGTGCTGGACCAGACCGCAGGCATGGCGCCGTTCAACCTGCTGCTGGCCGATGGCAACGATTGCTGCCACGTCGGCAACCACCCGCGCCAGGCGCAGCGCGTGGTCCCGGGCGTACATGTCATGTCCAACGCCCGCTTCGACCAGGCCTGGCCCAAGACCCGGCACCTGGGCCAGGCGCTGGAGCAGTGGCTGGCGGACCGCACCGGCAATCCCGAACCCTTGTGGCGCGCCCTGGCCGACGAACGCATCGCCGCCGACGCCGAGTTGCCCGACACCGGCGTGGGCATCGAGCTGGAGCGTCGACTTTCGCCAGCCTTCATCCGCGGCCCGATCTACGGTACCCGCGCCAGCACCCTGCTGGCCGTCGACCACCAGGGCCAGGGCTGGATCAGCGAGCGCCGCTTCGGCCCCGACGGCATGCCCCAGGGCGAAACCACCCTGCGCAACACCCCTCACGAAGTGACGTAGGCAAGGCGGCATCGTTCTCCTGCAGGAGCGCCCCATGGGCGCGATGCCCTTGCCTGTCGTAGGAGCGCCCCATGGGCGCGATGCCCTTGCCTGTCGTAGCAGCGCCCCATGGCGGCGATGCCCTTGGCAGGACGCCTGCAGATCAGCAAAGCAGTTCCCGCGGCCTGGTCGAGGAGCATCGCGGCCATGGGCCGCTCCTACAACAGCAGAGCTGCTGCCACGTCGAGGGCACGCTGGCACCCATGACCGGTAGGAGCGCCCCATGGGCGCGATGCCCTTGCCTGTCGTAGGAGCGCCCCATGGGCGCGATGCCGTTGGCGCGATCCATCCGGCCATAGAGCCCCCTTGGTAAGGGGGCGCCGCGACAGCGGCCGGGATCGGGAGGCGATGGCCTGGGGCCCGAAGTTTTGCGAAAGCAAAATCTTTGGGGCTTCATTCGACAGCAGTCGAATGAGGCGGCCGCGACAGCGGCCGGGATCGGGAGGCGATGGCCTGGGGCCCGAAGTTTTGCGAAAGCAAAATCTTTGGGGCTTCGTTCGACCGCAGTCGAATGAGGCGGCCGCGAAAGCGGCGGGGATTCGGGTGCAAAGGGCCTGGGGCCCAAAGTTTGGAAAGCAAACTTTGGGGCTTTTGTTCGAAGCTGCGCTTCGACAAAAGCGGCGGAGCCGGCCGATAAGCCGGGTTCTGTCGTGGACAGTCATTCCTCTAGGCGCATCGTCACCGATACGCTCGAGCAACCTACCCGGACCCGACGCGGGCCGCGTCATGAGGTCCCTATTTGGTCTTGCTCCCGGTGGGGTTTGCCGTGCCGGCCTGTTGCCAGGCTCGCGGTGCGCTCTTACCGCACCATTTCACCCTTGCCACGCATCCCGCCCGCCTTTCGGCGGACTGGACCACTTGGCCGGACCTACGTCCGGCAAGTGACCCCTGGAACCGTTCGGCGGTATCTTTCTGTTGCACTTTCCGTCGGCTCGCGCCGCCCAGGCGTTACCTGGCACCGTACCCTGTGGAGCCCGGACTTTCCTCGGCACCCGTTCCACCGAAGTGGATTGGATGACGCGACTGCCTGGCCGACTCCGCCACGTGCATTGTCGCATGGGCAAGGTTGGCTCAGCCCTGAACGCCCTGCCCGTACAAGGCCTTGCGCGGCGCACCGCTCAGCTCGGCGGCCAGCTTGGCAGCGGTCGAAGGCGGCAGGTGCTCGGCCAGCCGGGCGTACAGGCGCTGGCCCTCGACCAGGCGGGCTTGCTCGTCCTCGCCCACGCCCTGCACCACGATCACGAACTCGCCCTTGCGCTGGTTGGGGTCGGCGCGGACCTGTTGCAGCAGTTCGCCGAGGTTGCCGTCGAGAACGGTCTCGAACAACTTGGTCAGCTCGCGCGCGACCACCGCCGGGCGCGTCTCGCCGAACACGTGGCACAGGTCGGCGAGCGACTCTTCGATGCGGTGGGACGATTCGTACAGGACCAGCGTGCGCGTCTCACTGGCCAGGCGCGACAGGCGCTCGCGCCGCGCCGACGACCTGGGTGGCAGGAAGCCTTCGAACACGAAGCGGTCGCTGGGCAGGCCGGCCACGCTCAAGGCCGCGATCGCGGCGCAGGGTCCTGGCAACGGACTGACCCGCAACCCGGCCGCGCGTGCGGCGCGCACCAGCCGGTAGCCGGGGTCACTGACCAGCGGGGTGCCGGCGTCGCTGACCATGGCCAGCGACTCGCCCGCCAGCATGCGTTCGACCACGCGCGCGGCGATCGCCTCCTCGTTGTGTTCATGCAGCGCCAACAGCGGGCGCTCGACTCCGTGATGCGCCAGCAGCTGGCGGGTGTGGCGGGTGTCCTCGGCGCAAATGGCCGAGACGCTGCGCAAGGTGTCCAGCGCACGCGGCGACAGGTCGGCCAGGTTGCCGATCGGCGTGGCCACGATGAAGAGGGTTCCAGCGGTCATTGCGGTCGGTCCTGCGGGGCTTTCGTGAACGCGGGACTGGGCCGCCGTAGGTACAATCCTAGCCGGTTACCCCCACCTGCACGTCGAGCCATCCATGCACAAGCGTTTCGGACCCATCGCCCTGGTTTGCCTGCTGTCTGCGCTGGCCGCGGGCTGCGCCACCACCCAGGTGAGTGCGCCTGCACAGCCGGTGCAGCAGCTGGACACCGCCATGGCCAGCGCCGCGGCACTGGCCCGCAACGAGGCTGCGCTGTCACCGCAGGACCGCGCCCGCAACGCGCGCCAGATCAACCAGTTGCTGGTCGGCGTGGACAACGCGACCCTGGCCCGCGGTGCAGCGCAGTTGCCGCCCGGCGATCCGCTGTATCCGTACGTGGGTCGTGCGCTGCTCAATCGCGGCCTGCCGCTGCCGCGTCCGTTCGAACGTGGCGAGCAGTGGAGCGCCGGCATGGCCGCGCGCCCGGCAGCCGAGCGCGACGGGTATCGTCCGCCGCTGAAGATGGCCGTGCTGCTACCGCTGTCGGGCCAGCTGGCCACCGCGGCGGCGCCGGTTCGCGATGGCCTGCTGGCCGGCTACTACGGCGAGAACCGTCGTCGCCCGGAGATCGATTTCATCGACACGGCCGGCACTGCCGCCGGCGCGCAGGCGGCCTACTCGCGCGCGGTCGCGTCCGGCGCCGATTTCGTGCTGGGGCCACTGGGACGCGACGAGGTCGCGGCGATCTTCAGCGGCAGCAACCTGAGCGTGCCGGTGCTGGCGCTGAACCGCGGCAACGACGATGCGCCGCCGGCCGGCCACGCGGGTTTTTCGCTGGCGCCGGAGGAAGACGGCATCATCGCCGCCGAGTACCTGCTGGGCCTGGAGCGTCGCAACGTGGTGGTGCTGGCCGGCAACGACGACAGCGCGCGCCGCGCCGCCAACGCGTTCCGCGAGCGCTTCACCGGGCGTGGCGGCAACGTGGTGCAGACCCTGTCGGTGGGCGACGACGCCGCAGGCCTTACGGCCAACCTGGCGCCGTTGGCGCAGCAACAGGTGGACGGGGTGTTCCTGTCGCTGCGCGGCAACGTCGCGCGTGCGGTCGCCCCGCAACTGGCGTTGTCGGGGCTGGGCGGCAGCAGCCGCGTGGGCACCTCGCAACTCACCCTTGGCACCGGCACGCCCGCGCAGGACATGGCGCTGGACGGCATCGTCTACCCGACCGAAGCCTGGACCGCGGGCGGCGTGCGCGGCCTGCCGTCGGCCGCGATGGTCGGCTCACAGATGGCGACCGCACGCGGCCCCGCCGCGCGGCTGTTCGCATTCGGCCACGATGCCTGGCTGTTGACCGCCTACCTGGAGCGCCTGGCCACCGTGGCCGACGCGGAATTGCCCGGCGCCACCGGGCGCCTGCGCCTGGATGGTTTCGGCAACGTGGTGCGCACCCCGGTGTGGTCGACCTTCAGTGGTGGCCGGCCCACGTCCATCACCGGTGGTCGCTGACGGGCCAAGGCTGGATCGAAGGGCACGCGGCGACGTCGCCGAGCGCGCCGCGCGCGATGTACTGGTGCGCGGCGGCCTGCACGAGGTGGCGGCCAACGCCAACTACCGTGGTGGTGAACTTGACCTGGTGATGGTGGACCCGGACGCCCGCGAGGGCCGCACCCTGGTATTCGTGGAAGTGCGCTATCGCAGCTCCCGTGCTTTCGGTGGCGGCGCCGCGTCCATCAGCCGCAGCAAGCGCCGCAAGCTGGTGCTGGCGGCGCAACTGTTCCTGTCCGGTCACCGGCAGTATGCGAACTGGCCCTGCCGCTTCGACGTGGTCGACGCATCCGGTGATCCGGACGCGCCGGAGATCGAGTGGATCAAGGATGCGTTCCGCCCTGACGATCCGTAGGAGCGGCCCATGGCCGCGATGCTCTTGGTTCCGATCGCACTAGGTGAAGTGCTGGTAGCCGCGCTGGGGGGGCAGCCATTGCTCGCCTTGCGCATCCAGTGCCTGTACCGCTGCCCCTTCGACGATCCTGCCGATGCGCGTGCCTTGAACGCCGGCGAACTCCAGCGCCAGCAGGATCTCTTCGCGCAGGCGCGGCGGTGCAGTGAAGCACAACTCGTAGTCGTCGCCGCCGCTGGCCTGCCAGCGCCAGCGTGCTGCCGCATCGCACGCAGCCATCACGGCGCTGGCGGGTAAGTGGTCCAGCCAGATCTGCGCGCCCACGCTGCTGGCCACGCACACATGGCCCAGGTCGGCGAGCAGGCCGTCGGACACATCCACGCAGGCATGCGCCAATCCCTGCAGCGCGCGACCGCCGGCCACGCGCGGCTGGGGGCGATCCAGTCGCTGGCGTTGGGCCGGGGCGGGCGTGCGGCCATCGGCCAGCGCGGCCAGCGCAGCAGCGGCATCGCCCAGGGTCCCGGTGACCCAGACATCGTCACCGATCCGGGCGCGGTCGCGGCGCAGGGCATGGCCCGGTTCCACCAGGCCCATGGCGGTCACCGCGATGGACATTTCGCCGCGCGTGGTGTCACCGCCGACCAGGGTCATGGCGTGCATCTGGGCGAGTGCCAGGAAGCCGTCGAGGAACGCGTCCATCCAATCGATGTCCACGCGCGGCAACGACAACGACAGTGTGCACCAGGCCGGGGTGGCGCCCATCGCGGCCAGGTCGGACAGGTTGACCGCCAGCGCCTTCCAGCCGATGTCGGCCGGCAAGGTGTCGCGTGGAAAGTGCACGCCGGCATTGCAGGTGTCGGTGGTGACCACCAGTTGCCGGCCGGGTGGCACTTCCAGCAGGGCTGCATCGTCGCCGATGCCCAGCACCACGCCTGGCGCATCGGCGATGCGGGCGCGGATGCGCGCGATCAGGTCGAATTCGGCTTCACCCATGGCGGCGACGCCACGCGATCAACGCGCCGCGCCGAACTCCGCCGCGCGCCACTCGGACGCGGCGCGGTCGAGCACGCCATTGACGAAGGTGTGGCCGTGCTCGGATCCGAAGCGCTTGGCGATCTCGATCGCTTCGTTCAACACCACCCGATACGGCACGTCGATCCGGTGGATCATCTCGTAGGCGGCCACGCGCAGCACCGCGCGCTCGATCGGGTCGACCTCTTCCACCGTTCGGTCGAGGTAAGCGGCCAGGGCCTGGTCCAGCGCCGCGCGATGCCTGACCACGCCCCGCACCAGGTCTTCAAAGTATTCGAGGTCGGCGATCTCGTGCGCCTGCTCGTGCGCAAACTGGGAGATGACCTGCCCCACTTCGCCACCGGACATCTGCCAGGCATACAGCGCCTGCAGGGCACGACGCCGCGCGCGCGCGCGGGTGACCGGGTCCACGCCATCGCGACGGCCTTCGCGGCGCTGCGGGCGGCTCACTGCAACTGCTCCAGCAACTGCGCCATCTCGATCGCGGCCAGGGCCACTTCCTCGCCCTTGTTGCCATGGCTGCCACCGGCGCGCACTTCGGCGTCCTCGATGCGTTCCACCGCCAGCACGCCGTTCAACACCGGGATGCCCGAGTCCAGCGCCACCCGCATCAGTCCTTGCGCGCAGCCATCGGCCACCTGCTCGTAATGGCGCGTGTCACCGCGGATCACGCAGCCCAGGGCCAGGATCGCCACGTGCCCGCCGCTGGTCGCCACCCGCGCCGCGGCCAGCGGGATTTCCCAGGCGCCCGGCACCCGCACCACGTCGATCGCCGCGTCGCCTACGCCATTGGCCGCCAGGCTGGCGCGCGCGCCGGCCACCAGCGCATCGGTGATGCGCGGATTCCAGCGACTGGCGATGATCGCGAAGCGCGAGCCTTCGGCTGCGCGCAGTCCGCCTTCGTAATGGGGCATGGTTACCGGGCTTTGCGTGGGCCGTGAAGTTTAGCAGGCGCCGGCTAGCCGCCCACGTACTCCACCACGTCCAGCCCGAACCCGCCCAGGCCCACCTGGCGGCGCGGGGTTCCCATCACCCGCAGCTTGCCCAGGCCCAGGTCGGCGAGGATCTGCGCACCTGCGCCATTGCGGCGCCATTCGGCCAGCTCGCCTGCGGCGGGCGACTGCGGTTCCACCTGGGCAGGCTGGCGGATGCGATCGAGCAGGGTTTCGCTGCTGACCGCCTCGCACAGCAGCACCAGTGCGCCGCGTCCCTCCAGGGCGATGGTCGCCAGCACCTCGCCCACCGCAGGGCCGAAGTCGGCGCGCTTCCAGTGCAGTGCATCGGCCAGCGGGTTCTGCATGTGTACCCGCACCAGGGTGGGAACCTGCGCATCGGCCTGGCCGCGCAGCAGGGCGAAGTGAAGGCCGTGGCTGACCCGGTCGCGATAGGTGTGCAGGCGGAACGGGCCGTGCTCGGTGTCGATGTCGCGCGCATCGACCCGCTCGATGGTGTGTTCGGTACTGAGCCGGTGGCGGATCAGGGCCTCGATCGAGCCCATCTTCAACCCGTGCTGTTGCGCAAAGGTCTCCAGCTGCGGGCGCCGGGCCATGCTGCCATCGGCGTTGAGTATCTCCACCAGCACCCCGGCCGGCTCCAGACCCGCCATCAGCGCCACGTCCGAGGCGGCCTCGGTGTGGCCGGCGCGGTTGAGCACCCCACCTGGCTGGGCCATCAAGGGGAAGATATGGCCGGGCTGTGAAAGGTCATCGGGTTTCACGTCCGGGCGCACTGCCGTACGGATGGTGTGGGCGCGGTCATAGGCCGAAATGCCGGTGGTCACGCCTTCAGCCGCCTCGATGCTGACGGTGAAGTTGGTGTGGTGCTGCGAGGTGTTGGACAGCACCATCGGCGGCAGGCCCAGCTGGCGGCAGCGCTCGCGGGTCAGCGACAGGCATACCAGCCCGCGCGCGTGGGTAACCATGAAGTTGATGTCCGAAGGCTTGACCAGCTCGGCGGCCATGATCAGGTCGCCCTCGTTCTCGCGGTCCTCGTCGTCGACGATCACCACCATGCGGCCGTTGCGGATCTCCTCGAGCAGCTCGGGGATGCTGGCGAAACTCATGCGCCTGCCCCTTGTACGCCTGCTGCAGCGGCGCCTGTCGCCAGCAGGCGCTCCACATAGCGCGCCAGCAGGTCGATTTCCAGGTTGACCGCGGCGCCGACGCGGGTGTGCGCGAAGGCGGTATTGGCGACCGTGTGCGGCACCAGCGCGACGTCGAAGCCGTGGTCATCGACCTCGTTGACGGTGAGGCTCACGCCATCCACGCAGATCGAGCCTTTCCTGGCCACATACCGCAGCAACGAGGCGGGCGCGGCGAAGCGCCAGCGCTGGGCACGCGCATCGTCGTGGATCGAGGCCACGCTGCCGATGCCGTCCACGTGGCCGCTGACCAGGTGGCCGCCGAGGCGGTCGGTGGGGCGCATGGCGCGTTCCAGGTTGAGAGACGCGCCCGGCGCCAGCGCGCCCAGGGTGGTGAGCGAGAGGGTCTCGTTGGAGGCGTCGGCCTGGAACGAGCGCGCGTCGAATTCCACCACGGTCAGGCACACGCCATTGACTGCGATGCTTTCACCCAGGCGCACCTCGTCGAAGGGCAAGGTGCCGGCCTCGATATGCAAGCGCACATCACCGCCGCGCGCTTCACTGGCCGCCAATGTGCCCAGGCCTTCGATGATCCCGGTGAACATCAGCGCGAAACCGTGGCGCGCGCGGGCACGCGCGGGCGGAGGGTGTGGATGGATCCGGTCAGCTGGGGCATGCAACGTTTCCCGCGGGTACGCAAGCGAAAAACGCCTCGGGGCATGAGGCATGCACGCCGCCCTGGAGCAACGTGCAGACCGTCTTCTTTCATCCGGACTATGACCGTCGGCTCCGGATTCGGACCGGATCTGCTGACCCTGCGGCAGCTGCACGGGGCAGGCTGGGCGCAGGCGCTCGCGGGCTCGTCGCGGACGGTTGCTGCCATCCGTGGACCTACCGCCGGTGGGGAATCTCACCCCGCCCTGAAGACGCTATGTGTGCCGGCGAGCCGGCCGGGTGATTCTAGCACCGGGGGTCTGGGGCACCGGTCGGGGCGCTGCGGACGTAGCGTTCCAGCGATGCCCGCGGGCGGAGGCCTGCGAGGTGAGGAGGGGTTCCGAAGGCGGGTGATGGTCGGAACGAAGAGCATCGCGCCCATGGGGCGCTCCTACACAAGCCCGGCCCCGCAGGAGCGCCCCATGGGCGCGATGGCCCGGATCTTCGTGCGCCGCATGCTCGCTAGGAGCGCCCCATGGGCGCGATGCTTTTGGCGCGAACCCTCCGCGTCCGCGCTCACTTCAGCGCCCGCATCCGTCCGGCCGGCGCCGCAGGTGCACCACCAGCGGCCAGCGCACGGTGCGCACCTGGCTGCCGGGACCCCAGACCGCTCACGAGGCGGAGCCGGCGGGTGCTTGCGCAATCGGCTGCAGCAGCAGGCGCTGGTCTTCGCCGACCTGGCGCGAGTCGACCACGCGCAGCCGGGCGCGATGGGCCATGTCGGCGATGTCCAGCCCCGCCAGCAGCGGTCGCGCGCGGTCACCCAACAGGACCGGCGCCACGTACAGCAGCAGTTCGTCGACCAGGCCAGCGGAGAAGAACGCGCCCGCCAGGGTGGCGCCGGCCTCCACCTGCACTTCATTGATACCGCGTTCGGCCAGCAGGGCCAGGACGGCGTGCAGGTCCAGCCCGCCCGCCGCCGCCGGCACGCTGGCACGCTGCACCTGGATCTCGCGCGGCGGCTTGATGTGCGGTGCATGGAGGTACAGCGTGGGGGCCGAATCGTCGCGCACCCGGCCGCGGGCGATGGTGGCCAGGCCCGGGTCCAGCACCACCCGCAGCGGCGGCTCGAACGCGGTGTCTGCACCCAGGCGCACGTTGAGCAGGGGGTCGTCGGCCAGCACCGTGTTGGCGCCGGTGATGATGGCGCCGGCACGCGCGCGCCAGCGCTGCACGTCCAGGCGCGAGGCTTCGCCGCTGATCCACTTGGAGTCGCCGCTGGCAGTGGCGGTGCGTCCGTCCAGGCTGGTGGCCAGCTTGACCCGCAACCATGGACGGCCGCGCTCGATGCGCGACAGGAAGCCGCGGTTGAGCGCGCGCGCATCGGCTTCCATCAATCCGCTGGAAACCTCGATGCCCGCCGCGCGCAGGCGCTCGAATCCGGCGCCGTCGACCTGCGGGAACGGGTCGCGCATCGCCGCCACCACGCGCGCAACGCCGGCTTCGACCATGGCATCGGCGCAGGGGCCGGTGCGCCCGCTGTGCGCGCAGGGCTCCAGGGTCACGTAGGCGGTTGCACCACGCGCGCGTTTGCCAGCGGCCCTCAGCGCCAGCACTTCGGCATGCGGCTCGCCGGCGCGCTGGTGGAAGCCTTCGCCCACGATGTCTTCGCCGTGGGCGATCACGCAACCGACCATCGGGTTGGGACGGGTGGTGTAGGCGCCACGCTCGGCCAGGCGCAGGGCGCGGGTCATCAGCAGGTGATCGGTGGCGGAGTACTCGCTCATGCCTCGCTGCGCTCGAGCTGCGTCGGGTAAGCGACCAGCACGATCAACGCTTCTTGTTGCGGTCGATCGGCACCACTTCGCCGCCCAGTAGCGGCAATTGCGCGCTGGAGGGCGGCAGTTCGCGTTCCAGCTTCTCGATCTCCTCGCGGAAATCGGCCACGTCCTCGAAACTGCGGTAGACCGAGGCGAAACGCACGTAGGCCACGTGGTCGAGCTTGCGCAGCTCGGCCATGACCATCTCGCCGATCCGGCGCGAGGCCAGTTCGCGCTCGCCGCTCATGCGCATCTGGTGGACCACCGAGCGCACCGCCGCCTCGATCTGTTCCTCGGCCACCGGGCGCTTCTGCAGCGCGCGATCGAAACCGGCGCGCAGCTTGCGTGCATCGAAGGTGTCGCGGCGCCCGTCGCTCTTGATCACCGTGGGCAGCTTGATCTCGATGTTCTCCAGCGTGCTGAAGCGCTCGCCGCAGGCCTCGCATTCGCGTCGCCGGCGGATGGTGGTGCCATCTTCGGAAACGCGCGAGTCGATCACGCGGGTGTCGGTGTGCTGGCAGAAGGGACAGTGCATCGCGGCGGGTTACCCGGATATCAGCCGTACACCGGGAAGCGCTTGCACTGCGCCGTGACCTTGTCGCGCACGGTGGCGATGACCGACTCGTCCCTGGGCGCGTCCAGTACGTCGCAGATCCAATGCGCCAGCTCGACGCAGTCCGCTTCCAGGTAGCCACGGGTGGTGACCGCCGGAGTGCCCAGGCGCAGGCCCGAGGTGACGAAGGGCTTCTGCGGGTCGTTGGGCACCGCGTTCTTGTTGACCGTGATGTGGGCCTTGCCCAGCGCTTCCTCGGCGGCCTTGCCGGTCGTGCCCTTGCCGATCATGTCCACCAGCATCAGGTGGTTGCAGGTGCTGCCCGAGACGATCTTGTAGCCGCGCTCGATGATGGTGTTGGCCATGGCCTGGGCATTCTTCACCACCTGCTCCTGGTAGGCCTTGAATTCGGGCTCCAGCGCTTCCTTGAACGCCACTGCCTTGGCCGCGATCACGTGCATCAGCGGGCCGCCCTGGATGCCGGGGAACACGATGCTCTGCAGCTTCTTCTGCATGTCCTCGGCCGCATCGCCCATGCCGGCACGGCTGGCCACGATGATGCCGCCGCGTGGTCCGCGCAGGGTCTTGTGGGTGGTCGAGGTGACCACGTGCGCATGCTCGAGCGGGCTGGGATAGGCACCGGTGGCGACCAGTCCGGCCACGTGCGCCATGTCGACGAAGAAGATCGCGCCCACCTCGTCGGCGATCTGGCGCATGCGCTTCCAGTCCACCACCTGCGAGTACGCACTGAAGCCGCCGATCAGCATCTTCGGCTTGTGTTCGAGCGCCAGGCGCCTGACCTCGTCGTAGTCGATCAGGCCGGCATCGTCGACACCGTACTGGACGGCCTTGAACAGCTTGCCCGAGAAATTGACCTTGGCGCCGTGGGTGAGGTGCCCACCATGGGCCAGCGACATGCCCAGGATGGTGTCGCCGGGCTGCAGCAGGGCCAGGAACACGGCCTGGTTGGCCTGCGAACCCGAATGCGGCTGCACGTTCGCATAGTCGGCGCCAAACAGCTGCTTGACCCGGTCGATGGCCAGCTGCTCGGCGATGTCCACGTACTCGCAGCCACCGTAGTAGCGCTTGCCCGGGTAGCCTTCGGCGTACTTGTTGGTGAGCTGGCTGCCCTGGGCTTGCATCACCCGCGGGCTGCAGTAGTTCTCCGACGCGATCAGTTCGACATGGTCTTCCTGGCGGCGGTTCTCGGACGCGATCGCCGCGGCCAGTTCAGGGTCGTAACCTTCGATGCGCGCGTCACGGGGGAACATCTGCACTCCGGGGGACTGGATCGGACCTGAGATTGTAACGCTTCGGCCCCGCCCGCCGCCCGCCGCGGGTGAACGACGGCGGCACCCCTCACGCCCCGGGCATGGCAGCGCCGGCCCATATCCGCGATAATCGACACATCCCCAATCCCCTCTGCGACCCCTGCCCGCGCAGGCCGTCGCTGCCTGCACTTGGAGCGTTACCCCCATGTCGCAATACATCTACACCATGAATGGCGTCAGCAAGGTGGTGCCGCCGAAGCGGCAGATCATCAAGGACATCTCGCTGTCGTTCTTCCCCGGCGCCAAGATCGGCCTGCTGGGCCTGAACGGCGCCGGCAAGTCGACGGTGCTGAAGATCATGGCCGGGGTGGACCCGGACTTCAGTGGCGAGGCCCGGGCTGCGAAAGACATCAAGGTCGGCTACCTCGCCCAGGAACCGCAGCTCAACCCCGAGCACAGCGTGCGCCAGGCGGTGGAGGAAGGCGTCGGCGATGTGATCAGTGCCCAGGCCGCGCTCGACAAGGTTTACGAGGCCTATGCCGAGGAAGGCGCCGACTTCGACAAGCTCGCCGCCGAGCAGCAGCGCCTGGAGGCGATCCTGGCCAGCGGCGACGCGCACACGCTGGAACACCAGCTGGAAGTGGCCGCCGACGCGCTGCGCCTGCCGCCGTGGGATGCGGTGATCGGCAAGCTCTCGGGCGGCGAGAAGCGCCGCGTGGCCTTGTGTCAGCTGCTGCTGCAGAAACCCGACATGCTGCTGCTGGACGAACCCACCAACCACCTGGATGCCGAATCGGTCGAATGGCTGGAGCAGTTCCTCGCCCGCTACACCGGCACCGTGGTCGCGGTGACCCACGACCGCTACTTCCTCGAGAACGTGGCCGAATGGATCCTCGAGCTCGACCGCGGCAAGGGCATCCCGTGGAAAGGCAACTACACCGCGTGGCTGGAGCAGAAATCCGAGCGCCTGAAACAGGAAGAATCCGGCGAGAAGGCGCGGCAGAAGGCGCTGGCCAAGGAACTGGAGTGGGTACGCAGCAATGCCAAGGGCGGCCGCACCAAGGGCAAGGCGCGCATGGCGCGGTTCGAGGAACTGAACTCGGTCGAGTACCAGAAGCGCAACGAGACCAACGAGATCTTCATCCCGCCGGGCGAGCGCCTGGGCCAGTCGGTGATCGAGTTCAAGAACGTGAGCAAGAGCTTCGGCGACCGCCTGCTGATCGACGACCTCAGCTTCATCATTCCCCCGGGCGCGATCGTCGGCATCATCGGGCCCAACGGCGCAGGCAAGTCGACCCTGTTCAAGATGATCACCGGCCAGGAAACG